>Ga0163200_1000775_pt1 | contig 12848 bp, 11 predicted proteins | sample PL_2010_200m_FD_113535 | JGI IMG/M metagenome (GOLD analysis project Ga0163200, IMG submission 113535) | Freshwater microbial communities from Powell Lake, British Columbia, Canada to study Microbial Dark Matter (Phase II) - PL_2010_200m | ecosystem: Environmental > Aquatic > Freshwater > Lake ... | reverse complement strand
CTATCATATTGATTGACTTTTGTCGAGCAATTTGCTATTATTTTTCCATGTCTAAGCTAAAAGTAACGGTAGTGGGGGTTGGCCATTTAGGAAGCATTCATGCCAAAATATACCGGGATATCCCGGATTGCGAACTGATCGGAGTCTGCGATATTGATAAAGCCCGGCTGGATGAGGTCGCCGCTAGTCTGGGCGTGCCGGCTTACCTAGACTACCGGGAACTCTTCTCTAAGGTAAATGCGGTAAGCGTAGCCGTACCTACTAAATTCCATCAACAGGTCGCCTTTGACTTTCTAAGGCACGGGGTGCACACCCTGGTCGAGAAGCCTTTCACTTTAAACCTGAAAGAAGCAGATTCTCTTATCCGGGAAGCCGCAAAAATGAAGCTTATCCTGCAGGTCGGCCATATTGAACGGTTTAATTCCGCTTTCAGCGCCACCCGTAAACTTATAAATCATCCGAAATTCATCGAATGCCACCGCCTAAGCACATTCCCTAACCGCTCGCTTGATGTAGGAGCGGTGCTCGACATTATGATCCACGATATTGACATAGTTTTGGGGCTTGTTCCGTCAAAAATTAATAAAATCGAAGCTGTGGGAGTAAATGTCCTCACCCAGTTCGAAGACATCGCTAATTCCAGGATTACTTTTAAAAACGGCTGCGTGGCCAACCTTACCGCCAGCCGCGTCTCCGACGAAGTTATGCGTAAAATCAGGATCTTTCAGGAAGATACATACATATCCCTGGATTACAAAGACGCCCGGGCTTCAGTTTATAAAAAAACAGGCAAACAAATCTCGAAAGTTGACCTCCCTATAGAAAAAGAACAGCCCCTCCAGAAAGAACTTCTCTCTTTTGTGGAATGTGTTTCCAAAAATCAGGAGCCCCTGGTATCCGGTAAGACCGCCAGAGAAGCGCTGGCAGTAGCCCTGGAAATCCAAAAAAAGATATGGCCGAAAAGAAGATTCTGATCGTCTGCGGCGAGGCTTCCGGCGACCTCAATGCCGGAGCCCTGGCCAGGAAAATTCTGGAGCTAAAACCCGGCGCTAAAATAACCGGCGTGGGCGGAGAGTCTCTGCGTTCATCAGGAGCGGAGATCGTCTTTGATATCCGCGGCCTCTCGGTAATAGGCCTATTTGATGTCGTCAAAAAACTCCCCCGTTTTTTTGCGCTTAAAGACAAACTCCTGAAACTTGCGCAAATTGAAAAGTTCGACCTTATAATCCTCGTGGATTTTTCCGGATTTAACCTGCGTCTGGCTAAAGCCATTAATAATAAAATTCCCATAATCTACTACGTCAGCCCGCAAGTCTGGGCCTCCCGCCGGGGAAGGATCAAAACAATCAGGAAATTCATCTCCAAGATGATTGTGCTTTTTAAATTCGAGGAGGATTTCTATAAAACTCATGGAATCAATGTGAGCTTTGCCGGGCACCCGCTCCTCGATATTGCTAAACCTTCGATGACTAAAAGGGAACTGCTGGCTAACCTGGGCTTAAGCGATAATAAAACCACCATATCGCTTTTACCAGGCTCGCGCAAAGGAGAGATCAAATACATTCTTCCGGTCATGCTGGCATCCTGCTCAAAGATACTGCGCTCGATGGATGCGCAGTTTATCATCGCCAAATCCCCGCAAGTGGACTGGGAGATTTATAAGAAAATTATTAAAACATACGGCCTGGAAGTCAAGATTGTAGAAGGAAAAACTTACGACTGCCTGAACTGCGCGGATTTTTCGCTGGTGGCTTCAGGGACTGCCACGCTGGAAGCGGCGTTAATAGGTAATCCGTTCGTAATAATCTATAAAATGAATCCTTTAAACTATATGCTTTACCGGCCCCAGGTCAGGCTTCCTTATATAGGTATGGTCAATATTGTGGCGGAAAAGAAAATCGTGCCGGAGTTTATTCAATTGAAAGCTAGTCCTAAAAAAATCTCCAAAGAAGTTATACGCATCCTCAAGGACCCCGCTCATCAGCAGGAACTAAAAACAAATCTCTCCCGCATAAGGCTTGCCCTCGGCGAACCCGGGGCCAGCCTTCGCGCCGCGCAGATAATCGTACGCTTCCTTAATTAATAAGCTTTTGTAAGAAATTAAACAGATAACCCGTAAAGATTATTCCTAATGCGGTTATACCGAAGAAAATCGCGATTAGTTTAAGTTTCATTGCCCGGCGCAACATTATTGCTTCAGGCAGGCTTAAAGCCGCAACCGCCATCATAAAAGCTAAAGCCGTCCCTAAAGGAAAACCCTTCTGAAATAGAACAACGGCAACGGGGAGTATCGCCGCGCAACCTCCGTACATAGGCACACCTATAAGGGTAGCGATAGGAACCGACCAGAATCCGCCCCTGCCTACGATAGACTCCACTGCCTCGCGGGGGACATAGTTGTGGATTACCGCTCCCAGTCCCACACCCAACAAGATCCAGAGCCAGAGCTTCTTAACAATGGACAATGCCTCCTGCAGGCCGAATAAAACCCGCCCCTCTATACTCGTAAACTTATTCTCTTTGTCGATATCTTGCATTCCGGAAGCAATATCTTTCTCCAGGTATTTCTCAAGCTTCATCTTACCCAGGATTATTCCGGAGATTATCCCAATAAGCATTCCGCTTACAACATATAGAAGAGTGATTTTCCATCCGAAGAAACCAAACATTAAAACCACCAGATATTCGTTTATCAGCGGAGAAGTGATAAGGAAGGAAAAATTCGCGCCTAAAGGAACTCCGGCTTCCATAAAACTGATGAAGATCGGAATCGAGGAACACGAGCAAAACGGGGTCACCGCGCCAAACATCGAGGCCCAGAAGCTGCTTGATACAGTTTTACCGGCCAGCCAGGACTTGATCCTGCGCTGCGGGATGAATGTACGGCCAAAGCCGATGGCGGCAATCAGAACAAAAAGGAGAAGGAGTATCTTTACCGAATCATAGACGAAAAAATTCAGGGCCTGGACTAACTTCGAATCCGTATCAAGCTTTAGAATCAACGAGAATATCCTGTCGACTATCAGCTGCAGCATGAATTACCCTTTTTGTCGCTGGAGCAGCAGGATTTGGCTGTATCGGCCTTCTCCTTCATTTTTTTATCCAGCTTATCAAGCATGCGGGCCAGAAAATTCTTAGGCTTAGAGTTTTTTTCTTTAGCATTGTTCTCTTCCATGTAGCCTCCTTAGAAACTTATCTTTTTTAAAACTACTTCGTTTTCTTGATCACCCTGAAAGAATTATAAACATAATCACCTTTTACTCCGACCAGAGATACTTCTCTTAAGACCCAGGTATAAATTTGTCCGTCTTCGAAAGTATCCGCCTTAACGCTGTAATATGCGTCAGGAGAGTCGACTTCAACTTTAAGAATGCGGCTATCTTCATAAGTATTATAGCCTTTATAGAGCCTGAAATCAGTGCAGCTTACACCTACGCTTGAGTAGAGTATCCATTTAAATTCCAGGGCATCCTTACCGGTAATGTCCGCGCTTTCACCCGTTGGATATACTAATTCCGGGATAGGCGGAGGGGTTAATCCCCTGAGCGCACCGGCATAAGCGCTGATTACAGTCAAACTGAGTACCACAATAAACAAAACAATTACTTTTCTCATAGTTACTCCTCCCTGGCCATAGCGATCCGTTCATCAATAGGCGGATGGTCAAAATAATAGAATTTTATCAGAGGATGCGGCGACCTATCCGCAAGATTCTGCTCACTCAGCTTATCCATCATCGAGATGAAAGCATCCTTCAAGCCGGTAATCTTCAGAGCCATCCGATCCGCATTCTTTTCCAAGATCCGGCTTATCCAGGCCTCCAGCGGCTGCGTAATGATGCTGAACATTACAAAATAAAGCGCAACCAGCGGCAAAGAAGAGATATCAGATAGCCCGGGAAGGTTAAATAATCTTAAAGCCGCAACACTGCTTTTGTAAACCAGATAGAATCCCGCGATTATTACCACAGAATTAACCAATAAAAGTTTTATCAGGTGCTTCAGCTTGTAGTGGGCGAATTCATGCGCCAGTATTACCTCTATCTCATCGTGAGTGTATTTATTCTTCAATGTATCCGCCAGGAGCACGCGGCGGGTATTACCGAGTCCGACAAATGCGGCATTTGCCTTAAGTGACTTTTTACTGAAATCTATTTCAAAAACATCAAGGATTCTAACTTTCATCTTCCGCGCCAGATCAAGAATGCGCCCACGCAATGCTTCATCCTCCAGTTTTTTGTATTTAAAAAACAGAGGGATGATCAGGACCGGAGTAAGCCTGGCGAGGATTAAGCTGAAAAATATCCAGAAAATCGAGATCATCATCCACCAGGTATGCGTAAATCGCTGCAATATAAAATAAAAAGCAGCGACCGGGATAAGAGTGACTATAAAAGAAAGCACTCCTCCTTTTACCTGATCCAACGCCCAATCGCTTATTTTCTGAGTGGATAGAGAAAATTTATGTTCCAGCGTATAACTGCGGCAGTAGTTTAAGGGAAGGCTTAATACGTAATACAAAAAAAAGATTGCCAGCAGATAAAGCGGGACAGCAAATAATTTATTTACGGAAATTGCACCGATCCAGGAAGATAGGCTTAGCGCCAGGCCTGAAGCTAAAAACGCGACCAGCAGGACAACCAGATAAATGGTATCAATAATCGCCAGCGCGTATTTAAAATTAGAGTAAACCTTGGCTCTATTTTGCGCCTTTAACGGGCTTGACATTGATAAAAGTACGCACGCGGCCGTGGCTAGTCTTCTTTTTAGTAAAATAGACCGTCCCGGAATGCAGGGCGAAGAGAGTCCCCTCTCCCTTTACGTTGATTCCGGCTTTATAAGCATTAAGCGCGCGGATTAAGATCTGTCCGGCCTTTACCTTCTGGCCGGATGAAGCCTTAAGTCCTTTATCTTTTTTGGGAGTAGAAAAACCGCCGATCATTTGTAGCCTCCTTAAATGAACCCGCCACAAATTATGGCGGGCGAATTTATCCTAAGCATTTACGAGAAAAACATATTACCACACAATTTTTAATCAAGCAAGACTTCTTCGTCCTTGGCAGGAAGATACACATTCAGGCCTTTTTGAGTAAGCGCTTCGAAGAGCGCCTGAGACTGCACATAATCTCCGTGCACCAGGAATATGCGCTTCAAGGGCAGGCATTCATCGACGAAACTCAATAGGTCGTTTCTATCCGCATGTCCGGAGAATGCGTTAATAATGACCACTTCGGCGTTTAGCTGGTACTCAACGCCGTATATGCGCACAAAAGGCACACGCTCTACTATCCTTCTGCCCAGAGTATTCTCTGCCATGTATCCGACGACTAAAACCATATTACGGGAATCCGAAATATTATTTTTAAGGTGATGCAGGATCCGGCCGGATTCGCACATGCCGCTTCCGGCGATAATAATCATCGGCCTGTGGTCGTCGTTTAAGGCCTTGGACTCCTTCTGGTCGCGGATATACTTAAGGTTCAAGAATTCAAAGGGGCTATTCCCGCTTCTGATATCCTGACAGGTCTCTTTGTCCATATAATCCATGTGGCATTGAAAAGTATCGGTGATATCAGTTGCCAGCGGGCTATCCACATATATAGGAACAGATGGGATGGATTTCTCTTTTAACAGCTGATTTAAGAAATAGATTACTTCCTGGGTACGCTCCAGAGTGAACGACGGAATCAGGATCTTGCCTTTACGCGAAATCGTCCGGTTGATCGCGTCTTTTAATTTTGTTTTAGCTTCCTCGATCGGAGCATGAAACCTTCCTCCGTAGGTGCTTTCAATGATCAGGTAATCCAGATTTTTTAAATGCGCCGGGTCGTTTAACATAGGCAAGCCCTTCCTGCCCAGGTCTACCGCATAGCCTAAACGGCTGGTATCCTTACCAATCCGTATATCCATTACCACTATGGCCGAGCCTAGAATATGTCCGGCGTCAAATAAAGATGCGCTAATATCGCTGGCAACACTCAACTTCTGGTGATAAGAAACCGGCCGGATTTTTTTAACCGCATTACTCGCCTCTTTCATGGTGTAAAGCGGCTTTCTCAAAGGCAGGCCCAGCCTTCTGTTTATCTTATTGACATACCTTACATCTTCTTCCTGGATCTTTCCGGAATCCTCAAGCATGAGCCGGCAGAGATCCTTAGTCGCGCTGGTAGCGTATATTTTGCAGCGCAACCCGTTTTTTATCAAGGTCGGCAGGTTTCCGCAGTGGTCGATATGGGCATGCGAAATTATCAGAGCGTCGACCGTGCGCGGATTATACTGGAGGACCGAATTAACCTGATAAAACGCATCGCGATGGCCCTGAAATAAGCCCGCATCCAGTAACACTTCCGACCTATCGGTTGAAACCAGGTGGCTGGAGCCGGTTACTGTCCTTACCCCGCCTAAGAATTTTATGCGCGCGCCCATTATTAATCCTTTGATCACAAATTTAAAATCACTAGAAAGGCCGGCTAAAGCTAAGTCACAAAGAGGTTACGCGAAGAGAATTTACCGTCGGTAGTTAGGTTCACGCCTAATCTTTTTAATCCGACGTCGTCTCCGGGAGTCGGGATATGGGTCATATGCACTTCGCAGCCTTTAAGTTCCGCCAGCTTATTCATGGCTAATTCTGCGGTGTGATTCGTGGTAGCGCTTATTGACAAGGAGATAAGCGTTTCTTCTAAATCCAGGCTTTCGGATTCCGCTTTCAGGATTACTTCCTTAAGCTTAGCGATCTGGTTGATGATATGCGGCGAAAGCAACAATATTTCATCCGGTATATTCGCCAGAACCTTCACTGCGTTTAATATAAGGCTCGATGCCCCATGCAATAACCGGGAATTCTTTCCGGTAATAATCCTGCCGTCGGCAAGCTGAATCGCAGCACCGCAGAATATACCCTCATTCCCCTTGCCTTTTGCTTCGGCTTCATCAGCGGACTTTCTGGCTACTTCCACCACCGGCCGGTCAGTAACTTTGACCCCGAGCTCCTCCATTAACACCGCGACCCTGTCCACGGTCTCTTTTCTTTCGATGCCGAGAACATACTCTCCGTTATACCTGAAATACCTGCGGATTAATTCCTGCTTAGCCGCCTCCTGCACTATCTTGTCATCGACTATGCCGAAACCGGCGCGGTTTACCCCCATATCCGTCGGAGAATTATAAGTGGGAAAATTCAGGTTTTTATCGAATATCTTACTTAATATAAGCCTTAATATAGGAAAGCTCTCCACGTCGCGGTTATAGTTAATCGCGGTCTTACTATATTTACTAAGGTGGAACGGGTCAACCAGATTGAAATCCATTATATCTGCGGTAGCCGCCTCATAGGCGACGTTCACCGGATGTTTTAAGGGAAGGTTCCAGATTGGGAATGTCTCAAATTTGGCGTATCCGGCGTTTACCCCGCGCTTATGCTCCTGATATAGTTGAGATAAACAAGTGGAAAGTTTTCCGCTGTTGGGGCCCGGGGCAGTGACTACCACAATAGGCTTTTTGCTCTCAATGTATTCATTCTTCCCGAATCCCTTATCGCTGGCGATGAAATCTATATCGGTAGGATAACCTTCGATAGGATAATGCAGGTAAACCTTGACCCCTCTGCGCTCTAGCTTATTTTTGAACATCACCGCGGAAGACTGATTGTTGAAGCGGGTGATCACTACCGCTAATATACCCAGCCCCCATTTCCTTAAATCATCAATAAGCTTCAGCGTGGCCGCGTCATAAGTAATGCCGAAATCTCCGCGCACTCTTCCCTTTTCGATATCTCCGGAGTAAATCGCCAGCACAATATCGATCTTATCCTTTAAGCATTGCAAGAGGCGAATTTTTACGTTGGGGTCATACCCGGGCAGGACGCGCGTGGCGTGATAATCAAAACAAAGCTTCCCGCCGAACTCCAGGTACAGTTTGTTGTCAAACTTCTTCACCCGGTCTAGAATGGCTGCGGTCTGCTCTTTTAAGTATTTTTCGTTATCAAATCCGATTTTTTTAGTCATAGCATTGCCTAATTATCAGGCATATTATAATACAGGTTAGCGCATTTGTAAACCTAAACTCTTATTTATCGTAAGTGGAGTAATAATAAGGAGTGAAAGCCTGAAATTCCGCAGCGCAGGTATCCACCAGTTTGAAATCCGGCTTTAAGCCCCAGGATTTACGCAAAAGCATAATATCTTCTTCGGTTTTACCGACCAGCTTAGCCAGCTGCCTGTCGCTAAAGCCGTACTCTTTGGCCATCTTAAGCGAATCTCTATCTAAGTCAATTTTAAGCGCGATATCTTTTTCCATCGCGACTATCTCTTTAATATTATGCAAAAACCAGCGGTCGATCTTAGTCATCTCATAGATCTTATCTATTGCAACTCCCGCCCTCAACGCATCTGCGATATAAAAAATCCTCTCGGCGTTGGGGATTTTTAATTTAGCGTAGATTTTCTCCAGCGTTGCATCATCCGCAACGACATTCGTCGGGTCGTTGAACAAGACGCTCTCCAGTCCGTATTTTTTAATCTCCAGGGAGCGCAGGCCTTTTTGCAATGCCTCTTTAAAAGTCCTTCCGATAGACATCGCCTCGCCTACGGATTTCATAGATACGGTCAGAGTCGGGTCGGCAGAGGGAAATTTCTCGAAAGTGAACCGCGGGACCTTCACCACGCAATAATCTAAAGCCGGCTCAAAACACGCCGGAGTCTCTTTGGTAATGTCGTTAGGGATTTCATCAAGGGTATAACCTACGGCAAGCTTAGCCGCGATCTTTGCGATAGGAAAACCCGTGGCCTTGGAAGCAAGCGCAGAACTTCTGGAAACCCGCGGGTTCATTTCAATGACCACCATCCTGCCGTCTTCAGGATTGACCCCGAACTGAATGTTCGAGCCTCCGGTTTCGACTCCGATCTCTCTGATACACGCTATTGATGCATCGCGCATCTTCTGATACTCTTTATCGGTCAAAGTCTGAACCGGAGCAACGGTAATACTGTCTCCGGTATGCACGCCCATTGGGTCGAAATTTTCAATCGAACATACAATCACTACATTATCTAATTTATCGCGCATGACCTCCAGCTCAAACTCTTTCCAGCCGATCACCGATTCCTCAATCAAGATCTCGCTGATCATGCTTGCTTCCAACCCGCGCTTAGCCAATTTTGCGAAATCTTGCTTATTGTAAGCGACACTCCCTCCTGTCCCGCCCAAAGTAAAGCTCGGCCGGATGATCACCGGAAACCCGACGCTATCGGCAACATTGACCGCTTCCGGCAGAGTATGCGCCATTCCGCTTTTAGGTAAATCCAAGCCTGCTTTCTTCATCGCCTCTTTAAAAAGCTGGCGGTCTTCCCCTTTTTTTATGGCCTTAATATCTGCGCCGATTGTTTCAACTTTATATTTTTTTAAAACTCCGGCTTCGTCCAAGCCCACCGCAGTATTAAGCGCAGTCTGGCCGCCTAAAGTCGGCAGGAGCGCATCCGGGCGCTCTCTAGCAATAATTTTTTCTACAGACTCCACCGTGATCGGCTCGATATACGTCTTATCCGCAGTTTCAGGATCAGTCATGATCGTAGCCGGATTGGAATTTACTAATACCACTTCATAGCCTTCCTGCCGCAAGACCTTGCATGCCTGCGTACCGGAATAATCAAATTCACAAGCCTGGCCGATAACTATCGGGCCGGAACCGATTATAAGTATTTTTTTAATATCAGTTCTTTTTGGCACGCCACTTCTCCATCATTTTAATAAACTCTTTAAATAAATATTCCGAGTCATGCGGCCCGGGAGCAGCCTCCGGATGGAATTGTACTGAAAATAGCGGATACCTCTTGTGTTTTATACCTTCCAGGGTCTTATCGTTAAGATTAATATGCGTAATCTCTAATTCTCTTTTATTAAGCGTCTCCAAATCAACACAGAATCCGTGATTCTGCACGGTGATCGCGACTTTACCCGTTTTTAAATCTTTTACCGGGTGGTTTCCTCCGTGGTGGCCGAATTTCAGTTTGAAGGTCTTTCCGCCTAAAGCCTGGCCGAGCATCTGCTGGCCTAAACAGATCCCGAATATAGGAACCTTACCGATCAATCCTTGTACCGTCTTGACCACATAAGGGACTGCCGCCGGATCTCCCGGCCCGTTAGAAAGAAGTACTCCGTCGGGTTTTAAACCCAGGATCTCCTTGGCGGAAGTTTTCGCCGGAACAACTGAAACCTTACAATTATTTTTTGCTAAAATCCTCAAAGTATTGTATTTTATCCCGCAATCCAGGACCACTACCTTATATTTGCCCTTCTTCTCCCATTCATAGAACCTCTTACAAGCCACCTCCTTGACTAAATCGACCCCGACTAACCCCCGGGATGCCTTAGCTTTCTTAACCAGGCTTTTTCCGTCAAGGTCTTTGGTAGATAACACCGCCTTCATTGCCCCGGCTTTTCTTATATGCAAGGTAAGCGCGCGGGTATCTATCCCTTCGATGCCTAAAATATGATTCTTTTCTAAATATTCTCCGAGAGATTGCTCCGAGCGCCAGTTGCTGGCGATTTTTGAGTATTCCTTTACTACAAAGCCTTCGGCGAACGGTTTACGCGACTCCGCGTCTTTAGAATTCACTCCGTAATTACCGATCAAAGGATAGGTCATGCAGACGATCTGGCCTTTATAGGAAGGATCAGTCAGGATCTCCTGATATCCGGACATGCTGGTATTAAAAACAATCTCTCCGAGTGCCTCTCCGGAAGCGCCGAATGATTTGCCTCTGAATATTAACCCGTCTTCTAAAGCTAATATAGCGTTCATCTGATTCATCTGGTTATAAAAAAGCGCTTAGTGCCGATAATGGGGCCCTAAACGCCGTTGTTTTAAAGCTACGCTGCTCTTAAACCTTAACTGCACATATAATTATAGCATGATTATTCTAAATGTCAAACTTTTCCCAGGTACTCCTTGCCTTCGGCAAAAGGATTAAGGTAGCGCACAATCTTTAACGCACCAGCAGCCTCTTTCAGATTAATAACCTTACCTGCATCCGGTCCGGCAATAATCTTAACCTTTGGCGAAAATATATCATCTTCATTCTCTTCTTGGACTACAGCTATCCGGGAATCGCTTAAAGCGACTATCGTGCCCTGCGGCCAGACTCCGGCTATTTTAAAGAACCTGTCCAGGAGTGCCGGATTAAACGCCTTGCCTCTATCCTTTTGCATAATATTGTAGATCATTGTAGGCGAATAATCGCTCTTATAAGACCTGCGCGAAGAGAGCGCATCATAAACGTCACAAATGGATACGATCTCACTTACGATATGAGGCGCTTTATAAAATTTGATCTTAGGGTAGCCCGAAAGGTCATGCTTGAGATGATGTTCAAAACACACGACCAGAGGTAACGGGCCGATACCATCGACATAATTAATCAAAATCTCTGCCCCTAGGATAACGTGATTCCTTATCCTATCAAACTCATCAATCGTGAGCTTATCCGGCTTGCGGATAATCTTACGGGAAATATAAAGTTTGCCTATGTCGTGGAATAGCGCGGCAATCCCGACCTCACGTACCGCATCCGCGCTAAAGCCCAGGTATTTACAAAAATACATCGAAAGTATTGAAACGTTTAAAAGATGCGAAAAGGTCCTTACATCATACCTCTTGACCGCGGAAAAATTTAAGAAATCCTGATGTTTGCCTAAAAGGTTATCCATTACGGTATTTATAGTAAGCTGAAGGCCCAGATGGTCCAAAGCCCGGGTACTTAATACGTTTTCGATCGATACTGCTACCTTATTCAAAGATTCATCATAAATACTTAAAAAATTTACCGCTTCTGCCGCGTCCTTAACTAAAGCCGAATCTTGAACAGACTTAATTTTTCCTATATTTATATTTTTTATCCCCGCGGTCTCGATAATTTCCTGAGTTAAGATATCGGCTTCATCTCTAGAGATTATGAGCGCAATAAACTTGTTTAGGTCTTCTGTGGTAAGCCCTGGATAGAAGGCAATCCTCTCTATACCGCGGCTTTTTAAAAACTGTACCATCGGCTTAACCATCCGGCTTAAATCAAAAAATATTTCTTTCTCGAAAGCAAGCTCGTCTCCCACTATACCCAACACTAACTCGCTATTCTCTTTTAGAACCTCAGCAAGCGCAGAATGCGCTTTATCCACCGATTTTTTAAATTCTGGATGCCAATCAGGATAAAGCCTGGAGTTCTGCAGGCAGGACATTAACTCTTTAAAGGCGTGCTGTATGTTCTCAAGCATTATATTTTATCAAGTACTTCTTTAGCCCGTGCTCTCAGGGTACGGTTCCAGAAAAAAGGCCGCCGGCTTAAAGCTACGACTAAATCACGGGCTTCGTTTAAATTCAAATCTTGTACTAATCCAAGATTTTCAATAAGTGTATCGTTGTTAAAGCCTAACGGACTTGAGATACTAAGAAGCTCTATAATTACGTTATCTATGACTAACTCCCTGCTCTTTAGGGGGATATTCTTAAGCGCCCGGATTACTTCTATCCTGCAAGTTTTATTGCAGAAAGAAAAAATATTAGCCAGCGCGCTTGGCGCAAACGCAGAATCAGACTCCTCCAGGCTCTTAATAATCTTAAGAATAAACTCCAAATCTGTTCGTCTCTGCTTAAGAGCGTGAAAGAAATATCGGGAATCTGAAGTGAAAAATTTAAAAAAACAACGCAAAGCTGCAGGATTAACTTTATTTTCATCGAATATTTGCTTGATATAATAATCAAAGCCTAGCAGGCTTTTCTTAAAACCAATGGCTAGGCTACTTATCTCCTGCGGAGTATCGGTTTCAAATACAGCAACTTCGAAATATCGCGCTATAGAT
>Ga0163200_1000773_pt1 | contig 12863 bp, 14 predicted proteins | sample PL_2010_200m_FD_113535 | JGI IMG/M metagenome (GOLD analysis project Ga0163200, IMG submission 113535) | Freshwater microbial communities from Powell Lake, British Columbia, Canada to study Microbial Dark Matter (Phase II) - PL_2010_200m | ecosystem: Environmental > Aquatic > Freshwater > Lake ... | reverse complement strand
CTCTCCCTTGCGGTAAAAAAACGGGGACTCTCTATATTTACCCCCTGTTCGTTTATCCATTCCACGAACTGCACGCCGGACCGGTGCTGGAGTTTTATCACCGCCCAACAGATCCGCCCCACACCTATCATGAACACACTTGCAGCATGCGATGAACCGTTCCGGTACGTGAACACCGATATCAAGTACAGTTACGTGATCCTCCGTAAGGACGGGAAAACCCGCGAGTCATACCGGGTCCCCGCCGGATCACGGTGCCTTCGTTTGTCGCAGGTTCACCGGCATGTCGAAAAACGGGTGAATATCATCGCTGCAAAGATGTCAGAGGAACTGGGCGATAGAGAGATGCATATGTTCCACATCTGTGACGGTTCGGCAACAAAACCTGTGTATGCTGTTCTTCCGGCATTTCATATCACGACGGGAAATGAGGCGATCCTGTCCGCCCAGTACGGGTCGATCCTGCACCTGGAGAACGTGCTCGTGCGGTATAACAAGGCACATGATGCGTATAACGTGCTCGTGAGCAGGAGTTCGCGGATTTCTGCGAAATGAGATTCATACCGGAAATCAGACTCAGGATAATGAACGCACACATAACAACAAGTCAGATGAGCAGGATCATGGCTATTGTTTCAGATACTGCGCGATCGTTTTTCATAGGGTCAGAATACTCCCCCGCGTACCAAAATGGTATTTTAGGGCATGCGGTAGATCTGCTCACCGCGAGACGCCTTAACAGGAAACGATGTTTCGCCAAAAAAGTATGAGAACTAATACGTCCTTCCGATAAGTGTTGCCTTGCCCGGCTTCCCGCAGACAACGCACGCGCCATCACTGGCATTGACGTATGGTGAACAAACGTCAGTGCCAAGAACACTTGCGTTCGTCTTCTCTTCGATGAAGTCCCCACACGCTTTATCCTGGCACCAGTGAACGACCGCGACTTTCCCCTCGTTCAGCGCCCCGTTGAGAGCGTCCATTGTCGGTGCAGTGCAGAGATGACTTTTTGTATGCTCTTCTGCTTTTGCCCGGATCGTGTCCGTGATCTCTCCCAGCACCCGGGTGACACCATCAGCAGCAGTTGCGAGATCGATCGATGTCTTCTCTCCGGTACGTTTGACTGCCATCACTTTCCCTGCATCCAGATCTCGTGGTCCCAGTTCAAGCCGGAGCGGGACACCGCGAAGTTCCCACCAGTAATATTTCGCCCCGGGACGCATGTCGCGGGTGTCCAGTTTCACCCGGAACCCGGCAGAGGTGAGATCTGTGTGGAGTTTTTGTGCTGCCGCCATCACATCCTCGTGGCGTTTCCCAATCGTGATGGGAACAATAACCGCTTGAACCGGTGCTGCAATAGGGGGGAGGATCAACCCCTTGTCATCCCCATGCATACCAATAAGTGCGGCGATGCACCGTTCCGAGATCCCGTAACAGGTCTGGTTGGCATAGATTTGTTCGCCGTTTTTGTTCTCATACGTGATGGAAAATGTCCGGGAGAAATGCTCCCCGAGGTGGTGCACGGTCCCTATCTGGAGTGTCTTCCCGTTGGGCATGATTGCATCAACAGCGATGGTATAATCCGCGCCCGGGAACTTGTCCCAGTCCGGGCGTTTTGAGATGGTGATCGGGATCTCCAGTGAGTCGTAAAACTCCCGGGTGACTGCAAGTTCGGATTCCACCTGCTCTTCGGCTTCAGCCCATGTCGCATGCACGGTATGAGACTCCATGAACGAGGTGATCTCGCGGAGCCTGATTAATGGACGGGTCTGCTTGGTCTCGTACCGGAACGTGTTCACGATCTGGTAGAGTTTTAACGGCAGATCCGCATGGGAACGTACCCAGAGAGCATACATCGGGTATATGGCGGTCTCACTTGTCGGGCGCAGCGCCAGCTTCACCTCAAGCGGGGTGGTACCGCCGTGAGTGACCCAGTAGACTTCATCCTCGAAACCTTTGATGTGCTCGGCTTCCTTCATGAATTCCTGCTCTGGGATGAGGAGGGGAAAGAGCGTCTCCTCGTGACCGCGATCGAGCAGTTCCCGGAGGCGTCCATAGACGAACTTGCGGATCGCAAACCCGTACGGGAACCAGACATAGAGCCCCTTGACCGGGTAACGGACGTCCATGATTTCTGCACGCCATAAAATTTCGTTGTACCATTCGGAAAAATCCTGTTTTTTCGGCAGGGCGCCCGCATCTTCGTCCATAAAAAAACCTTAAGCTACTAAATGTATGACTACCGGCGTAATAAAAGCCTCGACACATGCCGCAATTGTGACGAGGGGCAGGACATAAATAAGAAACCAACGGGCATATCGCCCTGCATCGGCGGCCATATCTGCCCCGCCGTACCATTCGGCAATCAGCGACCGGGTGAGGAGGAATCCAAGCGCTCCTGCAAGGATAAACGCGGGGATCTCAAAGATCCCATGCGGGAGGATGGCGGCCGCGACAAATGCGACGGAATGGTCTTCGCGGACGATCTCCATGATCGCGCCGATCACGACCCCGTTCAGGCTCAGGATAAACACGGTCAGGACCCCGCACGTTGCCCCTCCCAAAAAGAGCAGGATGCAGGCTTCGAGATTATTCGTGAAGAGTGTGACCGCCATCTCGAACGGGTTGTTCTCGTTCATCTGTCCGGCAATCTCTTTCTCAAAAAGTGTCATTAAGTCTTCACCCATCGCTGGGTCCTGCGCAGTTCCGACCCAGCCTGCGGTAAGCGAGGCAAAAAAAAGGATGATAGTGATGATGATGGCGTTTCTCAACTGCCCATCAGACATACAAGACCATCCTGGTTAAGTCCCGGATGCCCGGGGCGAAGCCGACAACGATCATCGCAAGCAGTACAAGGTGCCAGAACGCGGGATTGGCTTCCTTCCGAAAGAGCTGCATGATATAGATGGCAGGGAAGAGCACGATTAGTTTTAACGGGAACATGACGAATGCAGTGCCGGTGAGGTTGATCAACCCAGAACCTACCACATGCTGTTCAATATACTGGACAGAGGGGTGCATATCGATACCATAACTGGTTGCACTTGCGTCAAGTAATTGTCCGAAAATGAGTGTGATATAGAGAGGATCTGTAACATAGTGCCATTTGAGAACGTACCGCATGAACCCCCAGACAAGCACTGTTGCCGTTATTGCCATAAGTGGAATGATGCCGAGCACAAAGAGGTCAATGTGGGCGTGGTTAATTCCCCATGCGGCAAGGATGAGGACGATAACAAATGCTGCCATGCACCCGGCAAGGGCATAGAAGGAAAGGAAATTTTTAATCAATCCCTGCTGCTGGAGGTACAGGGCTAAAAAAATCATGCCGATAGTAAAGAAAAAGAGCACAAAATAGATCGGCGGGGTCACGATCAGGAACTGGAGATTCCCGGTGATCATCCCGGTGTCCTGGATAACCCTCAAAACACCCCCAAGCACGACGTAGGGAAGCGTTGCAAGGATAAACGAGGCGTCAATTTTAAGCCCGATATCGGAAAGCCAGGTAGATTGCGACATCCAGCGATACAGCAGGTATACACCTAAAACGAGTATGAGCGCATAAGAGAGGGTTTCCACCGCATTATAAGGTTCGCTGTATATCACAGGATCGATGTAATATTTGTAGATGAACTCACTAATCATTCATGATCAAAATGAGCGCGGATAACATAAAAGTACTCAAAGAGAAAGTCTTTGATAAGTCCAAGTGGATGCAGTTACCCCGTGATGTGGTCATCGGGCATGACGTACTTGGGCAGATTCCGGCTATCTGCGCAGACTTAAAACTTGGGCACTCCGCGCTTCTTATTTCAGGAAAGAGTACGATGGAACGGGCAGGGGAGACGGTGCGGGAACAACTCTCCCTCTCCGGTAAAGTGACCACATTCGTCTCCGAAGAGATCAGCCTTTCCGTCATTAAAAAAGCCGAAAAAGCGGCACGCACGGTGGACTTTGTGATCGGTGTCGGTGGCGGCAGGGTGATTGATACGGCAAAGATCGTGTCCTATAACACCGATCTCCAGTTTATATCGGTCCCGACAGCGGCGTCCCATGACGGCATTGCATCCGCCCGTGCGTCCGTGCCCACCGGGAAAGGAAATGTCTCACTTGAGGCGCATCCCCCGATTGCCATCGTTGCGGACACGGGCATCATCGCATCCGCCCCGCACCGGCTGCTTGCTGCCGGGTGTGCGGATGTGATCTCAAACTATACTGCAATCCTTGACTGGGAGCTGGCGCACCGGATTAAAGGTGAACCGATGAGCGAATACGCGATTGCACTCTCGAAGATGACCGCAGAGATCCTCGTGAACAATGCCCATCTCATAAAACCGCACCAGGAAGAGTCCGCGTGGTTTGTCACTAAGGCACTCGTCTCAAGCGGGGTGGCGATGAGTATCGCCGGTTCTTCCCGTCCCGCGAGCGGGGGGGAGCACAAGTTCTCGCATGCGCTTGACCGGCTTGCCCCGGGCAAGGCGCTCCATGGCGAGAGTTGCGGGATTGGCACGATCATCTCCATGTACCTGCACGGCGGGGACTGGCGAGGTATCCGCACATCGCTAAAAACCATTGGCGCACCGGTAACCCCTGCCGATGTCGGGATCGATGATGCGATTGCAGTCGACGCGCTTCTCATGGCAAAGACTATCCGTCCGGAACGATTTACTATCTTTGATATGGGGATCACGCGGGAGTCAGCACAGATGCTCGTGCAGATGCTGTACAAGGATTAACCGGGGAGACACAGATGGCAGAAACAAAGACCAAAGTGACGCTTGTCGGGACAGTTCTTGCAAAACCCGGTGTTGAGTTCATTTACGAAGGAGAATGCGCGGAGTGCGGTACCTGCAAGGTAAAAAAAGCATGCAACAACCTCACGAAAGGTCACCGGTACCGTATCGTTACTGTCCGGAGCACCCACCATGAATGCACGCTTCACCTGAACGGGGCAACCGCTGTCGAAGTGATGGATGCCCCGATAACAATGCTCATCAATGCGGATATGGCGATGCCGAACTCCAAGGTCAAAATCGAGTTCTCCTGCAACAAAGCGGAATGCAGGAGTTACCCGCTGTGCCGTCCCGACGGGGTTGTCAGTGGCGAGAAGTATATTATCGCGGATGTACTGGGCAATGCCCCCGATATCTGCGAGAAGGGCAGGGCGCTGAAACTGGTTGAGATCAAGCCGGCATAACTTTTTTTAATCGCTGCGCTCCTGCCATAGTGCATCTGCGATCCGGATCAGGTCATCATATCGTTCCAGCCTGTGTTTCCACCGTTCCGGGATTGCATTAAGCCCCCAGTATGCACCGGCAAGCGCACCCGTGCATGCGCCTGCCGTGTCCGCATCTCCTCCCATATTGATGGCCGACAGGACTGCCACCTCAAAGGATTTTGCGTTCATGAACGAAGACAGTGCCGCATGTGATAAGAGCACTGCATCCAGTGAAGGTTCGGGATGGTATCGCGCATAATTTCCCAGCACCGAATGCACTTCGACATTCGTGCAAAGGGAGCGGGCATGGCGATATGCCCGTATGCGCGAAATTCCCCGGCACAAATCGCTCACCATTACGTTCAGCCACGCTGAGCAATGCCCGGCAACGGGATCATAGTGGGTGAGCCGCGAGCACGCGAGGCTCATGGCATATACTTCAGGAGCGGGATAGAAGATCCCGAGAGGAAAGCCCCGCATGACGCTGCCATTCGTCCGGCTCCCGTGCAATCGCTTATGTACGAGCCATGCAGCACGGTGCGGCGGGATGCCGTTTTTGATAAAAAAAAAGAATCCGGAGGATGTCGGACCATACCATTCCGGGCGGTCTTCGTACCCGGAAAGCAACCGCTGTATGATGTCAGATGGGCTAAACTTCCTGCATACAGCGAGCGATTCCGCGATTGCCATCGCCTGCAGCGTATCGTCCGTCAACTGCCCGGCTTTCCGGAAATGGCGCCCACCGGAAAGCATTTCGGTCACCCACGTCTCATTTTGGGGAGATCCTTCAAGGGGCGCACCCAACGCGTCCCCAATTGCGAGTCCTGCAAGCGATCCCGGGCCGCGCATATTTTCTGATATAAATCTCACCAATAAGCTATATCTGTTGAACCGAAAGAATAACTTTTCAGCGAGAAGGTGATAGTGTGCAAAAGGAAGAGTTGCTGCATTTACACATGTTAATGGTACACATTAAGAAGTATTACGAGGGCATCACCAACGAAGAAATTGGAACAGACCGATATGACACATTGCAAATCTCTCCTGTTCATATCCATAAAGATAAAAAAGCCCATAAAGAAGCTCTTCTCGTGTTGGGTGAAGAGATTGTTGATCATATCCACGGGCACCACCGCGTGCTTGTGGTGAACTATTCTGCTGATACTACTGCTGCCTCAACACGGGTTGCAGTCGAACATTAACCGTCATGGATGAGGTGCTGGCATTCCGGGAGATCATCTCCCGCATCCTCTCCCACCCCCCCGGTGACGATGCGATTGTTGCGGTAAAAATTGACGTCTGCCGGAAATACCGGCTTCCTGTTGTGCCGAAGAACTCGGCAATTCTTGCCGCAGCATTACCAGAGGAGCGGGAAACGCTTCGGAAGATTCTGCTCGTCAAACCCACCCGCACGCTTTCCGGTGTTGCACCCGTTGCCGTGATGACGTCGCCATACCCCTGCCCGCATGGCAAGTGTCTCCCCTGCCCCGGGGGGCCGGATCACCCGTTCAAATCTCCCCAGAGTTATACGGGGGAAGAACCGGCGGCAAAACGTGCCCGCGAGCACGGGTATGATCCCTACGCACAGGTGCATGCGAGGCTCGAACAGTTTGAGACGCTGGGGCACCGGGTGGAGAAAGTGGAACTGATCGTGATGGGTGGGACTATGACAGCCCGCCCGGAAGAGTACCAGGATGCATTTGTTGCCCGGTGTATCGAAGCGATGAATGCATATCCCGCGAGCAGCCCGGTAGCCGTGACACCAGATGTTGCTGCCGTAGAAGAAGCCAATGAGAGTGCAGCCGTCCGCTGCGTAGCGATCACCTTTGAGACCCGCCCGGACTGGTGCAAACGGGAACACATCGACCGGATGCTTGACCTTGGCGTGACGAAGGTGGAACTGGGAGTGCAGCATGTAGACGATGCGATCCTGTCCTTTAACCGGCGGGGCTGCACGGTTGCGGATGCCGTTTGTGCAAACCAGCTCCTCCGGGATGCAGGGATTAAAGTCGGGTTCCACATGATGCCAAACCTTCCCTGCTCCAGTATTGAAGCAGACCGGCGGATGTTTGAGATAATCTTCTCTGATCCCCGGTTCAAGCCGGACTTTCTTAAAATTTACCCGACTCTTGTGACCCCGGGCTCCGAGATCGAAGATCTCTGGAAGCGGGGGGAGTATGCGCCTTACGATGAGGATGCATTGATTGATCTCATCGCGTATGCAAAGTCGCTTATCCCCGAATACACCCGGCTCTCTCGGATCCAGCGGGATATTCCGGCAAAACTGATTGTCGCCGGATCCAAGCACTCGAACTTCCGGCAACTCGCCCAGAACCGGCTTCTCCTGCAGGGAAAGCGCTGTCGCTGTATCCGCTGCCGGGAGATAGGAAGGCTCCCTTCTATTACTGAATCTGATATACAGGTGCTCACGTACGAATGCTGTGCCGGTACAGAGCATTTCATCTCCGCTGTGTCCGGGGATTCGCTCATCGGGTTTGCCCGTCTCCGGTTCCCGTCAATGGTTTACCGCCCCGAACTTACTGATGCAGCGCTCGTGCGGGAGCTCCATGTGTACGGGAGCCTCGTACCCGTGGGAGAGGATGCACGGGAGAGCGAGGAATGGCAGCACCGGAACTACGGGCGCGTGCTGCTTTCCCGGGCTGAGGAGATCGCGGCGGGGGCAGGATTTCCCCGGCTCGCGATCATGAGTGGGATTGGTGTCCGACCCTATTACAAAAGACAGGGCTATCTGCGCCAGGGTCCTTATATGATCAAGGAGCTGGTATGAACCCATCCACAACCGAATTTTTACGGCAGCGGTTCACCGAATATTACAAAAAGACCGTGCTTATCTCTCCCTCCTCACTTGAACAGCGCGAGTGGGGTTTTGTACTTTTCAACCCGGGAGCAGCGGAAGTGCGGATGCGCCGGCACATCGCGTTTGCCGGTCGGTTGGAACTCTTCGAGTACATCAAAAACCTCGTCCCGTCGCATGCCTACTATTCGAGCGCGTATTACGAAAAGCCGGATGCTGCGACCATGGGGGAGAAAGGCTGGTGCGGAGCTGATCTGATCTTCGATCTCGATGCCGATCATATCATGAAGGGTCCCTATGACCAGATGCTCTCCCGGGTCAAAGTTGAAGTGGAGAAGCTGCTCGCGATGCTGACCGACGAGCTAGGGATGGATCCAAAACAGATTGAACTGGTCTTTTCCGGGGGCAGGGGATACCACGTTCACGTAAAAGACCTCGCGTTTCGCGGGTGGGACAGCAGGGAGCGGCGGGAACTCATCGATTATATCTGCGGGATCGGGATTGACCCGCAGAAGCTCTTTTCCAGTAAACCGGCTGCATCTGCCGGTTGGCAGGTCCGGTTCCGCGATGCACTCCTCGATTATCTCCGCTGGCTGGGGAGTATAAGTGGGGAAGAAGCACTCAGTCACCTGACAAGTATTGAGGGTGTGGGAAAAGAGTCGGCGATGCATTTTTTGAACCGGCGCGTAGAGTTCATCCGGGAACTCGAACACGAGCCTTCGCCTACACTCTTTAAAAACCGGGTGATCCAGGTACTTGTTCACGAGCCCGAGGGGGAGTTCAAAAAGCGGCTGAATGCCCGTGCAGCTCTTGCAGATGAACCGGTGACGACGGATACAAAGCGGTTGATCCGGATGCCCACCTCGCTTCATGGAGGGAGCGGGATGCGGGTGCAGCCGATCGAACTACGAAACCTCCATGACTTTGACCCGCTTGTGGACGCGGTGGTCTTTTCGACCCGGGATGTCAGAGTGGAATGTCGGTTCCCGCTCACCATGCCGATGCTCGGAAGCACTTATCAACTCCAAAAAGGGATCTCTACAGTACCAGAAGCCGTCGCAGTGTTCCTCTGCTGTCGCGGCATAGCAGAAATTGCCTGAAGGGAAAAACGATGGGATTTGACGATCTGCGCAGCATTCTGCTATCAGAACGGGAGACCGGCAAGCTCATACAGGTAGTCCCGGATCTTTTCGATCGCACCCACACCGAGATCGCCGCACTCCTTGAGAAGATCTACGCGATCGAAGATCCGCTCTCGGACGAGGCGCGGGTGTTGATCGAGGAGACAATCGCGATCAAAGAGACCCTCCACGAACTCTTTGCGATCCGCTCGCGCAAGATTCTTGCTCTTACGGTCATGCACGCGGAAGGGAATTACTATGACCGCGAGGAGGTAAAACGGATGCTTCCCCCCGAGCGGGAGATGTTTGACCAGACCACTGCTGCAATCGAAGCCTGTCAGGGTATCCTCCTGCACAATGTGCACCACCATATTGTGCCTGTTGCACTACCCCCACCCATTGATGAAGAGATGGGCGAATGGGAGGAATTGCCTGCAACCGATGCGGAATCTTTTGTGCCCAAACCCGCCGCAGCCGGTGCATCCCCATCGCTCTCACCGCCATACCTGCTTGTACAGGTACTCGAAGATATGGACTCTTTTATGGGTGTTGATGGGAGGATTTATACCCTCTCAAAGGGAGATATAGTGACACTTCCCGAGCGGAACGCCACGGTGTTGAGTGACCGCAACATAGTGTTAAATATGAACCTTTGTAAATAATATTGGGATTCTAATCCAGAACATCGGTGAAAATATCATGAAAATGCCAGCGAAATTTAAAACATACTGCCCATTCTGCAGGACTCACCAGATCCACGAGGTGGAGAAGGTCAAAAAGGCAAAGACCACGGGTCTCCACTGGATTGACCGGCAGAAAGCACGCAGGGGTAAAGTGGGCAACATGGGCAAATTCTCAAAAGTGCCCGGTGGCGATAAGCCAACAAAGAAGATCAATGTACGGTATCGCTGTGTTACCTGTGGAAAGGCACACCTGCGCAAGGGATACCGTGTCGCCAAGTTTGAATTGACGGAGTAAATACTATGGTACGTGAAGCAAGAGAGAACCGGAGCAGTTTTTATAAAGTGAAATGCCCGGACTGCGAGAATGAACAGACAATATTCGGCAAGGCGAGCACGGTTGTCAAGTGCGTAGTCTGTGGTCGGGACCTTGCCGTTCCCACTGGCGGAAAGGCGATTATAAGGGCTGAGATACTCTCAGAGCTCAAGTGAGAGAGCCCATGCAGGACAGAGAGTGGCCCCAGGAATCAGAACTGGTTGTCTGCACCGTAGAAAATGTAAAAGACTTCGTAGCGTTCGTATCACTTGACGAGTACGGTGGCAGGCAGGGGCTCATCCCAATCTCTGAAATTGCAACCGGCTGGATCAAGTATATCCGTGACCACATCCGTGAAGGGCAGAAGATCGTCTGCAAGGTCTTAAACGTTGACCGGAACCGTGGTCATATCGATCTTTCTTTAAAAGACGTCAACGAACACCAGCGCCGCGAGAAGATCCGTGAGTGGAAGAACGAGTCCAAGGCGCGAAAATGGATCGGGTTTGTTGCAGAAACCGCTGGCGAACCCGCGATAGCAATCGAAGATGCGATTCTTGATAAATACGGGGTTCTTTACCCGGTCTTCGAAGACATAGTCCTTGACGGCGATGCGACCATTAAAAAACTCGGGCTTTCGAAAAAGGCTGGCGATGCACTCCTGCACATTGCTCACGAGAGTGTAAAAGTTCCCCGTGTCGAAGTGATTGGGAACCTTGTCCTCACTTCTACCGAGCCTGACGGTATCTCGGTGATCAAAAAAGCGCTCAAGAGTGCTGAGCCGAAGATTGCCGGTGTGGATATCGAGCTCCTCTATCTTGGCGCTCCCACCTACCGGATCAAAGTGACTGCACCGGATTACAAGAAAGCGGAAAAGGCGCTTGAAAAGGCGGCGAACTCCGCAATTGCTGTTGTGGAAAAAGCTGGTGGCGAAGGCAAACTCATCAAAAAACCCAAGTCCGGGAAGAGTCAATGAGCGGACGAATCCGTCGTTGCACAGCAGATCATACCTATACCCTTTCTTTACGCTGTCCCATGTGTGACAGACCCACAGCGACTGCCCATCCCGCCCGTTTTTCCGTGCAGGACCGGCTCGGAAAATACCGGAGGATGGCGAAATGATCGATGATATCAGCATCTGTTACCTCGACAGTTTTCAGGATAAAAACCTCACAGATCCCCTCCTTATTGAAGGACTGCCAGGTATCGGTCAGGTAGGGAAGCTCGTCGCTGAATACATCATCCACATGCTGGGCGCACAGAAGATAGGTGAAATTCACTCGATCTACCTTCCCCCTCAGGTAATCCTTGAGGAGAACGGGATCGCCCGGCTGCCGCGAAACGAGATCTTCCTTTACAAGGCCCCCGAGCGGCACATCATATTTTTGGTTGGGGATTTCCAGAGCACTTCAAATGAAGGACACTACCTCCTCTCCGATGCGTATCTCGATATCGCACAGGAACTGGGCGTAAAACGCATCTACACGCTCGGTGGTTTTGGCGTCGGGCACCTTGTGAATGGTCCTCGTGTGCTCGGTGCAGTGAATCGCGAGGAACTGCGTGCAGAGATTGAGGCAGCAGGAGTGACGTTTGAGCGCGACGAACCTGGCGGTGGTATCATCGGAGCTGCGGGACTTCTTCTTGGTCTTGGCGGTATCCGGGGGATTGATGCAGTCTGTCTCATGGGAGAGACGAGCGGGTATCTGGTGGATCCTATGAGTGCAGCAAATGTGCTTGCAGCCCTTTCAAAGTTGATCGGTGTCGCAGTCGATCCCACGCAGCTCAACGACCGTGCCGCCGAGATGGAAAAGGTGGTCGAAGGGCTGATCGAGGGCGAGAAGATGCAGCGCGACGATGAGCTCAGATACATCGGGTAATATGTTTTCAAACGCCGACCTGCACATCCACTCCCCGTTCTCCATGGCGGTATCCGGTGCGATGCAACCGGAAAATTTGCTTTCTGCCTGCACTATAAAAGGTATCAATGTCCTCGGGACTGGTGATGCGCTGCATCCCGAATGGCGGAAACGCTGGATGCCATTTTTGGAAAATGATGCGGGGATCATCATCGTGCCAACCGGTGAAGTGGAGGACGCAAAACGGGTGCATCACCTCATCCTTGCCGAGGATTTTACGCAGTTCGAGGCATTGCAGCAACTCCTGCTTCCCTATGCCCGTACGATACTCACGAACGGACGCCCGCATGTCACCATCACCGGTGAAGAGATCGCCCGCATGGTGCATGATATGGGTGCATATATCGGTCCGGCCCATGCATTCACGCCATGGACGTCGATGTATGCATACCATTCCAGTGTCGCCAGTTGTTATGGCAGCGAATCGATTGACTTTTGTGAACTTGGGCTTTCTGCGGACAGCTCCTATGGTGCCGGTATCGAGGACCTCTACAACATCCCGTTCCTCTCTAACTCCGATGCCCACAGTCCCCAGCCGGAGAAGATCGGGCGGGAGTTCAACCGTCTCCGGCTTGCTACCCATTCAGTCAAGGGAGTGCTTGACTGTATCTGTTCAGGCGCGATTGAGATGAACGCCGGTTTTTTCCCGGAAGAAGGGAAGTATAACCAGACTGCCTGCGTCCGGTGTTTCGCACAGTACTCATATGATGAAGCGGTACGACAGGGATGGCGGTGCCCGGTGGATGGCGGCATCATCAAAAAAGGCGTATCTGACCGTGCCCGGGAACTCTCACTGGGGG
>Ga0163200_1000771_pt1 | contig 12881 bp, 11 predicted proteins | sample PL_2010_200m_FD_113535 | JGI IMG/M metagenome (GOLD analysis project Ga0163200, IMG submission 113535) | Freshwater microbial communities from Powell Lake, British Columbia, Canada to study Microbial Dark Matter (Phase II) - PL_2010_200m | ecosystem: Environmental > Aquatic > Freshwater > Lake ... | reverse complement strand
GTCTTCGATCCACGCCTCACGATCGATCACCTTGAGGTTCAGTTGCCCGTTGAGGCTGGCCTTGATGCCCTGAATCTCATAAAGCTTGCGTGGTGAGTGCTCTTTCACCGCAAACAGTCGATCACCGGCGCGGTCGTAGCCCAACCCCTCGAAACCCGAGTTGTCCGATGCGCCCATGGACAGCGAGACTGCCGCGTAATCCTCACGCACCAGGTCACCGGGCTGCGAGGGAACCGGGAGGATCACGATCGTTTGGCTGCGTTCCTCGGCAACTGCCAGCAGATTGTCGCCCAGGTAGGTAACGGCCTCGACGTCGATGAATCCCTTCAGTGGATAGCGAGCAATGAATTCACCGTTGAGATCCAGCGCGACGAGCTCCTCCGGGTTGTTCACCACGGCCCAGAGCTGATTGCGCTGCTCATCGAAGGTCAAGCCGGAAAGGTTGTTACCGACGGTCGCCACCGGCTTAGCCTCGACACGCACCTGGTACTCGGGCAACCAGAGGCTGCGGGTCTGGAGACTGCTCTCCTGCCAAGCCGATTGCAGCGAATAGAACACCCGCTCATCGAGGTGAAAGGTGGCAGCAGTGTGCAGCAGACCTGCAGCCAGCATTCCCAACGCCCAGACCTGCGGGCGAACCTCAGGCAACCAACGCGGGCGGGTACTGGTAACTATCGGCATCATCTTTTCTCGTTAGGCCGCTACTGGCGAGATAGCCTGATCGCGAAGGGTTGCATTTGCGTGACGGTGCACGCGATGGCGACGATCAGCCTGCTACTGACCCATCGCCGTGGCTGCGGTTCAATCGCAACGCCGGGAACTGCCAGGCGGATTGGCAGCCCAATGGACCAGGGAACGGCTGCGCTTGCGGCCGCGGATCGTTTGGCAGGAGTGCAGCATGCAGGTGGAAAGCTTTTTCGAATGGTTGGGCCAGGCGCTCGGCACCGTGATTCGTTACATCGTCGATGCGCTCAGCGGCTTTTTCGGGCTGTTCGCCGATGCCGGCGCCAACTTTCTCGAGGGTCTGTCGCGGACCCTCGGCATGGATCGTTCACTGATCAGCCTCATTGCACTGGCCATCGGCCTGATGCTGCTGGTCGGCGCGTTTCGCGCGTTCTTCCGCCGCTCGATCATCGCTGGCGTGATCTACCTGTTCCTCGGGCTCTGGTTGCTGAGCTGGCTAATTCACTGAGCCATTCGTAGCGCCCTACTCCACCGACAACCCGACCGAGCACGGCACCAGCGCCATCGCTCGGCTGCGCTCCGGACCATCGCGACGTATCATGCCCGGCTGTTCTGGAGCCTTTCATGTCACGGTTATTGACCGCCTGGCAGCACGCCCCCACTCATAAACGGGTCTGGGCGCTGGCTGCGCCGATGATTCTGTCCAACCTCTCCGTGCCACTGGTGGCGTTGGTCGACAGCGCCGTGATCGGCCACCTGCCGCACGCGCATCAGCTCGCGTCGGTTGCGGTAGGCGGCAGCCTCTACAGCCTGCTGGTCTGGGTGATGGGTTTTCTGCGCATGGGCACCACCGGCTTTGCGGCTCAGGCCGCCGGACGTCAGGACGGCGGCGCCCTGCGTCAGGTGCTGCTGCAGGGCTTGCTATTGGCGCTGGGCTTTGCGCTGCTGTTGAGCCTGTTTGCGATGCCGCTAAAAGGTTACGCGCTGCAGCTCATGCAGCCCTCTGCCGAACTCGACGCGCTCACCCAAGCCTATTTTCATACCCGCCTGTTCGGCCTGCCCGCCGCGCTGGCGAGCATGGCGCTGATTGGCTGGTTTCTCGGCACCCAGAATGCGCGCGCGCCATTGGCGATTCTGCTGACGACAAATCTGATCAACGTTGCGCTGGATCTGTGGTTCGTCATCGGCCTGGAGTGGGGCGTGGCAGGCGCAGCCCGCGCCTCGGTCATTGCCGAATGGAGCGGTGTGCTGGTCGGCCTGGCGCTGACCCGAGGCGCACTGTTGCGTTACGCCGGACGCCTGGACCGTCAGGCGCTGCGCCTGTGGGCCAGTTGGCGTCCACTGATGTCCGTCAATCGCGACATTTTCCTTCGTTCGCTGGGGCTGCAGCTGGTGTTCTTCCTGGTCACGGTCCAAGGGACGCGGCTGGGTGACGCCACGGTAGCGGCCAATGCCTTGCTGCTGAACGGTTTGATGCTCACGGCGCATGCACTCGACGGTCTCGCCCACGCGGTCGAAGCATTGAGCGGGCATGCGATCGGCGCCCAGAGCCGCACCGAGCTGCGACGGATTCTGACTGTTGCCGGCGGCTGGTCATTGCTGGCGAGTCTGGCCTTCGGGCTGTTCTTCCTGCTGGGCGGCGAGCTGTTCGTCAGCCTGCAGACCGACATCCCTTCGGTGCGCGAAACCGCCGCGACCTACTTGCCCTATCTCGCCGCGCTGCCCCTGATCGCCGTCTGGAGCTATCTGCTGGACGGCTTGTTCATCGGCGCCACCCGTGCGCGGGAAATGCGAAACGCCATGCTGCTTGCCGTTCTGATTTCGCTACCATTGGGCTGGCTATTGCGTGGGATGGGCAATCACGGCTTGTGGCTGGCCTTTCTCGCCTTCATGCTCCTGCGCGGCGTCTGCTTAGGCAGCATCGCCAGGCGGCTGCAACGCCAGGGGCAATGGTTCGCCTCGACCCATGCGGCGGCGGCTGTCACCGCCACACCGCAGCAACCCTAACCAAAGGACCTTCAGAAAATGGCCTATGCCGTCGCCGCCTACCTGCACTTCGTGGCGAGCTTCCTGCTCTTCTCCCTACTGGTGCTCGAGCACCAGCTGTTCCGCCTGCCGCTGAATTTCAAACGCGCCCGCAGCCTGTTTCGCGTTGATCTGGCCTTCGGCATCGCCGCCGGGTTCGTCCTGGTGACCGGCGCAGCGCGCGCTATGCGCTATGGCAAGGGGCTGGACTATTACCTCAACAACAGCTTCTTCCACGCCAAGGTCGGGCTGTTCGTCATCGTTGCCCTGTTGTCGATCTATCCGACCGTGACCTTCCTGAAATGGCGCCCTGCCTTAAAGGCCGGCCAGGTCCCGAGCATCAGCCCGACCAGCGCACGAATGGTCAAGCTGGTGATTCGTATCGAACTGCTCGCCCTGCTGCTGCTTCCTCTGCTGGCGGCACTGATGGCGCGAGGGCTTGGCGTAATTCCGCAGTAAAACGGCGCGCTCCTGGGCCTGGGCAATCCAGGCTTGTGGACTGATCCTGCGCAAAGTCCATCCACAAGGGCTTGCACGCTCTTCGAAAACGATTCCGGACCTCGATTGTCGACTACAGACCGCGGCGCAGCAGTCCATAAGTCCGCATCACCTTCCGGAGCCGAGCCTATGACCGATCGCCTGACCGTAACGCCCCTACCCTTCGACCCTGCATACGAACAGGTGCCAGACGACGAAGCCGAGACCATCTCCGGCCTGATCCAGGCCATGCGCGAGATCACCGAGACGACCTTTGCTGACAGTGGCCATGCCGTTCGCAGCGTGCACGCCAAGAGTCATGGCCTGCTGCAGGGCGAAATCGAAGTCCTGCCTGGCCTGCCGCCAGAACTGGCCCAGGGCGCTTTTGCGAAGCCAGGGAAGATGCCGGTGGTGATGCGTTATTCGACCAATCCGGGCGACATCCTTGATGACAAGGTTTCCACTCCGCGCGGGCTGGCGATCAAGCTCATCGGCGTTGAAGGCGAACGCCTGCCGAATTCGGACGGCCAGGTCACCCAGGATTTCGTCATGGTCAACGCGCCGGCGTTCATGGCGCCGACACCCAAGGACTTCCTCAAGTCGGTGAAGTTGATCGCCAAGACTACCGACCGAGCGCCCCGCGCCAAGCAGGCGCTGTCTGCCGCGCTGCGCGGTGCCGAGAGTCTGGTGGAAAAGGCCGGCGGCGAAAGCGCGACGCTCAAAGGCATGGGCGGCCATCCCACCACCAATTTGCTCGGCGAGACCTATTACAGCGTGGTTCCGCTGCTCTATGGCCGCTACTTCGCCAAGCTCTCGGTGGTGCCCGTCTCGCCGGAATTAAAGGCGCTGACCGATCAGAACGTCGACCTCAAGGACAAGCCGAACGGGTTGCGCGAGGCGATCAACGACCATTTCGCAGGGCACGGCGGGACCTGGGAGCTGCGCGTTCAGCTGGCCACCGACATCGAGAAGATGCCCATCGAGGACGCCAGCGTGGTCTGGCCGGAAGATGCCAGCCCTTACGTCACGGTTGCGCGGATCAACGTCCAGCCGCAATCGGCCTGGAGCGAAGCCCGCGCAGCGGTGGTGGATGACCAGATGTCCTTCAGCCCCTGGCATGGACTGGCGGCCCATCGTCCGCTCGGCGGCATCATGCGCTCGCGCAAGCCGGCCTATGAGATGTCATCCGAGTTCCGCGCTCGTCACAACGGCTGCCCGATGCATGAGCCAAAAACACTGGACCGGCTACCGAGCTGACCCGCCGAGCTGTAAGGCACGACGCCCCGGCATGACTGCCGGGGCGTTTTCACATCAGCGCCAGATATTGTTGTTGATCTTGGCTTTCAGTTCCGGGTAGTCCGCGGCCTTGAACGTAGGCACCTCGCCCGCCTTAATCTGCGCCATATAGTCCTTGGTCAGTTTCACCACCGTGCCGGAGAGCAGCGTGATTGCGATCAGGTTGATCGTTGCCATCAGCCCCATGGACGCATCCGCCGCGTTGAACACGGTGGTGACTGCCTCGTAAGCGCCCCAGATCACCATTCCCAATGCCGCCAGGCGCAGCAGAGTCAGGCCGAGTTTGTTACCCGCACCCAGGAAGATCAGCGCGTTCTCCGCATAGGCGTAGTTGGCGACAATCGAGGTAAAGGCAAAAAACAGAATGGCGATGGCGATGAAGTAGGTCCCTGCCACGCCGATGTGGCTTTCCATTGCCTGCTGGGTGAGCTGCGTGCCGGTTACACCCGAACCGGGCTCAAGAACGCCCGACAGAAGAATCATCACCGCGGTAGCGGTGCAGATGACGAGGGTGTCGATGAACACGCCCATCGCCTGCACCAGCCCCTGGGAAGACGGATGATGCGGCGCTGGGGTCGCGGTCGCCGCCACGTTGGGCGCCGACCCCATGCCTGCCTCGTTGGAGAACAAGCCGCGCTTGATGCCATTGAGCATCGCCGCGGTCACCGAGCCGGCGACACCACCGGCGGCTTCTTCGAGGCCAAAGGCGCTACGGACGATGGTCATCAGCACGCCTGGCACCTCGGTGATGTTCATCAGCAACACGATCAGTGCCATCAGCACATACAGGCCCGCCATCAGCGGCACCACCAGCTCGGCGAAGCGCGCGATGGAGCGCAGCCCGCCAAAGATCACCAGCCCGGCGAGGATGGCGATGGCAACGCCAACCCAGAGTTTCGGGACACCAAACGCGCCCTCCATGGCATCGGCAATGGAGTTGGCCTGCACCGCGTTGAACACCAGCCCGAACGAGATGATCAGCGCCACGGAAAACACGCCGCCCGCCCATGGCGCCTTCAAACCCTTGGCAATGTAGAACGCCGGGCCGCCCCGGTACTGGCCCTCCCCGTCGCGCACCTTGTACAACTGCGCGAGTGAGCTTTCCGCATAGGCCGTCGCCATGCCCACCAGCGCCACCATCCACATCCAGAAGATTGCCCCGGCACCGCCCAGGTAAAGCGCAACGGCTACCCCGGCCAGGTTGCCAGTGCCAACCCGCGACGCGAGGCTGGTACACAACGCCTGGAACGGTGAGATACCTGACGAATCGCTTTGCCGCGCGCCTCTGATCGCCCGAACCATCTCGCCGAAATGCAGAAACTGCAGGAAGCCCAGGCGGATGGTGAAGAACACCCCAACCGCGAGCAGACCGTAAATAAGGACGTAGCCCCAGAAGATCGTGTTGAGGAAGTCGATGATCGCGGTCATGGAAGCGCCTTGTCGTTGAGGGACGGACGAATACGGCTAACTCTAGTCGCTGAGCCCGAGAGCACCAGCCAGAGCGCCGCACCGATCGAGACCGCCCGGTGAATGAGGGTGCAGGACGCGCGATGACCGAGCGCATCCGCAGCAGACCAAGGTCTCAGAAAGGTCATCGCCGCCAGGGTTCCGTCCAACCTTTTCGCAACCGGAACCGAGAGCAACGCACCGGCGGTTTTTCAGCCGGTGCGCGGCCTCTCAGTCGCGACGGGCGACCCGTAGATTGCAGAAGGTTATGGCCGTGTAGGCGTGACTGGCGTTAAGGTCGACACACATCCATCCAGGGACGAATCATGGCCGCCAAGCCCAGCAACACCCGTCAGCAGATCCATCTTGCGGTTCTTATCGACGCCGATAACGCCCCCGCCGCGATTGTCGAAGGCCTGTTCGAGGAAATCGCCAAATACGGCGTTGCCAGCGTCAAGCGCATCTACGGCGACTGGACCAAGCCCAACCTCGGCAGCTGGAAAAAGGTGCTGCTCGACTATTCGATCCAACCAATTCAGCAGTTCGCCTATACCTCCGGCAAGAACGCCACTGATAGCTCGTTGATCATCGACGCGATGGACCTGCTCTACACGCGCCGCTTCGACGGCTTCTGCCTGGTCTCGAGCGACAGCGACTTCACGCGTCTGGCCGCACGCATCCGCGAAGAAGGCCTGACCGTCTACGGCTTTGGCGAACAAAAAACCCCGTCGCCCTTCGTTTCAGCCTGCGACAAGTTCATCTACACCGAAATTCTTCGCGCCGACGCACCCAAGACCTCGCAGGAACCCCCAAGCAATGGGGACAAGACGCCCGCGCCGGAGCCTGCAGAAAAGTCCGAAGACGAGGCCAAAACCGCCGAGAAAGGCGGCCAGGTCAAAGCGCAAAAGGCTCCGGTGGAGTTCATCGCCAAGGTTCTTAGCGACATTGCCGATGACGAGGATGATTGGGTGCAGCTCGGCGAGCTTGGCTCCAACATCAGCAAACTCCGTCCCGCTTTCGATCCGCGTCTGTATGGTTTCAAGAAACTCAGCGACTTGATCAAATCGCATTCCAAGCGATTCGAGCTGGAGGCCAGAGGCACCACCTCCACGGGCGGGAAGGCGCTTTATGCTCGCAATCTGAAGCCACAGAAGTAGCGCTCAACCGCAGGATGCGAAGCAACGGACAAGCAAATCGGAGAGCAGACCGAACCCTCACCCCTCGAACCCTTCTAAGCAGTCATCGACTCGAGGAGGTTTCCATGACCAAGGCACTGCTCACGACCCTAGGCTTAGCCCTTTGCGCACCTGTTGCGCTTGCCCAGACACCCAAGCCCGAAGTAATCACCCACCTGAACGGCCTGGATATCGAAGTCAGCGCCATGGGCGTGCCGACCTCAACCACCGAGGCGGGTGGCGAGCTGGTCGGAATACGCGCCGTGAAGGTGAGGAACAATACCGGTGACACCGTGACCTGCGAATTCCACGTGCCCGACGATGCACGTGCCGACACCTCCGCCCCGCCCGTTTTCACCGTGAGCCCCAACACTCAGCGGGTAGAGCGGGTGCCAGGCGAGTACTCGCCGGACCAGCCTTTCGCCGAGCTGACCTGCCGTGGCGCCTCGCAAAGCATCGGAACGCCAACAGTCGTACCGTCCAGCGAGCCTGAAGCCGAGCCCACTGACGACACCCAACCCCATACCGAATCCTCGACGATGACCGGTACCGAAACGCCAGCCGACTCGACTCGGTCCCGCGAGGGCGAGAGCCGGGGTCGCTGATCCCTAAGCGGCGCTGGACGACGCGCGTGACATGACGCTGGCGCATCGTCTCGGCAAATCAATGGCGCCCGTGGCGGACGTTGTGGCAACGCGAGGTTAATGAACAGGTCATACGCAGGAAACGCCAGCCTCGCACCAGCCCTGTGGGAGGCGCGCCCCGCGGCGAATGCAGGCCGCAGGCCTGCCCAAGCAAAAGCCAAACCTCACAACAACCATCCAGCCCTTCTCCTGAAGCGCCTCGCCAACCAACGCAACCGCAGCGCAACGATGCGCACCGGGATCTGGAGTGCGAAGCTCTCCGACCTTTCTGCTCGAACTCTTCCGTCCCGGTCGGCCGGGCTCGCTCCGTGCTAAAGCAGACCTCATGCAGGCTCGACAGGAACTGCTCGGCAATGCCGCAAGCCCTGAGCGGCGCCAGCAACGACTCATCAAACCCCTAAAGCGACACAATTCAGCGAACCAGCTGCAGCTCAATTGATAATAGTTATCAACATCTATAGCATCTGCGCCCCTCCGCTCGAAGCCTTCAAAAGGAACTGCCGCAATGCGTCGACTTCTCGTGCCTGTGCTGTCGCTACAGGCGCTCGCCGCCACCGCCTACGCTGCCGAACAAACGGGATCTACCGGGGCCCCCATCGCCCTCGAACAAATGGAGATCACCGCCTCGCAAGCCGAACGCGCCGACGGCCCAGTGGACGGTTATCGCGCTACGCGCTCGGCCAGCGCAACGCGTACCGACACGCCCATCCATGAAATCCCGCAGTCGATCAGCGTCGTCCCTGGGCAGGTGGTAGAAGACATCGGTGCCACCCGTCTCGAGGATGCATTGGACTATGCCGGCGGCGTCGAGCGCGGCAACAACTTCGGCGGCCAGGGCCTGACCGAGTTCCTGGTACGCGGCTTCAGCTCCCAGGAGTTCTACCGCAACGGCTTCGCCATCAACCGCGGCTACCCCAACATGCCGGACGCCGCCACTATCGAGCGAATCGAGGTCCTGCGTGGCCCGGCCTCAATGCTGTATGGCCGAGGCGATCCGGGCGGCACCTTCAACATTGTCAGCAAGCAACCGCAGGCCAAGCAGCGGACCGTGCTGGGCACTCAATTCAATACCGAGGGGCTGCGCCGCGGCACGCTGGACACCACCGGCGCACTGGACGAGCAGGCCGAATTCACCTATCGCCTCAACCTGGTGGCCGAAGGCGCTGACAGCTTTCGCGATCATGTCGAAAGCGAACGCTACAACGTTGCCCCAGTGCTGCGCTGGGACCTCAGCGACGCCACCGCGATCATTCTGGAAGGTGACTACCTCCACAACCGTCACCCGCTCGACCGCGGCGTGACGCGCTACGCCGGCCAGCAAGGCCAGCTGCCACGTGATCGCTTCCTCGGGGAAGAAAGCGCCGGCAAGTTCACGAACGAAAACGCCATGACTCAGCTGCGAATCGAGCACCTGCTGGATGACCAATGGACCCTGCGCGGCGGCGTGCAATACCTCGACGGCAGCCTGGACGGTGGCGCCGTGGAGAACAATGGCCTGGCCGCTGACGGCCGCACCGTGGGGCGCAATTACAGCGAGCGACGGCTGGAATGGAACGATACGGCCATTCAGGCCAACCTCGAAGGCCGCTTCAGCGCTCTGGGCTTCATGCATACCCTGCTGACCGGCATCGAGTACGACGACTTCAACTACAACTCCCGCATCGACCGTTCCGCAAGTGGCGTAGGCTCCTTCCCGATCGACATGTACGAGCCGGTCTATGGCCAGCCGCTGCCCCCCATTCTCGGCCCCAACTACTGGGACGACGAAGACCTGAAGTCCTATGCCTTCTATATGCAGGATCAGGTCGAGCTGACCGACCGTTTCACCCTGCAGCTGGGTGCGCGCCTGGAGCGCTTCGAGCAGAACTACACCAACAAGCTGTCGGCTGCTGGCAGCTGGGATCAGGCGCATAACGCCGTCTCGCCGCGCATCGGTGCAATCTACGACCTGACCGAAGCACTGGCCGTCTACGCCAACGCCTCCCGCTCATTCAAGCCCAACCGGGGCGCCGACCGCAGCAGCCAGGCGTTCGACCCGGAAGAAGGCGTCGCCTACGAGACTGGCATCAAGTACGACCTGCCCGAACACAACCTGAGCGTGACGGCCGCGCTGTTCCACATCACCAAGGAAAACGTGCTGACGGCTGATCCGGCAAACGTTGGCTCCCAGGCCTTCCAGGTGGCTGCAGGCGAGGTTCGCAGCCGCGGCTTCGACCTCAGCGTTGCCGGCAACATCACCCCGCAATGGCGCGTGATCGGCGGCTATGCCTACGTTGACGCCGAAGTCACCGAAAGCAACAGCGCCGCCGTGCCGGTGGGCAGCCGCCTGGCCAACGTGCCAGAGCATAGCTTCAACCTGCTCGACACCTACGAGTTCGACAACGGTGCGCTGGACGGGCTGGGCCTCGGGGTTGGCGTGAAGTACGTCAGTTCACGTAAGGGCAGCACCTCGAACACTGCCTACGACATGGGCGCCTACACCGTGGTCGATCTGCTGGCCTACTACCCGCTCACCGACCGCATTCGCCTCAACCTCAACCTCGACAACGTCTTCGACGAGGAATACGAAGAGCGCGCCTGGAACATCTGGGCCTACCCGGGCGCTCCGCGCACCCTGCAGGCCGGGGTATCAATCGAGCTCTAATGCCTATTGGTGCAATGCCCTGGGTTGATGGCTTGGCCATCCCCCAGGGCGCGGTATCACCCCCCGTTACAGCTCATTTCTTTTACAACGATCACACGGGCCCGTCCTAGCGATCCTAGGGGGTTCGGCCTTTCGCGACCGTACCTGGCGGCCTATAGCCGGACCAGCGCATCCCTCTGCGCATACCGCAAACTTACAAACGATCCAACGGACTCAAAACCGCCAAGCCGCCCCGGTTTAGTACGTGCGTGTAGATCATGGTTGTCTTCACGTCTGCATGGCCCAACAACTCCTGCACAGTGCGAATATCTTGTCCGTTTTCCAATAGATGAGTTGCGAAGCTATGCCGCAACGTATGCGGGGTCGCTAACTTGGCTATACCGGATTGCGCTACTGCGCGCTTGAAAGCCCTTTGCACCCGCTTTTCATCCAGATGATGACGACGCACTGAGCCACTGCGTGGGTCCACCGACAGGCCTGCCGCAGGGAAGACGTACTGCCAAGCCCATTCCCATGGCGCGTTGGGATATTTACGAGCCAAGGCGTCAGGCAAGTAGACATCACCCCGCCCTGCGGCGACCTCGCTCTGATGAATAGCCCTTACACGGACGATGTGCTGCTTAAGCGGCAGCACAAGGCTTGCCGGCATGACGGTGACGCGATCCTTCTGCCCTTTACCGTCACGGATGATGATCTCGTTGCGCGAGAAATCGACGTCCTTGACCCTGAGCCGCACCCCTTCCATCAACCGCAGGCCGCCACCATATAACAGTCGTGCTATCAACCCGACGTCGCCATCCAGTTGGTTAAGAATCCTTTGCACTTCATCGATAGAGAGCACCACCGGCAGCCGAGCGGGCTTTTTTGCACGCACCACTTCGCCAAGCCAGGGTAGCTCCTGCTTGAGTACTTGCTTATAAAGAAACAACAATGCAGCCAGCGCCTGATTCTGCGTCGAAGCGGATACATCACGGCGCACAGCCAAATCCGAAAGAAACGCCTCAACTTCAGCTGCGCCCATTTCAAGCGGATGTCGATATTTGTGAAATCGGATATAGCGCTTCACCCACTCGCAATAGACACGTTCAGTTCTGATCGAGTAGTGTTTCAGCCGGATCTGGTCCCGGACCTGATCGAGCAATCGCGGCCTTCCATCCATGGTGTATAACTCCCTTATACAGTCACCGTCCTTCGGAAACGCCCAGCCTAGACAAGGAGAGCCGCAATGACAAGGAATGTTATACACCACGCCCGTCCGGCGTCTTATACACCAAATGGTGTCTAATTATAGTTAGACGCTCAGAGGGATCTGCGTAGTGAAAGACATCGATGGCATTCACAAAGTCCTAGAAATACTTGAGCCCCATTGGCATGAGATCGAAGAGGATTTCGAAAGAAATAATCAGCGCTTTCTTCGGCTTACAGATGCAGACCATAATTTTATTGGGCGAATTCTAAAAGCACACCTTGTCATTGAGAATTTTTTAAATACTTTTCTTTCTTCTCATTACGGCATCGAAGAAATTGATGACATAAAACTTTCATTTATTCAAAAAGCTAAACTTCTCCCTACTCGCGATTCAAGTGCAGCTTTCGTACGCCCGGGAATTCTTCAGTTAAATAGCATCAGAAATAAATTTGGCCATCGCCTGAACCACGAAATAATGCAGCATGAAATTAGTGCTATTTATGAAGCGCTTGCTGTAGCGAGAAGAGGCGTGCATTTTGCAAGTCCAATTGAGGCAATTGAGGCCTTCGCACCAATTGCTTGTGCATTCTTGTCTGTACAACCGCCTCATCTTAAGCATTTATTTGCAGCAGCGTTCAAAAATGTTCACTCACACACTCCCGAGAGTAACGGCTAACAAACGGTTCAAATCGTTCGCTTCGCTCTCTGGGACCGGCAGAGCCGGCCCCTTAACCAAACGTTAGGCAAAGCATGAATCCTTCAAGCCTATCCAAAAAACTTGAGTCTCTAATCCAGGAGCGCGGCGTCCATCCGTACAATTTTTTCAACGTCCTGCATCATTCGGAAAACCCTAATCTTAACTTAGTTAAGCAAAACGAAATTTGGCAGGATATAAAAAATGAAGAGTGGCACGACCTAAAAATGGATGACTATTCATTATGGGCTATAACCGATAACGGTGATCTACTATGGTGGAACGAGAAACAAACGATTGCGATGAATCCTAGGGATCAGGTGTATATGGCACTCCCTGTAAATCCTAAGCAGTTCATAAGGCTTATAGGGCTTGGGAAGGTGACAGGTATATTCCCATCCGCTTTGTGGACACATGCCTAACTAGTGGTTCAAATCGCTCGCTTCGCTCACTGGGACGGGCTAAAGCCCGCCCCTTAACCAAACGTTAGGCCACAACATGAGCCTTGATAATCTTCAACAGTATTCGGCGTCAACGAGGGAGCTCGTTCTTCCCTTGCCGCAGGCTCTTGTAGCAATTGAACTAATTGAACAACTCAAAATTCCAG
>Ga0163200_1000769_pt1 | contig 12896 bp, 7 predicted proteins | sample PL_2010_200m_FD_113535 | JGI IMG/M metagenome (GOLD analysis project Ga0163200, IMG submission 113535) | Freshwater microbial communities from Powell Lake, British Columbia, Canada to study Microbial Dark Matter (Phase II) - PL_2010_200m | ecosystem: Environmental > Aquatic > Freshwater > Lake ... | reverse complement strand
TGGTCGTCCCCGATCATGGCCGAGATCGACGGAAAGCTCCAGATTATCACTACCTCCTCTCCAACGGTTGCCGGATATGATTTCGATTCAGGGGCTCAACTCTGGGCCATTGACTGTTTATCGGGTGAAGTCGGACCCTCTGCTGCCTTTGCCGATGGCTTGGTTTATGCTGCAAATGAATATGCCAGGCTCGCCGCCATCAAACCTGGGCCCACACCGGTAATAGTTTGGGAATCTGACGAATACCTACCGGAGGCTGCCAGCCTGGCCGTCAGTAACGGATTGCTCTTCATCGCTACCAGTTACGGGATGTTTGCCTGCTATGACTCCAAAACAGGCAAGAAGCAGTGGGAAAAGGAGTACGGACAGGGATTTTACGGGTCACCGATGATAGCAGAAGGCAAAGTTTATGTGATGGACCGCAGCGGTGCCATGCATATTTTCAAGGTCGACCGCACCCTCACAAGCCTGGGTGATCCCATCCTGGGCGAAAAATCCGTGGTCACACCAGCCTTCGCCGATGGGGCGATCTACCTGAAAGGAGAGAAGTCGTTGTTTGGTATAGAAACTATTCGGCAGCAAAAGAAATGATACAAAAACCACGGAGACACAGAGAGCATAGAGAAACACAGGGTTGTTAGCTCCGTGGAACTCCGTGTTCTCTGTGCCTCTGTGGTAAGTATTTACAAATCGGCCAATGAATGTGATGGCGATTGGACAAAATGAAGAAAATAAAAGAAGATATTGAATCGATATTGACGCTAACCGGCACCGGCCGGGAGACGGTTATACCCATATTACAGGCCATTCAGAAAAAATACAATTATTTGCCTGAAGAGGCTCTGAGACAGGTTTGTTCGGTAACCGGTATCACTCCCGAGCAGATCATCGGTGTGGCCAGCTTTTATTCTCAGTTCCGGCTGAAACCGGTTGGCAAGCACATGATCCGGGTATGTGTTGGCACTGCCTGTCATGTGAAAGGTTCTTCCCTGATTTTTGATGCCATGCACCGTGAGCTCAAGCTGACCGGCCAGGAGGAAACAGATGCCAATGGCCTGTATACACTTGAAAAAGTAAGCTGCTTAGGCTGTTGTACCCTGGCCCCGGTAGTTCAGATTGATGGAATCACTTACGGACATGTGGCTCCCGATCAGGCCGGAAAGATCCTGGAGGACTTTCAAAGGCAGAAGGGAAAGACGGTAAGAAGATTGTTTAGAACGGGAGAAGGTACGGAAATAGAAGGAGAGATCCGCATCGGTTTGGGTTCCTGCTGCGTAGCCAGCGGCAGTGAGTCCATTCGTGAGGCCGTTGAAGAAACGGTGAGCGATAATGGGTTGCGGGTAAAACTGAAATCAGTGGGCTGTGTGGGGATGTGCCACCAGGTTCCCCTGATGGAGATCGTTCCAACTGAAGGAGACCCTGTTTTGTACACCCATGTGGATCCCAAAGATGTGAAGAGCATCATTGAAAAGCATTTTAATTCTCCGTCCCTATTAAAAAGATTAAGTGTCAAAGCATTAAACCTGATCGAATCCATCCAGGACGACAGTCACTGGGAAGGCATTGAACGATATTCATCGGAAGTCAGGGAAAAACACATCTCTTCATTCCTTGGCCGGCAGGTTCCCCTGGCAACCGAATTCAGGGGTGTGATAAATCCTCTTGATATTCAGGAATATGAGAGCCGCCAGGGTTTTGTTGCTTTGCGGAAATGCTTAAGCGATCTGACTCCGGAGATGGTAGTTCAGGAAATCCGCGAGAGCAGTGTCCGCGGCCGCGGAGGAGCCGGATTTCCAACCGGGATTAAATGGGAATTGGTAGCCAGGCAGGAAGCTGCGGTTAAATATGTGATATGCAATGGAGATGAGGGAGATCCGGGTGCCTTTATGGACAGGATGTTGCTCGAATCTTATCCTTACCGGGTGATCGAGGGAATGCTCATCGCCGGGTATGCCGTAGGTGCCAGAGAAGGTTATTTTTATATCCGGGCGGAATATCCGCTTGCGGTGAGCCGCATACGGCAGGCTTTACAGCTTTGCCGTGAGGGAGGGATTATCGGTCCAAATATCTTTGGAAGTTCTTATTCTTTTGATATCCATCTATATGAAGGGGCAGGTGCTTTTGTTTGCGGTGAAGAGACCGCACTGATCGCCTCCATAGAGGGAAAACGGGGCTTCCCGCATCTGCGTCCGCCCTACCCCGCTGAATCGGGACTCTGGAATGCCCCGACACTGGTGAACAATACAGAGACATTTGCCCTGGTATCCTGGATCATCCGTAAAGGTGCAGCTGCGTTCAACCGGCTTGGAACCGACAAAAGCAAGGGAACAAAGGTATTTGCCCTGGCCGGTAAAATCAATAGGGGCGGACTGATTGAGGTACCGATGGGGATCACTATCCGGGAGATTGTAGAAGAGATCGGTGGAGGTATTGCCAACGGAAAAAAATTCAAAGCCATCCAGATCGGAGGCCCATCGGGAGGATGTATCCCGGAATCCCTTGCTGATACACCCATCGATTTTGAATCCATGGGTGAACTTGGAGCCATGATGGGATCTGGCGGATTGGTAGTGCTCGATGAAACCGACTGCATGGTCGACATGGCCCGGTACTTCCTCTCGTTCACTCAAAAGGAGTCATGCGGAAAATGTACCTTCTGCCGGATCGGCACCCGCCGGATGCTCGACATACTCGATCGCCTCTGCTCAGGAAAAGGAAAGGCAGCCGACCTGGCAGAGCTGGAAAAACTGGCTGGATGGACGCAGAAAGGGAGCCTTTGTGGACTGGGGAAAACGGCTCCGAATCCGGTACTTACCACCCTTCGGTATTTCAGGGAAGAGTATGAGGCTCATCTCGCAGGGCATTGCCCGACCGGAAAATGTATGGATCTGATTACGTACACCATCAATGATAAATGCAACGGCTGTACCTTGTGTGCACAGAAATGCCCGGTAGATGCCATCGAATTCCGACCGCATGAACAGCATGAAATCGATCTTGAAAAATGTATCAAATGCGATACCTGCCGGTTGGTTTGTCCGGTTGATGCGGTTATTAAAGGTTGAAAAAAAAGATGATTGCACTGACTATCGACGGAAAAAATCTGAGTGTAGAAACCGGAACCACGGTGATGGAAGCTGCACTGCAACTGGATATTCAGGTCCCGTCGATGTGCTACAACAGCGATCTTCCCCATTTTGCCTCCTGCATGATCTGCATGGTAAAGGATACAAATAATGGCAGATTATTCACTTCGTGCACGGTAAAGGCTACAACGGGCATGAATATAATTACGATGGATGAGGAAATTCATGAAGCCCGAAAAACTGCACTGGACCTGTTGCTGAGTGATCATGTCGGCGATTGCGAGGCTCCGTGCCAAATCAGCTGTCCGGCCCACATGGATATCCCCCTGATGAACCATTTGCTGGCGGATGGAGAATTCGGCAAAGCCTATGATGTTGTGATTGAAGATATTGCACTGCCCTCCATCCTCGGCCGGATCTGCCCGGCTCCCTGTGAGGGCGCCTGCCGGAGGAAATCGGTGGATGAAGCGGTTTCGATATGTTTATTAAAGAGATTTGCGGGAGACCTCAGTGCAGCGTCAAGGGGTCCCCGCCTTCGCGGGGATGACAACAGCACTGTGGCGATTATCGGTTCCGGCCCCCATGGTCTCTCAGCAGCCTGGTATTTGCAATTATTCGGATACCCGTGTACAATATTTGATAAAAATCCATTGCCGGGCGGTGCACTGAGATATTCGGTGCCAAAAGAGAAACTGCCCGAAGAGATATTGAATCTCGAGATTGAACGGATCAGGCAGGCCGGGGTGGTTTTTCAGATGAACTCTGATATTGATCCCGACCGGATGAAAGAATTAGAGCAAACATATGATGCAGTAGTTTACCCGCTGGAGAAAGCACCGAAGATGGCAATTAAAGCCTCTGCGCTGGGCAAAGAAGCTGCGTGGAAAGTCCGGCAAAAACTCACCGGGCAACCGGTCACCGGCGAACCCCGGATGTTCAACTCCCGTTTTGGCCGGCTGCAGGAAACCGAATCGATGGAATATCTGAAAGAATCGGTACCCGGTAACCGCATCGAACCCGCCGGTGGTTTACAAGAAGGCCTGACACCGGAAGAGGTTATGGCCGAGGCAGCGAGATGCCTCCATTGCGAATGCCGGAAACCGGACAGTTGTTTATTGAGGATTTATTCAAACGAATATAGGGCCGATCAGAAACGGTTCCAGGGACCCCGGCGCAAGCCGGTCACCAAGCAATTTCAGCACGATACCGTGGTTTATGAGCCGCAGAAATGCATTAAATGCGGCATTTGCGTAAGGATTGCTGCCAAACACCAGGAAGAGTATGGGCTCACCTTCATCGGTCGCGGATTCGATGTGGTGATCGGAGTTCCGTTTAGCGAGTCGATCCGCGAAGGACTGACCCACACGGCCGAGGAAGCGGCAAATGCTTGTCCGACAGGGGCGTTGGCGATGAAAGGAGGGAGGAAGTGAGGGGGGTAGTGCTGTTCATATTGTTAGGGGTGGCATTCGTACAGCGTGACGGGGTCCAGGCCTACGCCGGGATGACAAGTGCTTTGGCGGAGATGATAATTCCCCAAAAAGGAGAAGCGCGGGGCAATCAGGCGCTGACGGGGGTGGTGAACGAAAGCCTCCCGGACAAGCTACGCCAGCTTTGGTCATTCAAGGCAGGCGATGAGATCAAGGCATCGCCGGTGGTTAGCGGAAATACGGTGGTAGTGGGCTGCATGGACGGATATGTGTATGCACTCGACCTGAACGGAAAATTGCTCTGGAAAGTGAATACCGGCAATGGGATTGAGGCTCCGGCACTGATCCTGGATAATACCGTTTATGTGGGCAATCTCACCGGCATCCTGTATGCCCTTAACCTGAAAGATGGTAAAGAAAAATGGCAGTATAAAACGGATGGTCAGATCAGCGGTTCAGCCAACTGGTGGAAATTGGGCAACTCAATACGCATATTGGTAGGCAGTTACGATTATAATCTGCATTGTGTGGATGCTGCAACCGGCAAAGGATTGTGGAAATATGAATCCGACAATTTCATCAATGGCGCGGCTGCCTGTGTGAACGGTACAGCCATTTTCGGCGGCTGCGACGGATTTCTTCATGTGGTGGATATCGCCAGCGGAAAGCTTTCAATCAAAGTCGATGTTGCCACCTATGTTCCCGGATCCACGCCAACCGTGAATGCACTGTCATACGTTGGCGATTATGATGGGGGATTCTCCTGCGTCAGCATCACGGAGAAAAAGATTATCTGGAAATACAGCAATGATAAGGTACAGTTGCCTTTTGTTGCTTCGGCTGCCGTTTCCGGTGACCGGGTAGTGACCGGAAGCCGCGATAAGCAGGTATATTGTTTCGGTAAAACCGACGGAAAACTGATCTGGAAATACAACACGGGCGAAAAGGTGGATGCATCACCCCTGATTTGTCAGGATAAAATCCTGATCGCCAATATGCGCGGCGACCTCATCATCCTTAAACTTTCAGATGGGAAACCTGTTTCAACTTATGAGCTCGGCACACCGGTTTTCAGCAATCCTGCCGTGGCAGGAGGACAAATTTTTACGGGAGCCGGTGACGGAACGCTTTATTGCCTGGGAAAATGAAAATAATGTTGTCGGTTATCGGTTGTCTGTTGTCGGTTTGACTTCACTCCGGATAACTGATAACTGCCAACTGACAACTGATAACATTAAATCGCAAATCGTATGCGGATTATTCACATCATTCCGGGATCAGGAGGCAGTTTTTACTGCGGTAACTGCCTGCGCGACAGTAAATATGTAGTGGCATTACGAAAAATGGGTCATGAGGTGATCAAAGTTCCGATGTACCTGCCGCTTTTTGCCGATGAGCATGATCTCAATGATATTCCTGTATTTTACGGAGCCATCAGCATATACCTCAAACAGTTGTATCCGTTTTTCGAGAAGGCCCCCAAGTGGTTCGATAAGATCCTCAATTCAAAACCGATGCTGAAGATGGCCGCCGGAATGGCCGGTTCAACGCGGGCTAAGGGTTTGAGCGAGATGACCATTTCGATGCTCAAGGGCGAGCATGGTCATCAGCATGAAGAACTCGACCGGATGATTGATTGGATCAGGCATCATTACGCTGCTGATGTGGTACATCTCTCCAATGCCTTGCTATCCGGATTAGCCCCGCGCATCAAGGAAAAGCTGGGAGTGAAGGTATTCTGCTCGCTCCAGGATGAGGATGTCTGGATCGACGTTATGAAGCCTGAATTCCGCGAAGAAGCCTGGAATCTTATGCATGCGAATGCCAGTTCCATTGATCGGTTCATCTCGGTAAGTCACTACTTTTCAACCTTTATGAAAGAGCGGATAGACATACCGGATGAAAAGGTCAAAACGATCTACCTTGGAATTGATCCTGCTGATTATGAACATGTTCCAATATCTGAAAAACCCAGAAATATTGGATTTATATCGAGGATGTATGAAGAAAACGGGTTGGATATCCTGGTCGAAGCTTTCATCAGCCTGAAGGACAGGCAAGGATTTCAGGATGTTAACCTGATCCTTACGGGTGGGTCGACTGGTGACGACAAGCACTATATCAATAAGTTAAGGAAAAGGATCGACGAGTACGGGTTGCATGATCAGGTTGAATTTCTGGAAGATTTCGAAGAAAAGGGTCGGAAAGAGTTTTTCAGGAAAGTTTCAGTGGTATCCGTTCCGGTACGGATTGGCGAAGCATTTGGTTTATACCTGCTGGAATCCATGGCCTCAGGTGTGCCCGTGGTTCAGCCTGCATTGGGAGCTTTTCCGGAGATCATCCGGAAATCGGGTGGAGGAATTGTATATGAGCCTAATCAACCTGAAATATTGACCGAATCTCTCGCCAAACTATTATCGGATCCGCAACAACTTGCCGGATTGAGCCAATCGGGCTATGAAGGCGTTCACCGGTATTTCGATATTTTTACCCATGCCAGGGAATTGATCACTGCTTATGAAACGAAATGAGCATGAATGATAAAGAAGTCTTACTCCGTCTGGATAATATCCGGAAAGAATACGGGGTTCCCGGTACGGCTAATCGACGCACTGTCCTGTCGAAGCTCTCTCTTATTGTTAACCGGGGTGAAAGCATCGCAGTTATTGGTCCATCCGGCTCCGGTAAAACGACGTTGTTAAACCTGATCGCTGCTTTAGACAAGCCTGATGCGGGTTTGGTTGAGTTTAACGGCCGTGATCTGGCCAAATTAACTGCAAATGAATTGGATACGTACCGGAACCGTTCCATTGGACAGATTTTTCAGCTGCATCATTTATTGCCGCAGTGCACCTTGCTTGAAAATATCTTGATTCCCACTCTGGCCAGGCCGGATAAAACAAAACGGTTGTTTTACCGGGAGCGGGCCGAAGGTTTGGTTAAGCGCATGGGCCTGTGGGAGATGCGAAACCAGTATCCGGGACAACTTTCCGGTGGGGAATGTCAGCGTACCGCTATAGCCCGTGCACTGATCATTGATCCTGATCTTCTATTAGCCGATGAGCCCACCGGCGCTCTTGATGAAGCCAATGCTGCGAATTTGATTGAGTTATTAACTGAAATCAACAAACTTGATGGGAAGACCATCATTTTGGTGACGCACTCGGCTGAACTGGCAGGGAGGATGGGGAGGGTGCTGGAGTTGAAGGACGGAAAAATTTAAAAAATGCCAGTATTAATTGCCATGGCATTTATGCCGTGGATAAGATGGATAACGAAGCAATTTTTGGGCTTAAGCCCAATGTCTTCTATATCAATCACTTATCCACTAGCTAAAGCTAGTGGCAATTGATAATTGAATACTGGTATATGAACTAATCGGCACATTGGCACATTGGCAATTTCTTTAATTAACATATTAGCATATTAACCAATTAGCATATTTATATTGAATTTTAATCGCCTGATATTTAGTAGTTTGTGGCATTATCGCCGGCGCAGCCTCACGGTGGCGCTGGGAATGGCGATCGGTATGGCGGTGATCACCGGGGCTTTGGTGACCGGCGATTCGGTGCGGAGCGGACTGCAGAACCTGGTTGGGATCCGATTGGGCAATGTTGACCTGTCGGTCACCGCGGGCGACCGGTACATCACGGATTCGCTGGCTGTACGGATGTCGGCCGAACTGGGGATTCCGGCTACCACGGTGCTGTTGTTGGAGGGCTCGGCGACGGCCGGCGGCGGGACGAAACGATTACCCAAGGTACAAGTGTTCGGCGTGGAGCAGGCATTCCGCGGAGTGCTCGGCCCGGGCACCTTCGATCCGCCGGTGAACGAAAACGAAGCCGTCATCAGCGATAACCTGGCCTCACGGCTCGATGTAAAGGAGGGCGAAGAAATCCTTATCAGAATTAACAAACCCGGATTGGTGCCGATCGATGCGCCTTTCGTTTCCAATGAGGAGAATATCATCACGACCCGCATTACCGTAAAAACTATTGCCGGAAAAGACCTCCACGGCCGCTTCCACCTGCAGAACACACAGTCGGCCCCATTCAATGTCTTTATCAGTAAAAAACAGTTACACAAACTAGCCGGTCTGGAAGGCTTATCAAACCTGATCCTGATGGCAGGTGATGGAAAAGTGAGCGCGTCCCGGGTGGAAAAGGCGCTGGCTGCCAACCGCACTCTCCTCGATGCCGGACTACATCTTGAAAAACATCCAACCACGGGAGAATGGATCCTGCAGACCCCTCGGGTATTCTTCGATCTGCCCACCCTTTCGTCCATCGAATCCCTTCCATCAGATAAAACTCTCTGGTTCACCTATTTCGTGAACGAGTTCCGGACGGGCAACCGCACAACCCCCTATTCATTTGTTTCAACCCTGCCCGGCAACCAGGTAGAACCCGGTGAGGTCCTGATCAACCGGTGGCTGGCCGACGACCTCGGGTCCCGGCCGGGCGATTCGGTCACGCTGAGCTATTTCATGGTGGGCCCGCTCCGAAACCTTACCGTTGAACAGGCCCGGTTCCGTATCACCGGGATTATTCCTATAGACGACCCGCGTTGCGACCGTACCTTGATGACCGAGATCCCGGGACTGTCGGATGCCGGCAACTGCCGCGATTGGGAAACCAGCATCCCGATCGACCTGGCGAAGATCCGCGACAAGGACGAAAAGTACTGGAATCGATATAAGGGAACGCCCAAGGCTTTCATCAACCCCCAACAAGCTGCTGAAATGTGGCAAAACCGTTTCGGAAAATACACGCAGGTACGGTTTGCCCCCGGAACCAATCCTTCTGATATTGTGAGCGGTATCCTGTTCCGTCTCCGCCCCTCCGATACGGGAATAATTGTTCGTGAACCTGCCCGGGAGGGACTGGTTGCTGCCTCGTCAGGTGTGGATTTCAGCGGCCTCTTCCTCGGCCTGAGTTTCTTCCTGATCGCAGGAGGCATTATCCTCACCATTCTCCTCATCCGGCTCGGACTCGAAGGCCGGCTCACCCAGGTCGGCACCCTGCGGGCCATGGGCTGGCCCGAACGGAGAATCCGGCGGATGTTAATTTGGGAGAATAGCCTCGTCGCGGTTACCGGGGCACTCATCGGACTGGCTCTGGCTTTTCTCTATACCATCCTGATATTCAAAGCCCTGAATGGGGTCTGGAACGATATTGTCCTCACCGATACCTTACGACCTGTTTTCAAACCAGAAACGCTGGCTGCCGGTATGGCGATCAGCATCCTGGTTTCCTTCGGATCAGCCTGGCTGGCCCTCACACGCTTCTTCCGTCGCAAACCGGTGGAACTGCTGCGATTGAATAAACCTGCAGATTCCCGTACCAATAAGCGTCTGTTGACTCTTATCTCTGCTGCCACCTGCCTCTGGGCGTTGGTAATGGTGGTTTTCGGGCTCATCCGTATACAATCGGTAAGCCCCACCTTCTTTTTCACTGCCGGCATCCTCATGCTGCTGAGCCTGATCCTCCTCGCGATACGGCTGGTACGCTTTCACAACCATGCCGGCAGCCGCAGCTTCAGTCTGGGCTCGCTGAGCCGGAGCAATCTCTGGCGCAACAGCAACCGCAGCCTTTCGGTGATCCTGCTGTTTGCCATCGGGATTTTTATGGTGGTGGCGATTGGGGCAAACCGGAAAACACCCGAGGAGAAGAAGGGCACAAGGCACAAGGCTCAAGAACAAACTGGGAACGGCGGATTTCAGTTTTATATGGAAACAACAGTCCCGGTTCCTGATAATCTGAATAATCAGTCTGTGCGGGCAAAATACGGGCTGGAGACGCCATCGGAATTTGTTCAGATGAAAAAGCTGGAGGGTGATGATGCAAGCTGCCTGAACCTGAACCGGGTGAGTAACCCGCCGTTGCTGGGCGTTCCCGCGGGAGCGTTTGATGGCCGGTTCCGGTTTGTGTCGCTGAAAAACAAGGAATATCAGGCTGATCCCTGGAAGATCCTTGAGCATGAGCTGCCCGGCGGAGCCATTCCGGCCGTGGCGGACCAGACGGTGATCCAGTGGGGGCTCGGACTGAAGATCGGGGATACGCTGAAATACAAATCAGAGACAGGGGAAACCGTTAAACTCGTTCTTGTGGGCGGACTGGCCAATTCGGTTTTTCAAGGGAATATCCTGATACCGGAATACCAGTTCATCCGGCATTGGCCATCGGTGAGCGGCACAAATATATTACTGGTCTCCACGGAACAGGCAGATTTTGAATCGATTCAGTCCGAGATACTGCGCGTTTTCCGCGATTACGGGACCGATCTGAAACCTGCAGCGGTAAAACTGGCCGAATTCAACTCGGTGGAGAATACCTATCTGTCTATTTTCCTTGTGATGGGAGCGCTGGCGATGCTACTTGGCACCATCGGCCTGGCCATCATCCTGGCCCGCAACCTGCAGGAGCGCCGCGCCGAAATTGCGCTCCTCCGTGCCACCGGTTTCAATAAGCAAAGGATCCTTTGGCTGGTGGTCCGCGAATATTCTACCCTGCTTTTCTTCGGAACACTTGCCGGTGGCTTTTCGTCACTGGTATCCCTCCTTCCAGGCCTGCTCAACCCGGCAGGCGAAGTATCACCGCTTTTCCTGATTTCCATCCTGCTTATTCTCCTGGCTAACGGCTTGTTATGGATCGTGGTCCTGGGTTGGAATTCGGTCAGGAAGCCGGGGCTTGTTGAGAGTTTGAGAACGGAGTGACTTTTATTCAGCGTTATTCCAATAAATTGGAGACTTCCGATTTAAGAATTGGCAAGTGTTTAACTATGGTACCCAAATAATTTCATCATCGATTTTATCATATCCGTGAATGACCCGGTTTCTCATACTAATGATTTGTTTCTTGCTGGTAATGTGGATTGATGAATCAATACTATCAATCCTATTAATGGCTTCACCAATGATTTCCAACTCCCGTTCAACAGCTCTTTTCAACATTTAATTCCGGAGATACCCCTTAAAATCAAGGTTTGGACCCAGAAAGCTTTCGATGGACTCGATAGATTGCTTAATATCAAACAAATATTTACGGATCTCATTACTCATAAAGTAATGACTTGGTTTGATTTAGGGAAGCAATAAAATAGGGATTGGAAAGTGATTTGTCGGTAATGATCCTTTTCATTTGTACTTTTTTACGAATGTATCATTTCTGATCAAAACGACCAACAAATTGTTTCGGCATCAGAAAAGAAGAATGGGAGTGTCGGAAAATATTTCTCTGCCTGAAATTTCATAGCTTTGGGTAAAACAAAAAAAGATGAAAAAACTGCTTCTCTTGCTGGCCTCCATGTTATGTGCCGGAACCTTGTCGGTTTTAGGGCAGGCCGATGTAGTTAAAATCAATAAATGGCTGATTGCCGGTTCTTTCACAGCTGCCCAAACCACAGATCTTTTGGGCTACCCGTTTATCAATGAGCCGTCTGCAGCCCCGGCGGAGGGTGAAAAAGCGGGTGATGTCCGGTGGAAAAAGGTTAACACCCCGTTTATGGATTTCACCAAACAGGGTTTTGCCAAAACCGAGAAATGTGCAGCTTATGCCTTCACCTATGTTTATGCTCATTCGGACAGGCTGGCTGTCATCCGGTTTGGTTCGGATGATGGGGCCATTATCTGGCTCAATGGAATCCGGGTATTGGAACAGCGGGTTAAACGGTCGCTGGTGGAAAATCAGGATACCGTATTCCTCCAGCTCGGAAAAGGCTGGAACCGCCTGCTGATCAAGGTTGACCAGGGTGGCGGCGGTTGGGAGATGATCTGTTATCTCGCCGCCACGGATATCACGGTCAGCCAGGATCGTCCTGAACCGGAAAACCTGGCCAAGAGCCCCGAAGCGGCAATTACACATATCGGGTTATCAAAAATCAGTAAAGACAAGGCAACCCTTTCGGTCTCAGTATTTAACTATGGCTCAACCCCACTGAGCGATATCCGCTGTGAGCTAGCCGAAGCCATTGTCACCCCGGCGAAGGCCGGGGCCCCGTCACGCTACCAGGCACTAATCAATAGTCTGCCTGCTGGAACCCTTATGACGGCTACCCTTGATGTGCCCCTCCTCAAGCTGTGCGAGTTACTGAGCAAACCCGGAGCCCGCGTGAGGATCATTAGCAAAGTGGGAGTTAACGAAGTTGCCGTTGAACCGCAAACTTCCACGGAACTGTTGATGAAAGTGGCTTCAATGCCGGGATTCGCCGATCCTGAATTGCAAAAATCAGCTTCAGCAGTCGCCTCCGCCATCAGCATGTATGGTATAACAACTGACTTCTCTGGCCAGGCAAGATCGGGGCTGGAACGGATCGCAACCAACCGGTTATCTGAGGTGACACCCATTCTCACCGGGATCGAAAGAAGCATTGTTGCCAATGT
>Ga0163200_1000767_pt1 | contig 12898 bp, 13 predicted proteins | sample PL_2010_200m_FD_113535 | JGI IMG/M metagenome (GOLD analysis project Ga0163200, IMG submission 113535) | Freshwater microbial communities from Powell Lake, British Columbia, Canada to study Microbial Dark Matter (Phase II) - PL_2010_200m | ecosystem: Environmental > Aquatic > Freshwater > Lake ... | reverse complement strand
GTTATGATTCTATGAGTGATTCAATTGTCGGAGTCGATGGAACATTCATTGTGATACAGCCTTTATAGCGTCTATAAGTACTTCAGGCTTCAAGGGTGAAAAGATCTTTCTGGCAGAATTAATAATATGTTCACTGTCTGAAACGGGCTCGCTTAGAATGCGTATTAATCCATCCTTATCCGTTGCCGATTTTTTCATTTCGCCTAAGCTGTAAAAGGGGTCGATGGTCATTTCCCCGGAACGCTCTAGGTAGATGGGCTGACAACCTCCTCCGATTGCCTCGAAGACGGCAGATGTTCCACGGTAGAACACCCAGCTACTTGCCTTGATGTCCTGCTCCATCGAATCGGTAGACCATCGGACATTTGGCGAAAAATTGGACAGCGTAGGCTCGAGACGTACTAACTTCTTGCAAGAGATTAAAGGATGTAACCTCAGGATAAATTGTTGGTGCGGCAACTCACGGGCGACATCCATCACGATGCGAAACATAAACAGGCACTCCGAAACAAAGCCTTCGGGCAGCACCAGGACAGCACTGCCATTCGGCGTATCACCTGAATTTCCTTTGAACACGCGACTGGTTCCCAACACCTTGACCGCAGTTCCGGATTTGCTCCATGTTCTCGTCAATTCCTCACACGCCTGATCCCCCGATGTCAATATCCAGTCTGGATTGAACTTTGGCTGTAATGGTCGCCGAATGGCATGCTGCAAGCGGAACAAAACAGAATGCTGGTATCCGATACAAATTATTTTAGGATTGTATTTGCGCACAGCTGCATAAGCCAGACGCTCAAACGCGTGCCCCTCAAAGGTTGTGATTATCACTTTGGGTTGGACTTGCTTCACGAGTTGTCCTATTTCTTTGGCTAAGTGAAGATTGGTTATCGCTTTAAAAGCAACTCTGGCTGCTTGTTGCAAACATCGCTTTACCAAAGCATCGGGCTCCAATGCTATCCTTTTCTTGAGCCGTCGGGCTTCTGCAAAAACTCTTGACAAAAGAACAAACTCCTCCCGCAAGGACAAGCTTCGGGACAGGAGGATGCGTGGCACATTGAACGGGCCATACCCGGGACTCACATTTCCCTTGAACCCAATATGGTTTATCAGGCCAGTGACAACCGTGAATCCACTGCCTCGCAACGTGTCGATGAGTTCGCCAAAATAGAAATCCCGGGACTCACCAACATGGTTTTTATTGATCAGATGCGATATGACCAAAACATCGGCATTTGAAGGTGCCTTGCCTGATTCCGGCGATTGCAAAGTGCCCGCAATTTTATTGATGAAAAACTTACATGATGAGAGAGTAGACCTGAGCCACAATATCCCTGTTAACCAGTAACTGAAATCTTTTGAAAAAACGACATCATACGCAGGCAGAAACTCGGGATGCTCTCGAATGACGTGCAACCAGGATATTGCAATGCGTTCAGGTGTTGCATCGGGTGCCAGCAATACCCGATCGCAGGCTTCACATAGTAAACGATATTGTTCTTCGTTCAAATCAGATTACCTTGATACACTTAAATGGGCTTTTCCTTAATTAAGTAGATGCAATATCCTTTCGCAATATCACATCCTCAATAATCGCATTGTGAACACTTCCTTCAGATAGTATATCCGGCCGTCTGCGCATCGTTGTAAAACATTTTGACCGTTTTAAGCGAATAGTCGGCCAGGTCCTTTCCGACCAACTCCAGTTTTTTCAATACATCATTGGTCAACGTTATGACCTGGCACCCGATGGCATCCGCTTGAAATATATTCAACAACTCGCGGGGGCTGGCCCAGATGAGTTCAGCCAGAGGATTGGTTTTCAGCATGGAGACCGCCTCTGCCATCAGCGGAATTGGATCGCGTCCCGTATCGGCAATGCGACCTGCAAAAACCGATATATAACCGGGAACTGCAGGATTCAATTTTTCCATCACGCCTCGGACCTGTTCCAAAGTCATTATGGCGGTTACATTCAGTTTCACCCCATTGTTTGCCAGTCGTCCGATCAATTCATACGCACCCTCCCTCCTGGTATTGGTGATGGGGATTTTCACATACACATTATCACCCCAAGACGCAATTTCATTAGCCTGCCTCTCCATCTCGAAAAATTCATCTGAAAAAACTTCAAAGGAAATTGGCTTATCATGAATCTCACGTAAAATGTCTAGTGCAAATGCCTTATAGTCAATTATGCCGGCTTTTTTCATCAGGGTCGGATTGGTAGTCAATCCTTGAATAAAGGGCTTTGCCGCCATTTCAAGCATGCCAGCCTTGTCTGCTCCGTCGGCGAATATTTTTACGCGCAGGTTTGCAATGGTTGTGTACGTTTTATTCGTCATGATTTCCTTTTTTTAGACAAAAAATGCTTTTGTTTATCCTATTTAACACTTGATTCCCATTTGTTCGACATCATTTGCAGGCGCGGGTCAGAAACAACTAAATGCCAGATGAGCGCCTGGAATGACTCAGTATGGGGTGTGACCATGGCCTTGTTTACAGTGGGCACAATAACGCAGGCATCAGCCACGGTGGCTGTGTATCCGCCATTGCGGCCAAGCACACCGATGACAGATGCTCCAACTTCCTTGGCATATTGTACTGCACGAACGATATTAGGACTGATATTTCGTTCTAAATCCCCGCCTCCGACTGAAAACACGCAGAGCATGTCTTTATTGCAAAGGTGACTGACTTTGAGCCATGCGGCATATGTGGTGTCCCAACCCTCATCGTTGGTCCGAGCAGTAAGTTCACTCACATTATCACTGGGACAATAGGATTCGATACTGGCGAGCTTCCGGAAGTCATTCACGGCATGACTGGCATGCCCAGCTCCGCCACCAACACCGATGAGAAAAAGACGGCCTCCGTTTTCACGTAATTTTATGAGCTGCAATGTAATGTTTTCAATGGCCGATAGATCAAGCTGTTCGACAATCTTCGCTGCCTCATCCAAATATTGGTGAGCAAATAATGTGTTGTTGTTCATTACCATATGAATTTAATGTTAAATATTGAGTTTGGACGTATATAAAATTGGATAAAAATTCTAAGTCATATTTTCAAATCACCCTTCGCTCGGCAGGCAAACTGCCTTTAAGAAATTCAATTGCGTTTTCAACACATTGAAGTTCCATCGCTGTACGAGTCTCTATAGGAAGTGTTGCAGAGTGAGGCGTTAAGATTACTTGTTCAAAATCACAAAGTGGGCCCTGATAGGGTTCCTTACTGAATACATCCAGGCCCGCACCGGCAATATGACCTGAGCTAAGTGCAGCCACAAGCGCACTCTCATCAATCATTTCACCGCGTGCTAGATTTACCAAAACAGATCCTCTTTTCATTTTTTCCAGTTCTGACGATCCGATCAACACCGGTTGTTCTGTACTCTTAGAGGCGTGTAAAGAGACGATATCTGACTCTTTCAGGAGTTTCTCCATGGGAACAAGCTTCACTCCAATTTTTCGGGCGATCGTTGCATTTACAATTGGATCGTGAGCAATTACATCTGCATTAAAGGCCCGACATAATTGAGCCACACGTTGACCAATCCGCCCAAGCCCTATTAATCCTACAGTGCGGCCTGCCAGCAAATGGGTGGATAATCGCTCCCAACGTCGATCCTTCATCAAATTGGCCTGTAATCTAATGTTACGGCTGAGTGCAAGAAACATCGTTAAAGCCAATTCAGCTACCGCTTTTATCGGAATGCTAGGGGTATTTGCGACTACAAGCCCTCTTTGTTTTGCCAAGGTCAAGTCGATGGAGTCTACGCCAACTCCACATCGGGATATACAGCGTAAGGCCGGTAATTTCAAGAGTGTGGTATAATCGTATGGTTCCACTCCTGCCAGTATGACAGATGCATCGGTCCCATCCCGCAAAAGTTCGGGTGTTGTGATGCGTTTGCCCGTAGTATGAATTTTATAAGGATATCCGGAGGATAACAATAAATCCAAAGGGCGCCGATCCTCTGCCGCAAACGTTGACAGTGCAACAAAAATCAAATTATTCATAAGATCTGGTTATTAAAATAGTTGGTAATTTCACTCAAATCCTGAAACGTCAGAGGTAATGGTAAATCAAAACTTAAACCGCTGTTACGAGCCAGAAACGCAACACCGCATAATTGGGCAGCACGTTGATCGCCGGCAGAATCACCTATAAGTAACGCTTGTTCAGGCAACAATCCCTCTTTTGAGAGAACATCCTGAATAGCATCGGGTTTCGTCCAGGGGGGACAACCGTAGATACCACGAAACCAATGTGTTAACTCGCGTTGTTTTAGGATCAAAGACAACTCTTCTTCAGGTGTTACTGAAGCCAGATAAACAGGCATCTTGGGAGTCATAATACGCAAGAATTCCAATGCCCCTGATACCAGTGGAACAGTCGCCATTCTATCGAGTATACGCATGGAAAAGTCTTTGGTGATATCTTCTTTGAGCACTGTGTCATCATTTCTTCCCATCAATGTGAGTAAGTGTTTGAACTTTTCGAAACGGCTCAGGGATACATGGTCATGATGAAATTTCATCATTGCCTCCGCATGCTCCGGGAATCGTCCAAACACATGATTAAAGGCTTCCGTTTTGACATCATTCGATTCAATGACAACACCATCGAAATCCAAAATAAGTACCTGAATATCGTTCACTTTCATTGTTTTAATCCTCAGAATTGGCGTGTTGCACGTTGTAAGGACCGTGCACTGTCTCCAAGAAAGAGAATGTCTGTCCCCAATGCTATAAAAAGGTATCCCTCTTCGATCGCCTTACGACAATCATCAATCGCAGTGCCTGGCTGAACAAAGTGCACGCCAGCAATCAGTCCTCGGGCCAAGGTAGCCTTTCTCACTTTTTGCTTGGCGGCTATAACTTCAGGATGATTCGTTTGTCCGGGGATACCTAACGACATGGATAGATCATAAGGCCCAATGAAGGTGCCATCAATACCCGGTACTGAAAGTATTTCTTCAATATTGGATACAGCATCTTTATGCTCAATCTGCACAATAAGCAGAGAATCGGCATTTGCATTTTTAACATATATATCGAATTGCTCTCCATACCCTTGAGCACGTGCAAGGCCGACTCCACGAATACCTTGGGGTGGATATTTAGTCATCTGTACGGATAATTCTGCGTCAGCCCTGGTGTTGACCATTGGAACCAAGACACCTGCCGCCCCGGAGTCAAGAACGGCTTTTGCCTGAATCGGATCATTCCATGCAAGCCTGACAAACGGCACAGCTCCACGTTGCTCAATTGCGATAATCAGCCGTAGCACTTCTGATACGTCAATTGCGGTATGTTCGGTTTCAATGACCACCCAATCGTATCCGGCCATAGCTAAAATCTCAGCAATGGAGGGGTGGGCCATAGACATCCAGGAACCAATAGAAGGTTCACCACGGCGCATTTTTTCTTTTATGTTGCGTGCAAGCATTATTTTTTCTTTTTTATAACAAGGCGGGCAAAAGAGGTCAGATGTTGTGATTGTAATAATTCTACCAAGGATGTCCGACCAGCAGTATCGGCATGTTGTACCAATCCACGAATCACTCGTGGCCAAAGTTCATTTGGTTCCGCCTGTATTGACCGGTAAACCAACTCGACATCAAACATGCCAGGTGTACTTAACTCTATAATTTCCCAGATTGGCTCCGTAAAGTACTTTTTAAACCCATCTATTGTGGGTAAATTCAGCTTGTCAGGCGGAATAATTGACGGTGATTTTTCCCACAGTGACTGTATCTCGAAACCACTCGCTACTGTTGCAGTAGCAAAAACCAATCCACCCGGAACCAGGATTTTCTCAAGAGCCTCCAGCAAAATATATGGATCAGAAGCCCTATTGAAACTGTCTATGGCAATTACAACGTCTGCAGGCCCTTGAGTAGGTAAATCCATTGTCAATGAGGGTTGTATTTTCACACGGTCTGTAGCGAACCCTTCAAGATCCGCAGTAAATCCGGCGGCTATTATCTGCAAAAGCTTAGTGTCCTCTTTCGCAAGGAGGTCTAACAAGGCACGACTATGAGGTGAAATATCTATCACATGGCTGGCAGAAGGATTGTATTCTGCTATGCCATCAAGTATCCAATCTGCCCGAGGACGAGTTATCTTCTCAAGGCGGGCCATATCACTGGCGGTTAATATAGTCTCGCGCCAAAATTGCGCCGGTTTAGAGTCACGGTACCATGTCCATAACTCACCTTCAGCCGGTCGGAACGGCGCATAGAGCGATCCACAGGCCGAACATTCCACATAAGAGACGCCATAGCGCTCGAAGGCAGGGATTGGATCATTTTGTGAGCAGGCAGGACAAAGAATTGGAATCCAGCCAGAACGATTTTTCCAGCGATGATTAATCTCTTCTTCGACCAGGCCTCTCCATTGATTTACTTCGGCATTGGGCTTTATATCAAACTCCGAAATATCCTGGATAGAAACTATGGTTTTCATTTTATCTCTTTATTTGGATCTGAATTTGAATACTGGCTCACGGTAAACACGATCAATTACTTCCATCACCATTAGTGCGTCGCTTGAAGTTCCTTTCTCCACTGGTTTGTTTTGCCGGATGCAATCAACCAGGTGGGCAACCTCTATATCCCAGGAAGGATCAAGATCATAATAGGTTGTTTCCTCCCGGGGGTTACCAATGGCAATTTTTTCACCAAGGGCGGGGCGACGGCCAACAACCAGCGTTTCGCGGCCATAGCTGCCTGTCTTGGACAGAAGACCACTGATAACCACATATCCGTTTTCACAACCAATTTCCAATCGAAATGTGTGTTTCCAGGAGGTTGCCGAAGAATGCAATTGCGCTAATTGCCCTTTGGGTGTTCTCAACATGACAATTGCATTATCTTCAACAGGAATGGTATAATGTATCGTGCCCCTCATCCCCATTACCTCGTTGAATTCTCCCACGAAGAGATGGAAAAGATCCAGCATATGGAGTCCCTGGTCCAGCAAGATACCTCCGCCACTAATAGCCGGGTTATTACGCCAGGAAGCAGGGTAATCGTACCCACCACCCTTGCCATAGACACCTCTTAATGTTAAAATCTCACCCAGGGCCCCCGAATCTATTATGGCTTTGGCATCGGTGATGCCTGGATGGTGGCGATGGTTGAAACCAAAAATAAGTTTGCAATCAGGATTGGCTAACTCGGCCGCTCGAATGCGTTGAATGTCGGTCAGGTTTCGCCCCGGTGGTTTTTCACAAAAGACATGAAGACCCCTTTCAATCGCTTTGGTCGCTATTTCTGGTATCAGATAATTAGGAGTGCACACGAACACCAAATCATTATCTGCTGCCATCAAATCTTCCCAACTATTGAAGATGGGAACGTTCAAGCTCTCAATTTCTTCATTCCTGTTAGGATCGCAAATAGCCGTTAATTCAAGATCAGGATGATCGGAGATATTTCGTCTACGAATCTGACCCATGTAGCCGTAACCAACGATCCCTGCATGAAGTGGACGATTTAACGGACACATTTTTATTGACTTATTTGATTGAATAATTTATTTTGAACATGGTCAGTTTGTAAAACTGATTCGATTACAGGAACATCGCCGGGTTGATCCACCCCGTTTGTTGAATACTGAGTGATGACACCCCTAATGCGAATTCCATTTTCCAGTATTCGCAACATATCAACCGATTCAGCTTTTTCGAGTGCTGTCTCTGGCAGTTCACTGTAGTACGGGAGGAACGCAGAACAAAAAGCCATAATACCCGTTTGGCGATAGACAGGTACAACAATTTGATGTCGAAAAAAAGGGACAGGAGCACGTGTTAAAAAAATGATATTTCCATTTAGATCGCAAACAGCTTTTACAATATTTGGATTGCCATAATCCTCAGATGACTCAAGTGGTGAAAGCAAATTCGTAATTTCGAGTTCAGGATCATCCAACAAGGGTTGAACAACTTGCGAGATTGCCTCTGGTATTAATAAAGGTTCATCCCCCTGTACCATGACCACAATGTCACCGGGTAACATTTGCATAGCTTCTTCCACACGATCAGTGCATCGCTCGTGAGTATCCTTAGTCATCACAGCTCGTCCTCCACAGGATTCAACAGATGCTTTAATAGACTCATCGCATGTAGCAACGACCACAAGATCAATGCCGTGTGCAAGAAGAGCTCTCCTACGGACATGCTCCACCATAGGCAATCCGAGAATCGACACCAAGGGTTTCCCTGGAAAGCGCGAGGAGGCCATTCGCGCAGGAATGATAACCGTGATCATAGGTTGGAATTTATTTTTTTTCATAGTTACTGCGGCAGAACGCCACAATCCACATTGATACATTGGCCAGTAATGGCGCTAGCTGCTGGTGAGGCAAGAAACAGACACATTGCTGCTATCTGGCCTGCAGTAGGCAATATTCCAAGTGCAGTTTGTGTGGCTGCAAAGTTGGCGAGATATGCTTTTGTATCCTGTCCTCCTGTTGGCGAATCAGGTTTATTCAGGGCCTCCACCAGACCATCTGTAGTAACGTAAACCGGACACACTGCATTGACACGGATCCCACGTGGTCCCAACTCCTTTGCCAACGATTGGGTTATTCCGTTTACGCCAAACTTTGTAGCGCAATAAACAGAATTATTTGCACTTCCACGTTTGCCTGCCAGACTGGAGATATTGATTATCGTACTCTCATTTTTCAAATAAGGTACTGCTGCCTGACAGGCAAACAGCACGCTTTTAAGATTTGTGTCGACCATATCCTGCCAAAAAGTCTCACTAATCTCAGCCAATGGCTGCCATGCCGAAACGCCGGCATTATTCAAAAGCACATCTAACTGGCCTGTCCATTCTAACGTTTCTTTAACTAACTTTTTTAGCGCTTGTGGATGGCGCACGTCGGTTGCAAAGAATTGGGCTCTGTTACCCAACTTTGTAGCTAATCCAGTATCTGTTCGCCCAGCTATCACGACATTGTAACCTTCGGCGTGGAATGTTTCTGAGATGGTTGCTCCAATTCCACGAGAACCACCTGTAATAATAATAGTTCGTTTAGTCATAACATATCCTAAATTTTATATAGTCATCGCCGTGAATCCGCCATCAACAGCTATTTCGGCTCCGGTAACAAAACTTGAGGCATCGGAAAAGAGCCAGAGTACAGCACCAACTAGTTCCTCTGGTCGTCCATATCGCTGCATTGCAGTGTGACCCAGGATTGCCTTTTCACGTTCAGGGGTGATAAAATTTTTCATTGACCATTCCGTTGGGAAGAAACCCGGGCGCAGAGCATTTACCCTAACTCCTTTAGCGCCCCATTCACGGGCAAGATTTTGCGTTAGGTTTTTTACTCCAGCTTTAGCGACTGAATATGTGAATGCCTTTGAAAGTGGCGGACCAGAGGAGGCAGAACTAATATTGATGATCGAACCTTTCCCTTGCCCAACAAGGTACTTGCCAAATACCTGACAGCTAAGCATTGTACCGGTCAATTGTACTGCAAGAATATTGTTCCATTCCTCAACTGTAATTTCAAAGAAAGGAGTTGGTGCATTGATTCCGGCACCGTTTAACACACAATCCAACCGCCCAAAAGTATTTAGCGTTGTATTCAAAGCATGTTCAAATGCTCTTTTATCACGCACATCAGTGGGACAAGTAATTGCAGTACTACCTGATGCGTTGATCTCATTTGCAGTGCGTTCGGCATCTTCCAGACGCACATCGCAACAGACCACCTTCATCCCAGCACGTCCTGCCGCACGTGAAATCTCTCCAACCAGAAAGCCTCCCGCTCCGGTGAGAAGTGCGACTTTTTCCTCAAGGCTAAACAACGTTTTGATATAGTCATTCATAACAATAATTTATATATAAGGGTCATTAATATATTAACTCTTCGTTGCGATTGCACGAAGCCACCAGGCAGGCTTTGCAGATTCCAAATGAGCTTTAAAAGGAGCTATTACCGCTCGCTCCAATGGATTTTTAATTGATTCCATTCCAATACGATTTTTTGCAAACGGCCAAATTAAACCAAAAGAAATTAATTTTGAACGAATGGCCATCAATTTACGATCAGAAAGAGAGTTTGAACGCAGTTTCTCTATTTCTTTTCCGTGATAACTAAGTTGGATATTCTCAAATCCTAATTTTTTTAGTAAGTACAGCATCGGTTTCTTGTCGAAAAATAGAAGGTGAGGTTCATCTATGTGTTTATGTTCCCAATCACGGCATGGGACTTCAATAAACAGGGCCCCTCCCCTTCGAAGGTTTCTAGTCACATCTGAAAGAAACTTGATGGGATTAGAGACATGTTCAAGAACATGTGACATAACTACCAGATCGACAGGTGCTATTTCCTTTTCGTTAGTGATGGTATCAATAAGAAGAACACCAAGTTTCTGAAGTGAGTCGTGACAGGAACGATCTGTTTCAATCGCCAAATAATTGGTTTGCGGATGTCTAATGAGCCAGTTACTGGCAAAGAAGCCCGGGCCCGGGCCCAGTTCCAGTAGACTCGATACTTTAATTTTTTGCATATCGAGATAATGCTCAATATAAGCAACACGTAGGCGAGCGAGACCGGAAAAAAAAGCAGTTGTAATTTTGTTTTGTGGCTTACCACCATGGGCGCTTGTAAAATAGCTAGCATTGTATTTCTCAAGAGCTGTCTCGCCGGGTATTGGAGTAGTGAACACCATCCCACATGAATGGCAATGGGTTCGGTGCAATCCAGCGAAGGTTGTATGAACGCCACGATAATTGCCCTTAACCTCAATATCAATACTCTGACAGATCGGACAACCTTCTATCATTTATCAGGTAACTCTTGTGTTCGATACTTAATAACTTTTGCCGGGACTCCAACTGCGATAGCCATTGGCGGAATACTTCTAGTAACAACCGCGCCTGCTCCTATAATTGCGCCTTTGCCAATATTAACCCCACCTAGGATTACTGCGTTTGATCCAATCCAAACATCATCATCAATATGAATATTGCCCACAATATGGCCCTGTTCCTGAATATAAGTATTGACATTTTCAAATCTATGACCGGCAGTACGCATAACGACATTTGGTCCAATTAAGCAATGATTTCCAATTATTATTTCACCCCCCACTGATGCGTTAATATGAACATTCATATTCATGGATGTACAAACTCCCACTTGAATTGTTCCCCCTTCTGCAGTAATAAAAGAATTTTTTCCAATCCTGACCATCCTATCAAAACTCATCGATCCAGGGGAGAGGAACTCGCATCCAAATCCAATGTAAGTCTTTTCACTGTGCTTGAATCGCCTTTTAAACCATCCCCGTCGAACGCAACTTCCAATTTGCCCTGGCATGAATCTTACAATTGACTCAAGCCATGCGAGAATTTCTTCTATCAATACGTTAATTAGTTGATTCTTAATAATTGACATTTTTTCATGTTTCAAAGCATTGGATTTTCGCCAGCACCAATATAGGGATCGATAAAAACCAGAGCAAAACAAAAACAAAAATATTTTCTCTCTTCATTCTCATCCATTTCTTCATATTGTATGCTGAAGCAGCCAGTAATGTGTTGATTTTATCGACATTCGTGCCTTTTAAGTAATTTCTCAGCATCCTGTGATCATGTTTGAGGTGTGATATTAGTCCTTCTATGCCAGCCCTCGATCATCACCCAGGTTGTACATCTGTTTTGACAGTAGAAGGTCAACGATCGTTCTGATTGACACTGAAGGACGACCAACCGTTTCGTACAATAGAGCAAACTCGTTTTCAAGGTATGCCCAATCAATTTTCTTTGCCAACAAATTATTAAGGATCGACTATTTATATAGAGGCTTTGAGATTGAAATTATTTCGGGATATTTAAACTGCAATTAAAGAATCACGTGTGTTTTGCACGAATATTGAAGTTAGCCATGCTTCTAACTCTGCTTTCCCAGAGAGTATTGGAATCCCATGTGCTGCTGGATCATTTTTTTGAATCCATCCCATAGGGTCATAATATACACTGGGTTTACTTTGCATTCTTCCATACAAAGCTGTTGATGTAAAGGGTGCCGATATGACCGCCTCACACGCATTGATAACTTTTATAGCGGATATATCAGGTTGAACAGATCTATATGAAGAACTTGCTTGAAGTTTTCTTATAATTCCATTATAACCCTTGTTCGATCTAATGCCAATCTCACGTTTCATTTTGTGAATCATTTTTACTTCCAATAAGCGACAACAGGAAAAAATATCATATAAAAATTGTTTATGAAGATTAGGGAAATTCTCAAAATATTCGTATCTGCAAGAATAACCAAAAACAAAATATTTTCTGTGGGGCTGAATATCAAATACCGAAACACAAGGGATTCCTTCAAGTGTAATGTTTTCATTAGTGTCATTAAACCATATTGGCCCAACAATTTCCCCATTAACAGGGAAAGATGAGCATCTCTTTATATTTTCTAACTGTATTGAATCCCAGACCCATGTTTTTGGCCAATTGTAAAGATGGAAGACATGATTTTGGTGAACAGTTTTATCAGGTAGTTTTAAGTCATCAAAAGTAGAGTAAAAATAGCAAACTATATCTATACCTTTCTTCTCTGCCTCATATGTCCACATTGGCCTGTAGGATTGAGATGAGTAATAAAAAAAATAACTTGATGCAAGATTATTTTTGCTGTTAAATGAAACCACCTTTGCTATGGCTGCTTCTCCTAAAAGAAAAGCATGCCACCAATTACCTCTCAGAAAATCAACAATGGCAATAAATATTGAAGTAAATGCCCATGAAAAAAACTTCATTAATAATTTGTAATTATCCAAACGAAATGAACTGGGGTGGTAGTTGATTTGAATTTCATTAAAGTTTGTTTCACAAGCATTCGGTACATCATGACAT
>Ga0163200_1000765_pt1 | contig 12929 bp, 12 predicted proteins | sample PL_2010_200m_FD_113535 | JGI IMG/M metagenome (GOLD analysis project Ga0163200, IMG submission 113535) | Freshwater microbial communities from Powell Lake, British Columbia, Canada to study Microbial Dark Matter (Phase II) - PL_2010_200m | ecosystem: Environmental > Aquatic > Freshwater > Lake ... | reverse complement strand
GGCAACGTCGGCATCGGGACAACGACACCTGCTTACAAACTGGATATAGTTGGGGCTGCCCACACTGATACAATATCAATAAGTGGGATAGCAACTAACTCCCAAACTGGAATTACACCTTTGTTTTATGGTGGTTCCAATACGACTGCGTCGTTATATCTTGATTCCATCACTTCAGGTTCTGTATTTTACGGTCGTAGAGCTGGAACATCCCAAGCGGCGCGTTCAAATGTAGGTAATGGACAAGGATTACTTGATATTAGAAGCGCTGGATTTTCTGGCGCTACTGGTTATTGGGATACAGCACAAATTGGATTTGTTGTTGACGCTGCTGTTACAGATAATCAAAGACCACCATCAAGAATTTCTTTTTCAACAAATGTTGATGGTGGAACAGTCACAGAAAGGATGAGGATTGATAGGAACGGCAACGTCGGCATCAATACGTCGAATATAACCGCGAAACTTTCTATTTGGGGCGATATTATTGTTAATCAAGTAGGCACTAATAAAGGGGTTATAAGAGCAGACAACACGAGTCTAGGTACTGGTGGTGCTATACAACTTAGTGCTAATAACACAGCTTCCAATCAGTATGTGGCCTTTGGTACTACACCTTCTGGTGCTTCTGGTGAGGCTACATTTACAGAATTAATGAGAGTGCTATCTTCCGGCAACGTCGGCATCGGGACGACGACCCCACAAGCCAAGTTGGATGTAGCGGGGGCGATTTTCCCTTCACTTCATTCTTCTTATAATTTAGGTTCTCTTACGAAAAATTGGTGGACTGTATATGCAAATAACTATAATAGTTCCGGAGACATTATTTTTAATCCTCCCTCACCTGCTAGTGCGATGATAATAAAAAATTCCACTGGCAACGTCGGCATTGCGACCACTACCCCGGGTTCTCCGCTTACGGTGGCTGGCGTCGTCTACTCCTCCACGGGTGGGTTCAAGTTTCCCGATGGCACTACACAGGCGACGGCATCTACGGGCGGAGGCACAAACTTCTGGACTCTCTCCGGCTCAAATCTTTACCCGACTTCAACTTCATACAACGTCGGCATCGGAACGACGACACCGGCTGCAAAGTTGGATGTCGCTGGTCAAGTTAGAGCAGCTGGTCCTGGCGGCGGGGCAAGTTTTGTAGCGCCTTATGGCGGCGGGAATACGTACTCCATTGGAAATACCGGAAGTGGTTATGCTATAAAAAATAGCGCCGGAGTCGTAATGCCATTTATTGCCAGAGCGGCTGGGGATGCTTTAAATTTTGGGACGGACAATAATTATCGGCTTAGATTCGTAGCAAGCAGTTCTTTAGCTGGAGTATTGAGCGCAGCTGGAAATTGGAACCTGGGAACAACCGAGCAGGATGCGACAGTCAGGTTGAACGTTGAGGGCGCAGTGAATGCGGCCGGTGTCATCTACTCCTCAACCGGCGGCTTCAAATTTCCCAATGGTACAACACAGACGACAGGCGTTAATTTAGTTTATAAAACGGCAGACGAAACGGTGAATAACTCGACCACCTATCAAGACGACGATCACCTAGTGAAGGCGTTGGGAGCGAATGAAACCTGGACGATCACTTACTATTTGAGATACAGCTCATCGGCTGTCGCAGATTTTAAACATAAATTTACAGTTCCATCTGGAACGACAGGATGGTGGACGGCGCATGGAAATAATGGGAACTATGTTTATCAATGGCGTGGTGATGCAATAACTGATGAAGGGACACAGAATTCGGGCGATTCGGTAAAAGAGTTGATTATTCTGGTGGCATATGTGAAAACTTCAAGCACTGCGGGAAATATAACTTTGCAATGGGCGCAGAACACTGCGGAGGTAAGCAACACCGTGCTTTCCGAAGGCTCTTATCTTGAAGCAAAAAAACTAAATTAATAATCTATGGACATCGGATGTCCATAGTCAGAGTCCGTCTGCTATATAATCCCATTGGTGTAGCAGTTCCTGTACAGCATATAGCTCCACCAATTGATATGTTTTGTTATAAGTATGTCTCCGAGTAATTTGCTATAATTAAAGCATGGAACCAAACAAGAGAAATTTAATAATCGGTGTAGCAGTTGTGGTTATTATTGTCGTAGCCATCGCCGTCGGAGTTTCGCTGAGGCGCTCACCTACCGCTCCCAGCGGAGGTGAACCGACAGGACAACAGCCCGGTGCGGTAACTCCCTCCAAAGGTGCGGCAACCGTTCCCAAAGAACCGGTTTTCTACGGAACGCCGGAGAGCAAGGCCTTCAAGGCCGATGTGCCGACAAATGTGACAGTACCCACGCCGACGATTTCTATCGCTCCGGCTGCGTCGAACAACCCGAAAGGAGTTGAACAGCTGCGCACAATCGACCTTAAGGCAAGTGTGAGCGGCTTCAATCCGAATAAGATCGCCGTATATGATGGCGACGTTGTGAGAATCATGTTCACGGCCGTCGATGGCGACTACGACATCTCCATCCCATACACCGGCAATTACCAATTCTCGCAGAAAGGACAGACCCAACCGATTGGTCTCGGCGCGACCAAGGTCGGCACTTACGCTTTTATGTGCCGTGACCATTGCCCGTCAGGCAAGACCATAGAGGGTTCGTTCATCGTCTTGCCGCGTCTATAGTTAAAAGGCGGTCTTGATTTCGATTATTTAAAACAACCGGCACTTCGCCGGTTGCTTTTTGCTCATTGTTTATTCCACAATTGGCGTAGCTATATGCTAATATGGCATTGCTACGCCAATCTCGACAGTTCGCTTGAATTCCACTTTCGAGATTCTGTATTATACTTGTATAGATACGCCGCCTTAGCTTAGTGGTAAAGCAGTGGTTTTGTAAACCACATACGCGGGTCCGATTCCTGCAGGCGGCTCATGTTTTACGGCAAGCAATTTTTGATTTGGTATCGAGATAAAGTGAAGGCTCCGAGTTCGAATCTCGGGGATGGCTCAATGATAGTGAAAAACAGTACTCGCGGGACGCTTCTTGGTGAAGATGTTTCCGCCGCTAAAACTTTTAATGACAAGGCAAACGGCCTTTCGGGTAAGGATGCGCCCGCGGCGATTTTCTTTAAAACCCGGTGGGGCATTCACACTTTTGGAGTTAAGTTCCCGATAGATTGCGTCATTATGGACGATGATTTTAAAGTGAGGGGTCTGCAGGAAAACCTGAAGCCGAACCGATTTTTCTTCTGGCGGCCCAAGTATAAGAATGTTCTGGAACTGTCGGCCGGGACGATATCGAGGACCGGAACCCGGGTTGGAGACATTTTGGAGATGCGCTCATGAAATATGATATTATTTACTTATGACAAACCTGAACAAAACCAGCGTCGTTTTAATAGTCGCAGTCGTTTTAATAGTCGCAGCGGTCGGTTTCGCGGTTTTCGGGAACACGGGGGGAGAAGATGCCAATAAATCAGCTTCTATAATGAATCGAATAATAACCACGAATAGCGGGCTCCAGATGCAGGATGAGGCAGTAGGAACGGGTACGGCCGCGGTAGTCGGTAAGCTCGTGACAGTGAGCTACACTGGAACGCTTACGAACGGCAAGAAGTTCGATAGTTCTTTCGACCGTAACCAGCCATTCCAATTTATCTTGGGCGCAGGGCAGGTGATCCAGGGTTGGGATGAGGGCGTGGCAGGAATGAAGGTGGGCGGCAAGAGGAAGCTCACGATTCCGCCGGAATTGGGCTACGGAAGTCAGAATGTCGGGAATGGACTGATTCCGCCGAACTCAACGCTCATTTTCGAGGTGGAGCTTCTGGATGTTAAGGGGGTGAATTAGAGAATGTGTTGGATTTTTCCGACTCGTTATGATTCCTAAATTATTTGTGGCGACCAAGGTCCTCATCGTTGACGATGAGGGCAAGGTTCTTTTAATTCGGGAGTCTTCGCAATACAAGGATGGGACTAAAACGGGGGAATTTGATGTTCCCGGAGGAAGAGTACAGGCGGGACAGCACTTCGACGAAAGTTTAAAGAGAGAAGTGAAAGAAGAAACCGGGCTTGAAATAAAGATTGGTACTCCATTTTTCGTAAATGAATCCTGGCCGGTAGTGAGGGGAAAGCCCTGGCAGATTGTAAGAATATTCTTCGAATGTCATCCGGTGTTCTTGGATGTAAAGTTGAGCGGGGATCACGACGCTTTCGAATGGATTGACCCGAGGGAATATGAAAATTACCCGATAATAGAAAATCTTAAACCAGTTTTCGAAGCCTACCTAAATAGATAAATGTAGTCAGAGTAAAAATTTTGAGGGTAAGTAAAGGCGGGATATTTACCCCCTTTATTTATCCCACAATTGGCGTAGCTATATACTAATATGGTATTGCTACGCCAATTGTGATATAATGCCTGTATATGAGTGGGAATCGCCTTTTTAAAAAAGGAAAGTTCAAGAGAGAAAAAGAAGCGAGGAAGAAAAGAGAATTTGAAGTAAGGGTGACGGAGTTGAATAGAGAGGGTTTTAAGCTGGTCCATAAAAAATGGATTAGAAACACAAAAAATCTTTCTAAAGAGTCGCTCCTCGAACTTTATACTCGGCAGAATAGGTCGGCGAATGATATCGGCAGAGTATTTGGATGCTCCGGGCGTAAGGTGGCTTATTGGATGGGGAAATATAAAATTCCTAGTAGAAATAGAAGCGAAGCGACTTATCAAAAGAGAAATCCGTTAGGAGATCCATTCAAGTTATCAGAGCCCAAAAACATGGGCGAAGCGCTGTTAGTGGGTATGGGGCTTGGGCTTTATTGGGGTGAAGGCAATAAGTTGAATAAAAACTCAGTCCGATTAGGTAATACTGACCCGGCGCTTATTAAGACATTCATTGATTTTCTTAATCTTTTTGAGATAGATAAAGATAAATTACGTTTCGGACTTCAGATTTTTAGCGATACGAGGTCATCAGAAGCCCTCAATTTTTGGGTTAGGGAGCTAAAGGTCCAGAAACCCCAGTTTCAAAAAGTGGTGATTACCCCATCGAGAGGGGTGGGAACTTATCGGAAGAAATCAAAATACGGCGTATTGACAGTTTATTTCAATAATAAGAAACTTAGGAATGTCATTGTAGGTAAATTGAAAGATTATGGATATGATGGCGAATAAGCCAATGTAGCTCAGCTGGTATCCCGCACCGAAACAAGCATTGCGCTTTGCGCACTTCCGTGCGAAGCGTAATCGTAATAATGCTTGTTTGGTGACGGGACAGGGAGCAACTCGCCAGAGTAGTTCAGTGGTAGAACGCCTTCATGGTAAGAAGGAAGTCGGGAGTTCGATTCTCCCTTCTGGCTCTAATAGGTCGGCGGCCTGCCCCGCACTAAAGCCGGGCTTTCAGTGCGGGGTTCAAATCCGACCATTGGCTCAGAGAGACACGAATAATCACGAATAGACAACTAATTGCCACGAATAACTTGTGCCATTAGTGTTCTTCGTGCTAATATTCGTGGGTATTAGTGGATTATATATGGCTCAAAGCAAAGTAAATTCCCTTAGTGACAATTTAATAAGGTTACGCTGTTCCGTGTGTAAACATTCTAATTACACGACTCATAAGAACAAGAAGCAGGTTCAGCGGAAGATAGAGTATAAGCGTTACTGCAATTGGTGCAGGAAACACACAGTGCACAAAGAATCAAAGAAATAGGATAAAAACCCCGAACTTCACGTTTCGGGGTTTTTTGTTTATACTCCTAATTATAAGGGCTAAACCACTTTCAGTGGTCGCCCGAACAATCCAAAGAATTGTTTTAGGGGGCATATTTCAATGGTAGAATCGCGGTCTCCAAAACCGCTAATGTAGGTTCGATTCCTACTGCCCCCGCAAGATGAAATTAGCAAAAGATATTTTAGTAATCGATTTTGAAGGCTTAGCAGACCCGGTTCAAATTGGAACCGTGCTTTTGGATAAAGAAACGCTCAAGGAAAAGGATAGCTTCTTAAGCTATATCTGGGCGGACATGAAAGGTAAAACTTTATCCAAATCGGGCATCTCGCAAGAAACACTGAAAGGCGCACCTACGCAAGCGGAGGTTGGGAAAATGATCTTCGAAAAGTTCGGAACGGGCGTGCTCATCGGATCGTGGGTAGCGCACGCCGATAGCCGGAACTTTGACAAGATAGTCAGAGCGGCCGGCATAGATCCCAGCCGATATGATTATCACATTTTGGATATATGGCCAGCTGCCTATCTCCATCTTTTAAAGCAGGGATACAAAGGTGGTATAGATTCAGAAAGTGTTTTCAGGGAATTCGGTGCGAAGCCCAGAGGACTCCATAACGCTCTCGAGGACTGCAGAATTGCTGCAGAGGTACTCCGAAAGATTATTTTGTAGCCAAATAGACCCAACTAATGATTCTCCTTTCGTATTTTTTTTACTTTATCGTCTCGACTATCGCCCCGATACAACGTAGGTGGCTCTCAACAAGAAATGAGGGCGGGAACAAAATAAACCTCTCATTCAAGGTGACTTTCGTTGCGGCATTACTCATCCTTCTTCTCCCCCTCTTTTCGCCGTTCGAATTGCAGGGTCCGTACACGACTATAATTCTTCTGCTAATCGCCGCTGCGATTGGCGGCGTTGGACATTACGTAAGCTATTTCACCGCACAAAGACACGTTGAAGCGGGAGTGACCTCGGTACTTCAAAATATATATACCCCCATCACAATTGTTTTAAGCACGATCTTCCTTGGAGAAGGTCTTCGGGAGTCACAGATCCTCGGCACCATACTTCTGCTTGTGGCGGCTGTAATTGTCTCAAAAAAACATCGCATTGGGAAGATAAGTTTTGATAAATATTTCTGGTTGATGATATTTAGTGGTATCTCCCTCTCTGTGCTTCTCGTCGCAAACCGAGAACTGATGAAAATTACAGGTTTTACCGCATCAATTGTATTGAGTTATTGGACTGTCTGCATCGGACTTGGCGTACTCACATTTCTCACCAAAGGGGTTACCACATATACGAAGAAAGACATTATCGTCACGGGTTCACTCAAGTTCCTTCAGGACCTTTCTTGGGCAATGCTTACCTTTTTTGTCGCCAATTTGAGTTTGGTTTCGTCAGTAACGACCTTCAAGATAGTGGTCATGTTCATTGTAGCTGCAGCTTTCTTGGGAGAAAAAGGCGACCTACAGAGAAAAATTGTCGGCAGCTTGATCGCCGTCACGGGCCTCCTGTTGATGGGGTAGGCTAAATCGCCTGCCATTTTCGGAAAGTGGTTTAGCATCTAAGTATTGGAAAGGGATTCGAACGGAACTTTACGGAAGAGCGGTAAATATCGCACGGTCGCGGTCGCCTAAATATGATTTAGCCGTGCCGATTTTCGTCACGTCCCGATACCCGCATGAAAGAATGAATTTCCGTATCCACTCGTGCGGATCGGCTCCCATGTCCGGAAGAGATTTTGCCCATTCAATACCTTCATCCGACTGCCCCGTCTCAAAAATAAGAACCTTCCTTATGTGCCCGCGCAGGCGCTTCATAAACTCGCGGCAATGATCCTCGCCGAACGAGAACATAATATGGTGTATAACGGAAAGAAACAGAACCGCATCAAAAACCGGCAATTTATCGATTGATTCAAGAGAGATTTCGTCACGTATGACTGCCGCACGATCCACGCCCACATAGCTTATCTGATTTTGGGCGACGCAAACTCTGTAATAATCTGCTTCTATTCCCAATGCATAACAGCCGAGTTCACGGGCTGCCCGGACTACAAAATATCCTTCACCGCATCCGATATCGAGCAAGTTTTTGACTTCAAGGGATTCAAGCGTTTTCTTTATATTATCCCATCTTGCTCCGCACTTTCGCTCTCCATAAGAAAGTTTTTCCTTCTGCCCGATGAGCGGCTGATAGTGGCTGTCGTATAGCCAAGTAGCCGTAAGATACGATATTTTTTGCCCAAGACGGGATAGGAACTTCAGCGGTTTTCTATTGATACCTCGCTGCACCTGCATTCTTTTTATTATACGAGCTAAATGTGGTTATGAGAAACGCGACCTTTGTGGTATTCAATACACCGATTCACCTTGCATTCACTTGGCTCTTCGGGAAACGGATATCTTGCGCACCGTGGCTTCGGAGGAGTCCCGAGCGCAGTCGAGGGACGGGGAAGAGGGATTCCTACTGCCCTCGCCTTCGTTTGACACCCCAGGGCTTTAATTCTAGAGTGGGTTTAGTAATTCACTAGTCCGTCCACTTTAAAACCGAAGAAAGGGGGTAGAAAGACCATGAAACAGTCTCTTGGAGGGAAATGTGTTTCCGAACTTTTGTCGATTCCCTATCTTGTCGCGGCCAAAATCTATCGATTCCCATTTGCCGGTCTTTTGCGATGTGGAGAAACCGAAATTGCCATACCCATGGAGAAGGTTGTTGGCATTGGTGAGATAAATGGCATGGCACGCGTGGAGGTTGTGGTTGATGCCGAGGATGAATTGAGGCATAACCTAGAGGGAGCCAAAAACGGAAAGTTGATTCAGGAAAAGGAGATGGTGGGAGGGAAGATAAAACTCTCCATCTTGGTCGGTCCCGACGATCCTTGGGATCTTAGATTAGGTAAAGATGCGGATGGGAAATTCATATTCATCGGCGATTTAAACGCCTAGGAGGTAGCCATGAATCCAATCTCAAAAAGCCCGCTTCGGAGGTCAAAATCATTTTGACTCATAAACCGAAAGCCGGGCTTTTTATTTTTCTAATAAAAACTAGAATATAGACATGCCGAGAGAAACCCTAATCCGGTCCCTGATAGACGAGGGCTACCTAAAAACACCGTCAATCATTGAGGCGTTCGAAAAGATTGACCGGGCCGATTTCGTTCCGGAGGACCAGAAGAAAGAGACCTACGGAAATTATCCGCTCCCCATCGGTTTCGGTCAGACGATTTCCCAGCCGCTCACGGTCGCCTTCATGCTGGAACTTTTGGAGGCGAAGGTCGGGGAGAAAGTTTTGGATATCGGCACCGGCTCCGGCTGGCAGGCCGCGCTTCTCGCGCAGCTTGTAGGAGAGCAGGGGAAAGTGGTCACGATAGAAAGGATCGCCGATCTCTTTATGTTCTCGGGGAAGAATTTGGCCCGATATGATTTTATAAATAAGGGGACTATAAAAATGGTGAATGCTGACGGTTCCAGGGGGTACGAAGCGGAAGCGCCTTTCGATAGAATCATCGCGGCGGCGGCGGCCAGAAAGATTCCCGATGCATGGAAAGAGCAGTTGAGGATCGGCGGCCGGCTCGTGACCCCGGTCAAAGACAGTATCATCGTTCTGGACAAAAAGGGCCCGAATGAATTCGAGGAAAAGCGTTATTTTGGTTTTAGTTTTGTGCCTTTGGTGACCGGAAACGAGAAATGAACGGAGGGGGGTTGACACCAAAATACGTTTTGCTATACTTTTCCATGCGAATGAAATTCCAGTACACATACCACGGCGGAAGCCACAAACGTAAAAGCTAAACACTTTTCGACGGTCTGTGGTCTTCTCCGCCTACTCGGCGGATTTTTATTACCCGAGGGTAAGAGGGGAGCTTTGAGCGGTCTTTCAAAAGTTAATATCTGATTAAAGTAACAAAAGAATCAAGAAACAATCCTTCAATGCGATTCAGGATTATCCTGAGCAGCATCGGAGGGCAAGCCCCCACACCAATGTGAGAGTGCGAAGCAATCGCATTCTATTTTATTGGCAAGGGGGTGAAGATATTCTCTCACATTGGTGTGGGGGCAAGTCAGTTTTTTGAGGTAGAAATTAAAAGTGCTTCACGTAGCGATTCGTGGAGTGACTCGCATCTTCGGATGCGAGGTAAATTAAGGGTAGATGGTGGATGCCTTGGCACTAAACGGCGATGAAGGACGTAGCGTAGCTGCGATAAGCTTCGGGAAGGTGCGTAGCAACCTGTGATCCGAAGATTTCCGAATGGGGAAACCCGTTGCGGCAAACCCGCATCATCTTATGCGTTAACGATGCATAAGGAGCAGACCCGGTGAAGTGAAACATCTCAGTAGCCGGTGGAACAGAGAATAACAATTATTCCCCAAGTAGCGGCGAGCGAAAAGGGAAGAGCCTAAACCTGTCAGTGCTTCGCACTGAGCACAAATACGCACGAATGTTTTTCCACTAATACGCACGAATTTGATTTGTGAAATTGGTGGAAGCGAAGCGACATTCGTGATGATTCGTGTTCAATGCGGAGCATTGATTGGGGTTGCAAGGTAAGGACATTCTTGAACTTGACCCTTCGACCCAGCTCAGGGTCATCCTGAGTTGTATCGAAGGATGAAAAGTTAAGTTCAAGGTGAAAGTTACAAATTCGTTGGTTAGCCGAAGCCGCTGGAAAGCGGCGTCATAGCGGGTGATAGCCCCGTAGGCGAAAATTAACGAACTTTCGTTCTTATTCTTAAGTACTTCGAGGCAAACTAACTTCGAAGGAATCCGGGAGTACTATCTCCCAAGGCTAAATACGTTTAGTGACCGATAGTGAACTAGTACCGTGAGGGAAAGGTGAAAAGCAGCCCGGTTAGGGCGATGAAATAGTACCTGAAACCATCTACTTACAAGGAACCGGAGGCCATACCAGTGCTTCGCACTAGGCACAAATGCGCACGAATGTTGTCACAAATCTCACGAATTTCCATTAATGAAATTAGTGGGAGTGAAGCGACATTGGTGTATATTCGTGTCCAATGCGGAGCATTGAGGGCTGACGGTGTGCCTATTGAAGAATGAGCCAACGAGTTTATATATGCTGCAAAGTCTAAGAACCCTGAGGTTTGAAGGCGGAGCGAAAGCGAGTCTTAATATGGCGTTATAATTCTTCACACGAGACGCGGAATCCGCCGGTTGGCGGATCCGCGGTTCGTGTGTTGGATTATTAGCAGCATGTGTAGGACCCGAAACCAGACGAGCTTGTCCTGGCCAGGGTGAACCCCGACGAAAGTCGGGGGGAGGCCCGCACCGGTTGACCGTGCAAAATCATCGGATGAGCTGGGATAAGGAGTGAAAAGCTAATCGAGTTTGGTAATAGCTGGTTCTCTCCGAAATAGTTTTAGGACTAGCCTCATGTGTTTCTTTTTGGGGGTAGAGCACTGGATGAGAGTCAAAGGGCGAAAGCTCGGGCACTCAATCAAACTCCGAATACCAGAAAGTAAAAGCATGGGAGTCAGACTACGGGGGCTAAGCTCCGTGGTCGCGAGGGGAAGAGCCCAGATCGCCGTCTAAGGCCCCTAAATCATTGCTAAGTGTGAAAGGAAGTCATTATCCTATGACAGGTAGGAGGTTGGCTCAGAGGTAGCCATCCTTTAAAGAGTGTGTAACAACTCACTATTCGAGGATAGTGGCGCTAAAAATTTATCGGGGCTAAGCAATGTGCCGAAGACGCGAATTTCCTTGCCTTCGGGCGAGGGAGTGGTAGGAGAGCATTTCCAGGGCGATGAAGCAGGACCCGTGAGGGCCTGTGGAGCGCTGGGAAGAGAGAATGTTGGCATGAGTAATCGCAAAGCGCGTGAAAACCGCGCTCCCCGCAAATCCAAGGTTTCCTCCGCAACGAAAATCGGCGGAGGGTTAGGCGACCCTAAGGCGATGGCGAAAGCCGCAGCTAAAGGAACGCTGGTTAATATTCCAGCCCTTCCATTTATTTCGATGGGGTGACGAAGCGCAGTAGATTGGGCATCTTAATGGTTTGGTGTCCTTGACCGAGGATGGAGTCCAGGCAAATCCGGGCTCCTGCCTTTAATGGCGAATCCCAGGGTAGAGGCAAGAGGTGGTTTTTATCATCTCCAGTCAATCAAGCGCGTTTCCAAGAAAACCCTCTAAGGTTAGATAAATGGAATTCGTACCGTAAACCGCCACAGGTGGATGAGGCGAGTAGCCTCAGGGGAACGGGTGATTCTTCGTTAAGGAACTCGGCAAAAAAGCTAGGCGTAACTTCGGGATAAGCCTCGCCATCCGCAAGGATGGCCGCAGCGAAAGTTTCTCTGGCGACTGTTTACCAAAAACACAGCTCCCTGCGAACTCGTAAGAGGATGTATAGGGGGTGAAGCCTGACCGATGCGAGAAGGTTAACGATGGGGGTGGTGGGCCGCAAGGTTCATTACTCACTGTCCGAAGCCCTCGTCAATGTCGGCCGTAACTATAACGGTCCAAAGGTGGAGTGCCTGCCTTTGTAAAATTTTCTTCCAAAGCTTTTAAAAGCCACGGAAGACGCTCTAAAATTTTGTGTTTATTGAGGAGCGGGCCATATGCTGGAACAGCTGTGTATCTCAATGTACTATGGTATAATTATTCCATAGTGATAATCATATGAGTGCAGCCAATCAGCAGGAAAGACTTGTATAAATAAAAACGTTGCCCTTGATCAGGCAACGTGAAGAAGTTGATCTTCCTTGTCAACCAATAAGAGTTTTAATGACTCCTATGGCTATACAGATAATCAACACATATTTTGTGATATGCCAAAGTAGATTCATGTTAAGGTCCTTTCGTGGATGACTTATAAACTTATACATCTATTAGGAAATTTATGCAAGAATCCTCAGAGACTATACGCCGAACTCCGACAAAAAAGTTGGAGAAGATATAGTCCGATCTCTCTAGCGATAGAGAGGATCCCACGATAAGTACGGGGGGCTTGCCCTGAGCTTGTCGAAGGGTGATAACGTGTTGAGCGCAATTCCTTTCCGGGTAAGTTCCGGAGCGCATGAATGGCGCAACGACTGGAGAACTGTCTCAACGAAGAGCCCGATGAAAATGCGATTCCCGTGAAGACGCGGGATACTGGCAGCAAGACGAAAAGACCCCGGAAGCTTTACTGTAGTTTGGTATTGGCCTTACGGGATTCATGCGTAGTATAGTGGTGAGGATTTGAAGCGTTCCTTTCGGGGGACGTGGATCCAACAATGAAATAGCCATCTTG
>Ga0163200_1000763_pt1 | contig 12968 bp, 11 predicted proteins | sample PL_2010_200m_FD_113535 | JGI IMG/M metagenome (GOLD analysis project Ga0163200, IMG submission 113535) | Freshwater microbial communities from Powell Lake, British Columbia, Canada to study Microbial Dark Matter (Phase II) - PL_2010_200m | ecosystem: Environmental > Aquatic > Freshwater > Lake ... | reverse complement strand
TATGCTGCGTCGTGATGGGCGGAGACTATTACCTGCTGCCTGACCTCCCCAGATGGCTCGATGGAGCCACAAATATTGTAGCCCTTAGCTTTGGGGAAAAGCGGGTCGAGCAGGTGCCAGTACCTCACAAACTGCCCGTAGAACACGAACAGGCCCAGGGTCATTCCCGCGAAGGAAACCCAGGCAAGGGCAGGGTTGAAATAGAGCAGCGCCACGCAGGCTAAATAAAGCACAACCAGGCCCGGTATATACTTGAGGAAGCTGAGGGGGTGCGTTGTGATCTCCTCGGCCCTGACCGAGCCGGGATCGCAGAACTTCTCGAATTCCTCCCTTATCCTCTGGCCGGCCCTGCGGCAGGCCTCCGTCCCGGTCAGGCGGCCGGGGTATCCCTCGACCACCTCGTCGGTGAAGGCAAAGGCGTCTTTTACCTGCTGCGGACCTATCTCCGGCAACTTTATAGCATCGCCCATTTTTCAACCTCCCTGTTTAATTTACGTCGGGTCAGTACCCCAGCCAGGTAGTGATCTTATCCACCGGCTCGCGCGGGGTGACCATGGCATTGACGGGGAAGCCGGGGTCGGGGTATCCGATAGTGATGCCGGCCACCAGCCTTTTAGACTCCGGGATATTGGCATATTTGCGCCAGACATGGTCGTACATGATGCCCTGGTCGGCGATGCAGGTGCCCAGGCCGTACTTCAGGGCGGCCATGCAGATGGTCTGGCAGAGGGCGCCCAGTCCCAGCATATCCAGGTGGTACTGCATCTCCTTGTCGGCGCAGATCACGATCTGGCAGGGGGAATCGAAGAAGCGGAAGCCGCGCAGCATCCATTTCTTGCGCGCCTCCTTGTCCTCGCGGCTGATGCCGATGATCTTGAATATCTCCATGGCCAGGTCGACCTGGCGCTGGCGGTAGACGCCCTCGTAGGGCTTGCGCAGCATGTCGTTGGTGGGGAATGCGCCCTCGTTGAATAGCCTGTCGCACTCCTCGCGTATCTCGTCCAGCACCTTGCCGCTGGCCACTACGAACTCCCATGGCTGTGTGTTCATGCCGGACGGCGTGCGCACAGCAGCCTCCAGCACCTTGTGTATCACCTCTTTGGGCACCGGGTCCTTCTTGAACCCGCGTATGCTCCTGCGGTTATTGATGGCATCGATAACGTCCAAAGCGTGCCTCCTTAAAATAAGTGACCTGTATTCTACAATTATTGTGGGGGAAATTCCACGTAAGCCGAATATGAGTCTGCCGGCAACTTTCTGCGTTTTTTAAGCATACTATCCCAGATTGTTGCGGCCTCTGTCTCTTTGATTACAGCCGTCTCAACGGCATAATGAATTATCATTGCCGTTGTTATTAAGTCCTTCCCGTTAGCCTCACAGAACGTCTTAACATCGGACAGGTTATTGCTGCCCATTGTGCCACTGTTGCATTTTAGATATGCCATGCATGCTGCTTCACCGCTTCCATACCTACCGGTACTAAGAATTTCGCCCAACTCCAATGCCTCTGGCGAATCAGCCAGCATAGACACACTATTTATTGAGCCATTATTTATGCAATTCTTGACCTTCGCATACAAATGTTCCACTCTCTGCAATTCAGTTAGCACTTCATCCAGTATAATCATTTACTCCAGGAACAGTGTTTCAAGAATATCCATACGATCAATCCAGGCAAAGCTCGATACCAAATCTGTGTCTAATACCAGGGGAGGATTAGTCAGCAACAGCGGCATCCTCCAGTTCATAAAGCAGCTCTTCATTAAGACCTGCGTCAGCCAGTATTTCCTCAAATCTCGAATCAGTTATCCGGCCTTTGTCCAAAGCTTCTCTTGCCCTGGCTACATAGTCCGATATCAGTGTTGACTCATTGGAAGCCTGATACAGTTTTACGTCCTTGCCCAGCAATCTAACGCCTTGAATGATGTTATTGTTATAAAGATCACTCTCGTTACGATTAATTAGACCCAGATCCTGCAGCCGCCAGCAGATTGCCCTCCTGCTAACTCCAAAGTACTGCTCCATCCCGACTATGTCGACCAGTTTCAAATTGGCACCGGATTTGCCAAGCAGACGAAGTTGATAATATATGCCGTCTTCGGGCATCAACAAATGGGTAGCAAAGGAATCAGCCACATGTTCGCTATCCGAACCGCTTTTTAACATCTCGGTCTTGCAGGCCTTACTGGACAGGTTATCATCATAAAGGCAGTGATATAACTCATGAGCGATGGTGAAGTTCTGGTGGCCAAGGCTTTTTGCAGAATTAACAAAAATAATCTTTGCCTTGTTCCCCTTTAGAGTTGCGCCTGACAGACTACTTTCAAGCGGTCTTTTTATGCATGTTATCCCGAGGGATACCACAGCTCTGTTAACGTCAAAATACTCGGTCGACTGCAGTCCCAGTTTAAGACGTGTATCGATAGATAATTGATGCGCCATTACGTCAGACACTTTCTATTCCTCAAGCAAGGCATATAATTGATCCAAATTCATCGCAATTTTTTTTACCTGAGCAATAGTTGTGAGGTCTCTATCGCTCAAGTCATGCACTCGAAATGCCATAGATACTGCAGGCGCCTTGTCCAATATTTTCTCATCTATGAAATATGAGAACCGGTAGCCATATAAATCTGCCAGTTTTTGCAGGGTAACAGTATTTATTGACCTTGTCCCAGTTTCAATGTATGAGATAATCTCCCTTTTTGTCCCCAGGTATTTAGCGACTTGCTCCTGAGTAAAACCAAGCGACACTCGGACAGCCTTAAGACGTCCTCCAATGGCCCTGCTATCAATTGTCACGCCCATCACCTCCTTGTTACATTTATTAGCATATACCTGTTATAATGTAACATATTAGTTACATTTAATCAAAATCGGCGTGCCCTATGGTCATGCGCCTCCATTTTCAACTGTACGATAATTTCGTACAGTTCATTTACCCCCTCGTTTTTCAGCTTTCGTTTTAGATCGCTCCAGTAACGTCGCTGGTTAATGGAAAGCCTTTTGCAGTACCGGTTTAGCTTCTTTGGGCATCACATATTTCCATGAAATCGCAGTATTTACATAAAGGACCTATCTTGACCGGGAATTCCGTTTCAGAGGCAATCTGCTGTGCAATATCTCTGATTTTCATAGCAGTAATTTCAAGTTGTGTTGAATCCGGGGAAATGCTGTAAAATTCACCGCTGTCTAGATATAAATTGGATACCTTGGCAATAGGCCGGCTGAAATTGTGTATCACTAAAAGAGAGTAGACCAGCAACTGAAAATCATCTATTCCCCTGGATGCTTCACCAGTCTTATAATCAATAATATGCAGACTGCCATCGGTCAGTTCATCTATCCTGTCTATTCGGCCATTCAGAATTAGTTCAGGATCAATCATAGCCTCATGAAATTGTTCAAGCCTGAAAGGTTTTACATCAAGATTTTGAGTCTCAATAAAACGTTTGATCTGACCTAAGGCGATCAACCCAAATTCCCTTTCCTGTTCTCGATCCTTGAATCCTTTCCTGTTAGCTCTCCACTTCATCTTCAAGATAGCTTCAGCCCTTTCATATGTCCTTTCTTGCGGCGTTTTAATTTTGTCTAAGAATAGGAATAGTGTGTCATGCACATTTTGCCCCATCGTTAACCAGGGCCAGTCTTTCTTGTATCTCTTTATTAAATTGTCCACATAATGATATTTGTACCGCCTACGGCACTGAACAAACATATTCATTTTGAATGGCGATAATTTCATGTTAGTTACTCTATAAGATGCCCCATAGACCTCCCAGTAGGTTCGAATAATTCAGCGTATAAATCCGTAGCACTTTTATCTGTTAAACTGGCGATAAAACGGGCTATCTCCATCATCCTATTCGCACCATTATCTATTCGTTCTTGGACACTTATCGGTAACAGCTTATTGTCTTCTTTAAGTGCATCAAAAAGCCGGGTTATTATTAAATTAGCCCTATAATTCTGCCGTTCCACAATAGGTGATTTATAAACATTTTCAATCATGAATTTTATAAGTGTATCCACCTGATTCCTAACCTCAGAATTGAATGAAATCATAGGAGAATCCATTTGCCGTAATTCATTGATGCCTTTTATACGACGTGAATGCCAGGTACTACGTGTATTATCGAAAGCACTCCGGATTAAAAAGTCTATTAGGTGGCGATGAACACGTTTAATTAATAAGCGTTTTTTCTCACGTTCCTGCCAGATTTGTCCGGTAGCTTTACATTCTTTATCAGCTTTTTTCAAACATTCCCCCCATAGAGGATTGTCTAATCTGGTTAAATCCCCTATGTAAATAATGTTGGCAAGAATAGCATCTTCAATATCATGAGAACAATAAGCAATTAAGTCAGCGATATTCGCTGCCTGGGCTTCCAAGGAGGGCTGTTTATATGTAGTATATTCGCCTTCTTCTACTGGTTTATCGAAATTTGTAGCGTGTCTTGCGATACCCTCACGTGTTGCCCAGGTTAAATTTAGCCCGGTATGAGTAAAATATTGAATTTCGGATTCTTCAATAACAGTCAATGAGTGAGCATTTGCATTCCAAATCAAACCATCATCCTTAATACAATTATTTAAAGCTTCTTCCCCAGTATGTCCAAAAGGTGCGTGCCCGAGATCATGCGCCAGGCAAATCGCTTCTACCAATGGTTCCATTAAATTAAATATTGAAGCCAGAGTCCTGCCGATTTGAGCAACTTCAAGACTATGTGTAAGTCTTGTTCGAAAAAAGTCACCTTCATGGACTACAAATACTTGGCTCTTATATTGGAGCTTGCGAAAGGAATCGCTGTGTAATATTCGGTCTCTGTCTCTCTGGAAACGCCCACGTGGGTCATTGTTATTTTCAGGATGCTTTCTATCACACCAAGGGCTCAATTCAGGTGTGGACAGGTGTGATAAATCTAATTTCAGTTTTTTCATACGAATAATGTCACCATATTTATTTCTTGCAAGTGTTATTTAATAAACGCCTTTAATTCACCAGCTAACTGTTCGTGAGTTGAATATATTTTCTTGGAAAAATCATCTGTAGACGTTCCATATACAATATGGCTAAGTTCCGTCAAGTAATCGTGATTATTATATTGTGATTCCTTTATAGATGCTTCAACCTTAATTTCAAAGTACTCATCTATGGCTGTTTTTAGATTGGCGTAACTTTCCCTATAAATTTTAATTGCAGTTGATATTTTCTGAGATTTATCACCGAGTAAAGTTTGAATTTCCCAGTCCATTTCCTGTAAGGTTTGAATGTTCGCCATAATCGGCTTTAGACGATTCCATCTAACATACCATGCATCTCTCGCTTGCGCTTCACCGTCAGATTCGCCAACGGCTTTTTGACGACCTGAATTTTCATTTGAAGTGCTGAGAGGAAACCTCGCCCACTCAAAATTAGCTCGCAATTCTATACTTAAACGAATGATTTTCCTTGCAATATCGAAAAGTACCCTGCCCTTTAGCTCCCTCCGCCATGTCTTTAAACCAATGATGGCAACCACGGCAACGACTATTGCTGAAAGTCCAACTAAAGTATCACAGATAATCGAAAAATATTGTTCAACACTCATACTGTCTCATCATGACTACAACGTTACTTTGAATACAATATTGCAGCAATTATTTGAATAGTTTATTTCACCTCATACACCTTCAAAACCTCGTCTCCATAGTGATTGATGACTTTGATAGCGATGTGGCCGGTGGTAGGTAGGTCGAAGGGGCGGCTAACTGTGGAGTAGAGGGATGACCATGCAGCTTCGTCTATCTCGGCTTTAAGGGAGCGTTTGAGCTTTTCATAGGGATCGTTTCCACCCAGGAAATAAGCATGGCGGACGAAGAAACTCTCCTCGTTGTAATTGGTATCGATGAACCAGCAAGCGATATCATCGGTAGAGCTGTTGCGGATGGCCCCGGTTGTTGGATCATAGACATCCACGCCCTTTATCTCGGCTGTGAGCTTGCCATCTTTGTGCTTCTTAATGGTAACATCCGGCTCGCCAAAGACCATGAAGAGGTTGCCTGCGCCTGCCTTGAGCAAATCATCGCTCATATTCAGGTCAGGGTTCATGCGAGTTATGAGGATATTTAGTTTACCGAATAGCTTTGCTTCTTCATTTACGTGAGCATCGAAGGCAAACCCACAGACAATGAGCAGGTCGAAGCCCGCACCTTTAACGGCTTCTTTGGCAGCCTCGCGTATAAGGTCGGCGTCCACTGTACCATGCTCGGGACCAATGCACACGGCCACACGCTTGACCTTACCGTCCTTTTCAGCATATTCACCCTGGGCATGCAGCCACTGGCCTGCGTAGGACTCCAATCGGTCGAATTTGAGTCGCTCGTTCTTGACAGTATTTTGAACGCCGGACTTCTTGAGGTTCTCGATGATCATGGTCTCAAACTGGCCCATGCCAGCATCCCGGCGAGCCTCAAGCTCGCACTCCGAAAGGCTTTCTTCAGCAGCGAAAACGCGGTGTGGCGAGAGGCTCTCCACCGTGAAAGGACCGGTGACGCGGATGCGTTTATTATCCTCATATGGTTGATCATAAAGTAGCTCGGTGTCAGCATGACAGATTATTGCGGCATCTATCTCAGCGCGGGACATTCCCTCTTTTATATCAGGGTTATTGACAATGGACTTAAGCATGACATGCGGTACACGCTTATAGATAAAACCTTTGCGGATATCTCCCTCTGTTTTATATGAAGGCGGTACCTGGCCGGTTAGCTCGGCTTCTTTCTTAATCCCTTCTATTGAGTCGGCCAGCAGGTAATAAGGGAAACGGGCAGACATCAGACGAGTGCGAGCCAGCGCCAGTGCCACGCGGGAGGTATCCATAGTTATCCAACGTCTACCCCACTGCTCGGCAACATAAGCAGTGGTGCCGCTGCCGCAAGTAGGGTCGAGCACAAGGTCACCCGGGGTGGTGGTCATAAGGAGGCAACGTTCAATAACTTTGGTAGTGGTTTGAACCACATAAACTTTATTTTGCTCTGCCGTTCCCATGGTGTCTTCCCATAAGTTGGATATAGCAACAGCAGGAAAATCATCAAAATATATCTTGTAATTAACAAAGCCTTTTGTATTAAATAGCCTGCTGGCTTGAATCAATTTCTCCATGCCTTTGCGATTGGTTTTCCAGCCACCTTTGGAAGGATAATGTTTCCTGCCTTCAAGTTCGAATTCAAAAACCGTTGATGTACTTGGCGTTTCCGATGTAAGGGGTCCACCCAAAAATACTCGCGCCTTTTCCGGAAGCGATGCTGGCCTTATTGACTCTTCTTTTGTTATTGGGCGGACAGTACCATCTATGAGTTGAACCTGGTTATAACGAGCTCCAGCGCCTTCTGCGAGAGATTTCTCTGTGTAAAGTTGGCAATACTTCGCATTTTCCTTGTTTTTTGCATACCAAATCACATAATCTGAAACATTGTCAATGAATGCCTGCCCCATTCCCCCACTTTTTTTCGTAGTAATCAGACTTACAAAATTCTCTCTCCCAAATACGTCATCTAACAAGCACCTTACCATGTGCACATTCTCATCACCTATCTGTGCGAAAATGCTGCCAGTCTCGGAAAGTAGCTCACGAGATACCACCAGACGATCACGAAGATAAGCCAAATATGAATTGATGCCATCCTTCCATGTGTCGCGAAAAGCCTTGATCTGCTCAGGCTGGCGTGTAGCATCTTCTGCCTTACCGTCCTTGACATCGCGTTTGCGTGTGCTGACCTGCCAGTTGGAGTTGAAACTAATGCCATAGGGAGGGTCGAGATAGATCATCTGCACTTTGCCCTTTAGCCCTTCCTTCTCAGCCAGTGAGGTCATAGCAAGCAATGAGTCGCCAAGTATCATGCGGTTAGACCAACGCTGTTCATGCTGGTAGAACTCGACCAACTCCTCGAATTTCAACCCGTTGAAATCAGAGAATAATTGTAATTGGGGCTCGATTTGCCCTTTCTTCGATTGCTCCCGCAGGTCCTCGATGATGTACTTGGGGTGTATCTTCTCCTGAATATAGATGGGCACTGCCGGCACTTCGAGATCTTTAGAATCCTGTTCATCCTTGCCACGCCAGACAAGCTGGGGATCCAATGAAGTGTCACGTGGATACAATATCTTTTTAGGCTTATCCTCGTCGTCTTTTACAAAGCCGCGCAGTTCCTCCGTGGGTATATTGGTGCGCTTCTCCTTATGAACGGTGGTTTCGATGTTAGCAGGTGGTTTGCTCCTTCCCTCTGTTCGTGACATGTTGGCCTCCGATCAAGTTGTTGCGACTGTGAGCGTTGGGAGTGTGAGGACTGGCACCTCGTCCCAGGTTCTGCCATCCAGCAGACGCCCCGCTTTTTTCTTTTTTACTCCACCCCATTGCTTGAAGAAAAAGGGCACCCCTACCTGCTGGCATTGATCACGTATATCAGTAACCCATTCTTTATCGATAGGTCTTGCTCCGGGGCCAGATTCTCCACCGACTATTACCCAGTCTATTCCGGATAAGTCAATCTTTGGCAGAGGGCCAAGCAAAGGCTCTAACGAGAGAAACTTAACCGATGCATCGGTTAAACGCAGGTGGTTAATACGGTAAGAATAATTTGAGTTTTCCACACTTACGCCCATCCACACATTATCCGGCCATTCCAACATTGGATTAATTTCAAAGAGTCGATCAGACCGCTTCGTAAGTATTTGAAAATTGTGCCAGGAAGCTTTTTTCATAACTTCAAATATTTCAACTATAAATGATAGTGGAACATCCTTGTGAAACAGATCGCTCATAGAGTTGACGAAAATAGTCTGTGGCTTCTTCCACTGCAATGGCAGTTCCAGCGCCTGGCGGTGAATGGCCAATTTGAATCCATCCGCATAGTTGGGTTGCTTCATCGCCTGCAAGCGTAGTGCCATCCGCTCGGCGTAGCAGTTCTTGCACCCCGGGCTAACCTTCATGCAGCCTGTAATCGGATTCCAGGTGGATTCTGTCCATTCAATTGAAGAATTGGCTGCCATTATGTTATCCCTTTATTGCGGTAGGCATTGAATATATCTTCGACGATGTGAGCTCCCTTTTCATTAGGTGAGGCAAAGAAAAGATAGTATATAATTGCCCCTTTTTCGTTCCGCATTGGCATCGGCTTGGGAACATATTTAAATCCAGCTACATCTGTTAGTCGTTGGCGAAAACATTCTGCGATATCATCATTCGGCGCTTTCTCATCGACAGTATCGCCCCAGAGAGTCGGCCTTGCTATATATGCTGCTGTCCGCCATGAGTGATCACCCCACGCTCTGTCCATGCGTGCTGCCTGCGCTGGGGCAACGTCATCCGGCTTGCGCCAAAAAACGTTCATATTGGCGTCCATGATCATGAAATTATAGAACACTTCAACAGAGCCCATTTGCCCCGCAGTTTGAAGCACGTCCCAATCGACATTCAGCGCATAGGGATCAAGAAGACACAATGCTCTGTAAAAGTCTCTATACTGGCAACGTGGGAAAACTTTCTCGAGAAGAATCTTGTTCGCATCACCCTTGTGAACAAAAACATCCCGGCGCAAGCCTGCCTGCCGCTGAAGTTCTTTAACTTTACCGCCGTGCAGGTCAATAAGATGGATTTCATGAAAAGGAGGAGCAATTTCCAATGCGTTTAGCGGGCTTCCAAGCACAAACTCTCCTGTACGCCTGGAGATGTGCCTTCCTGCCCCTGCGAACGCATCAATATAGATGTACTTCCTGATGGCCGACTGGGCGCTCATAATCGTTGAGTAGGCGCCTGCATATTTTTTCACAATGTCGAGCTTTACTTCTGACCAGTAGCCTATCTCATCGTATTTAAATGATTTCACTGCACACTCCCTCTTTCTTGAACAAACGCCCTGATAGTATTCTGTGCATCCCAGGGGTCGGATATCTCAAGGAAAGCCCAGCGACCAAAACCGCCGTGGTTATTGATGGCCGGCACCCAGAGATTGCGGGCAGTAGCGACTTTGATGGCTTTATCTTTGCGCGGCTCGCCGCTGACCTCGATTATCAGGTTCAATGTGCTATCAACACCATAGCGCAGGTGGATCAGGTAATCCGGGATATAATTCCTTTCCTCGCCATTTATAATATAGGGAATTGTGAAATTGAGATTGTGGTTCTTGGCATAGCAGATGACCTCGTCCATGTCCTCCAGTGCCTGTGCCATTTTCTGCTCCCAGGACTCGGTATCGGCTACTACATGTGATATATGGCATTTATCGGGACGGGTAACATAGGTTGGGCGCGTGGTGGTGAAGTCCACATAGCGAGTGGAGCCGATATTATCATAGGGCTTCAAGATAGGTTTGAGATATTTCTTGCCGGGTGGATTGGCTACGATGGAATTGTATATTTTGTCCGCTGCATCATGTGCCAACTCGGTGAAAAGCAGCATCTGCACAAAGGTATTGTCCTTGAGCGACAGACATTTCTTAATCCATTGGTGAGTGATGGTAAGAATCTGGGGGAAGAACCACTGTTTGATATTGCCGTCATCGTCCTTAAAATAGGTTTCGAGCACCATTTTAGCCAGCAGGAAGACAACCTCCTGCTCTCTACGCATTTGTAATCCGTAAAGATCATGGTATTTTGTTTCACCGATGATAGGCCGGACCTCGGTTTTGCTGGGGATATCCGCCGTTGACAACGCCATCCTGGATTCATCAGTAAACTTCGCTGTTAGCTTCTCGACCGGCAGATCGTAGCGATAGCCTTCGACAAGAGGGAAGGTTATCTCGCAATCCTGTCTTTCCTCCAAGGCACGGACACGGGTAGGAGTTGGTCCCGGCTTAGGGTCTGTATTCGATCCTGCACAGGGGATAAACGAGAAGGGCACACCGTAAACCTCGGCGTATTCAGGAGTGAATTTACCGTCGGGGTTGGGCACGTAGCTCATACGGCGAAGGGCACGGCCTACCACCTGCTCGCAGAGCAACTGCGTTCCGAAGGCGCGCACGCCGAGGACATGTGTAACCGTATTAGCATCCCAACCCTCGGTCAGCATGGATACGGAGACCACGCATTTAATATTCTCTCCCAGCTTGCCGGGCTTGCCGACCGTGTTCATAACCTCGCGTAGCAGGTCCTCATCGGTCAGCTTTTCCACGTCACGGCCCGGGAAACGTGCTCGGTATTCCTGCTTAAATTCGTCGATGGCCAGGGCTGCAATCTGTTTGAACTCCTTGCTCATGGCCTCGCCTGAATCAAGCTGCTCGCTGTCGATGAGGATGGTATTGGGTGAGTTAAGCCATTGTCCATAGTCATCATGATTACGGAAAATCGCAAGCGCACCAGGTACGGTTACTTCGCTGCCGTCTTTGATCGTTTTCCTCCAGCCGGAGATGTAGTCATACACCAGCTTAGAGACACTGGTGTTATTACAAACCACGATAAAGACGGGAGGAGTGAGCCCGCCTTCTTGTCCAGCGGTATTGGCTTCCCATTGCCTGTAATATTTTTCATAGTTGCCATATAAACTATGCAGAGCGCCTTCAAGCTCCTTGGGAAGCTTGCGTTCGGTACCCAGACTATCCGCTGTGCCCCGACCTTTCTTTGGTAGGTGGTCACGGATGCTAATCCATATATTGCGATAGGTGGGCATGTTACCCTGCATCGAATCGTCAGCCACCGGCACGCGCGGCACTTTAACGATGCCGCTTTCAATTGCGTCGATAAGAGAAAAATCTGACACCACCCATGGGAATAGCTTGTTTTCTAGGTAGCCGGAGCCGCGTAGGAAGAATGGGGTGGCTGAAAGGTCATAAATAACCTTGATACCAAGCTTGTTTTTAACTGCTTCCAGGCCAGAGATCCAGACCCTGGCCGCTTCATCGCGCTTCTCGGCTTCTTTACGTTCGTCGCCAGTCAGTTTTTCTTCTTCTGCTGCAGGTTTGCGCCGGTAGCAGTGGTGCGATTCATCATTTATAACTATGATATTTTTCTTATTGCCAAGCTCGTTGCAGACACGACGCACCATCTGGTCAGGGGTCTCAGTCAACGCACCGGTCTTATTGTTGCCGAGAATATTCTTGGTGAGCTTACCTGCTTTGAATAGCTCACGCTGTTTGAAGGCGTGGAAATTGGTGATCACCAGGCGGGCACGGTTCAACTCGGGCAGCAGGTCGGCAGGCAGCAGGTCACGGGCTTTATAGTAATTATTAGGATCGTTCGGATAGAGTACGCGCAGGCGGTCCTTGATGGTGATACCGGGTGTTACGATTAAGAAAGCATCGGTGAAGCGGTTGTCCTGCTGATTGGCCAGCTTGTTCAGCACCTGCCAGGCGATGAGCATAGCCATGACCACCGTCTTACCACTGCCGGTAGCCATCTTGAAGGCTATCCGGTAAAGGCCGGGGTTAGCGTCCTCGTTAGATTCACGAATTCTGGACTCGATCCAGGCATCGCCATATTTTCCTGCTACTTCAGTTAAATATATAGCTGTTTCCATGGCTTCTATCTGGCAGAAGAAAAGCTTGTTTTCACGTTCAGGATTAATCCAATAATCAAGAAAACGGCGGGTTGTACGCGTGATACCCACATATCCACCCCGACGCCACTGGGAGACACGCTCACGGATGCGGTTAATATCCTGATTTTCTTCTATGCGGTCCTGTGTCCATTCGGTATCAAAAGCAAGCTGTTTGGATTTGCCTTTTTTCTTAACGCCTGGAATAGGAACAAAATAAGAACTGACGCGGCGGGATTGGTCTACATCATTAGTTATGCCATCTTCAGAGAAACGGAAATGCTGGGTCGGTTCCACGTATGGCGAATTCAGGACCGGGTTCTCGATAACTACCTGCTCTGCTATGACAGACCTCCCTACCGTGCTATAGCAGATATAATATACCGATATGAGTTAATACGTCAATAGTCTATAATTGGTGACCTTACCCCGGTCTTTTCTACCACCCCACCCCCCACC
>Ga0163200_1000762_pt1 | contig 12991 bp, 13 predicted proteins | sample PL_2010_200m_FD_113535 | JGI IMG/M metagenome (GOLD analysis project Ga0163200, IMG submission 113535) | Freshwater microbial communities from Powell Lake, British Columbia, Canada to study Microbial Dark Matter (Phase II) - PL_2010_200m | ecosystem: Environmental > Aquatic > Freshwater > Lake ... | reverse complement strand
GCGGTATTTTACCGCAAGGCGCCTTGCGCGCCCTGCGACAGGCCGGCCTGCGATTCAATGCAGTGCCTAAAGGCGGTCTTAGCAGAGGAAGTGGCGGAGGCAGCAATAGGGTTTTTGAAATAAGAAAGGGTTTTTGTGTTAGATAAAATTTATTATTATTTATACCGTTTGACTTCGAAATCCAAAAGAGGGGGCAACTATTCCGGGGGGCATTGGGCGGATAAAGTCAGGCAGGAAACGCTAGAATTATGCCGTGGTTTAAGCGGCAGGATACTGGAGGTAGGCTGTGGCGAAGGGCTTTTCTTGGCAGAATTAGCTGTACAAAGCCCGGGGCTGGAGATTTGGGGCATAGATAAATCCGAGCTAAGGTTAAAAGAGGCCGGGGAGCGTTTCAACGAAAAAAATCTGAAAAATATCAATCTTCGCCTGCAGGATGCCACGGACCTTCATTTTGAAGACGGCTATTTTGATGCGGTTGTCTGTATCAATGTCTTTTTCAATATGCCGTCGATAGACCAGATAAAACAATCCCTGGCTCAGATCAGGCGGATTTGCAAGAAATCGGGGATAATTATTTTTGACATACGTAACCGCGCCAATCTGTTGCTTGCGCTGAAATATATGCTCGCCCCGATTTATGACAATACCGTAAAAAATTTGCCTTTAAAGACGTATGGTTTTAATCAGATAAAAGATATCTTAAAAGATTCCGGTTTTAGCATAGTCAAAGAAAGATTCATAGGTCTACCCATGAACCGCTTTGCCCCCATCATCATTATAGAGGCCGAAAAAAATGCTGACTAGGCTGCCCATTATCAGCGCATCTATTGACCGGAGCGGATTTTTACGCGCCCTAAGGCGCATAGGCGACAGGCGCCTAAGTAAAAAATTCAATTCGCAGTTATCTCTGTATCTGGGGTTAGGGCCTATTTATTTGACTGATTCCGGAATTTCCTCCTTTTATTTAATACTCGAGGGCCTGAAAGAGAAATCAACAAGAAAAGAAGTGATTTTGCCCGCTTATACCGCCGGGAGCTTAGTCGTGGCAGTCAGGAAGGCGGGGCTAAAACCGGTTTTATGCGATATTTCTCTGGAGGATTTTAATCTGGATATGGGGTCTTTGCACCAGGCTATTTCTCCGGATACGCTTGCTGTTGTCTGTGTGCATATGTTCGGCATAGGCGCTCATTATATTGAAGAGTTGAGAAACCAGATACCCCAGGATACATCCTTAATAGAAGACTGCGCGCAAAGCATGGGAACAAGGATCGGCCAAAAATATACAGGCAGCTTCGGCGATTTAAGTTTTTTCAGTTTCAACAGGGGAAAGAACCTGCCTGCTTTCGGAGGCGGCTGTATCGTTGTTAATTCTAACGCATTGACAAGAAACATAGATTCGGTTTATCTGCCAAAAATTAAAGATAATACGGTATGCAGCAATTTCAGCCTTCCTCTGGAAGCCCTGGCTTTTTCTCTTGCCAGTAATCCGGTCATTTATTGCTGCGGCTATCCGGTCATTTCTCTTTTTAAGGAGACTAAGCCGCCTAAGGATTTTAGTGTCCGCAAAATACACAATTTTCAGGCAGGTTTGGGGTTAGAGCTGATGCGCAAAAAAGATGAAATTTTTACAAAGAGGCACAATAATGGCGCATATTTACTGGATGCTTTAAGCGGGATTCCCGGTATCGCTTTGCCGAAAGTCAGAGAAGACATCTATGTTGTTTTTAACCGCCTGCCCATTTTATTTCAGGAACCGCTTAAGAGAGATGCGGCAGAAAAAAAACTATTGGCAGCCGGGATAGAAGCATCACGGATGTATCTTGAGCCGCTGCACCATATGTTTGAACTGGGTTATAAAAAGGAAGAGTTTCCTAATGCGGTTTATTTTTCAGAACGGCTCTTGACGCTTCCGGTGCATCCTTTGGTAAGGCAGCAGGACTTAGAAAGGATCGTAGAGGTGATACGTAAAATATGATTCCCTGGCGGAATTTAAAAAGGTTCTTCTATAAAACTTTAAAACAGCCGGCGTACGCCGTCAAGACATTCGGCAGGCGCTTGGAGGCCAATTTTTATTACCTTTTTGGCAGAGGCAGGAGCAGAAATCCCGAAGCGATAACTTTGTTTTTGACTCACCGCTGCAACCTCAGCTGCGCTATGTGCGGGCAGTGGGGCAGGGAAGGCGTCACCAAGAAACATAACGCAGAGTATATCCTGCAGGAGCTCGACCCTAAGGAATTACGGGCTATCATTGATGACGTTGCTTCTTTTAATCCCAGCATAACCCTGTTTGGAGGAGAGCCCCTGCTTTATAAAGGGTGCATAGAGTTAGTAAAATATATAAAACAGAAAGGCATGCACTGCCTGATCATCACTAACGGTTCCCTGATAGAAGAGTTGGCTTTAGATATCGTAGACAGCGGGCTGGACGAACTTAATGTTTCTCTGGATGGCGCAGCGGCCCTGCACGACCAAATACGCGCAATGCCGGGATTGTTTGAGAGGATAACGCAGGGGCTGAATAAAGTAAATTATCTTAAGGCAGAGTTAAAAAAGAAAAAGCCTCTCGTAAATTTGCAGTGCACTATCACACAGTATAATTACAGGCACTTGGAACAGCTCGTGGCAGTGGCAGAAAGCATCAATGCCGATTCGCTGACCTTCCACAACCTGATTTTCCTGAACCGCAATATCTTAGCGCGGCAGAAGGAATACGACAGCATGTTGGGTGCTGAATCATCCGGCTGGGAGGGATTTGTATTTGATTCAGGCATAGATCCCGTGGCCCTCTACGAAAAGATCAAAGAAATCTCATCGCGTAAATACCGTTTTAACGTTGATTTTTATCCGAATTTTTCACAGCGCGAGCTTCTTGATTACTACAGGAATCCTGAATTTTTCCCTTCGGGTTATGCCGGCCGCTGCTTAAGCCCCTGGCTGGTAGCCTATATTTTTCCTGATGCAGAGGTCAGGCCCTGCCTGAACAGCAGCTATTCCTACGGCAACCTGAAAAAGGATAAGTTCGCCGAGGTCTGGAACAGCCGGCAGGCAGTGAATTACCGCAGGTTTTTTAAAGAGAAGGGGGTATTCCCCGTCTGTTCCAGATGCACGGAGATGTATCGTTATTGATATGAAAAAAATAAAAGTGGCACAAGTCATCACCAGGCTGGATTGGGGCGGGTCTCCGGATATCGTGCGCGTCATCTGCACTTATCTGGATCCTGAAGTTTACGACATTACCCTGATAATGGGGGTGACTAAATACCCTAATCTCAAAACAGAGGAATTTTTAAAGGAATTCGGGCAAAAGGCGCTGTTTATCCCGGAGTTAAAAAGAAATATCAATCCGCTAAGCGACTTAGCCGCATTCTTAAGATTATATTTTTTATTTCGCCGCCAAAAATTCGACATCGTGCATACCCATACCGCAAAGGCCGGTGCTTTGGCAAGGACAGCCGCATTTTTTGCCGGGACCCCGGTGATCGTGCATACGCTGCACGGCCATAACTTTTACGGTTATTTTGGCCCGGTTTCCAGTAGAATCGTAACCATCATAGAGAGATGGCTTGGTTATCTTACCGATAAGATAATCGCGCTCACGGAATTAGAACGCAAAGACTTGATCAGCTTTAAGGCTGCCGGTTCTGAAAAAATCCGCCTCATCTATCAGGGCTTAGAAATGGAGGGTTATACCGGCCTAAATATAGATAAACACCGGATAAGACAGAGCCTCGGTATCAAGCCGGATGAAAAAGTAGTGGGGATGATCGGCAGGCTTGAGCCGGTCAAGGGCCCGGAGTATTTCATAGCGGCGGCAAAATCCGTCGCGGAAGTTTTCCCCAGAGTAAAATTTATCTTAGTGGGCGAAGGCAGCTTGCGGGAAAAATTAGAGAAACAGATGAAGTCTCTCGGGCTGGAAGAGAAGTTTATCTTTACCGGCTGGCGCGAAGACATACCTGAAATCCTTTCCATCTTGGACCTTCTGGTCCTGCCTTCTCTGAACGAAGGGGTGGGCATGGTATTAATCGAAGCGCAGGGGTTAGGCGTGCCGATTGTAGCTTCCAGGGTAGGCGGGATACCCGAGATCGTCAGAGATAATCAAACAGGTATATTGGTCTCTGCGGGAGACGCGGATAGCTTTGCCGGAGCGATAAAGAGCCTTTTGGCTGATGAAAATAGAAGGTCCGCCATGAGCCAGGAGGCAATAAAGTGGATAAAGGGTAAATTTAAAGCCCGGGACATGATAGAAGAAATCTCTAAGCTGTATCAGGAACTGTTGGCGCTTAAAAAAAAGCTTTAAGCGGCGGCTCTCTTTAGTGTATAATAACGCATGATTATTTCGGTGCATCAGCCCCAGTATATCCCGTGGCTGGGTTATTTTGACAAAATAGCAAAGAGTGATTGTTTTGTATTTTTAGATAAGGTACAATATAAGCCCCGGGAGTTCCAGAGCCGCAATAAAATACGCACCAAAGACGGCTGGATGTGGCTGAGCGTTCCCGTGCTCTCTAAGGGCCGGTGCCGGCAGAATATCTGCGATGTAGTTATAGATGAAAAATTCTCCTGGCGCAGGAAACACGCCATGGCCCTGAAATCATGCTATGGCAGTTCCGATTTTTTCAGGGAATATTTTCCTTTCTTTGAAAAAGTCTATGCAAAAAAATGGGAGAAGCTGTCTATCCTGAATGTCTGTATAATCAATTACATACTGGAAAAGCTGTCCATTAAGACGCCCATACATTTTGAATCGGATCTGGATATTCCCGGCAAGAGCACCGACCGGATCATAGAGATATGCCGCAGCTTTAAGGCAGATACTTATTTATCGGGCTTAGGCGGTAAAGATTATCTGGAGGAAGAGAAATTCGCCGGGGCAGGCATCAGGTTGGTTTATCAGGATTTTCACCACCCCGTCTACCACCAGGAATTTATATCAGAGGAATTTGGCTTTATGCCATATTTGTCGATATTAGACCTGCTTTTTAACGCAGGGCCCAAGAGCAGGCAGATATTATTGCAGGAGGTCGCAAGATGAACATCTTAGCCGTAGGTCCTCATCCTGATGATATTGAGTTCGGCTGCGGCGGGACTCTTTTGAAGTATGCACGCCATGGCCATAATGTTTCTTTGCTGGTTCTTACCGAGGGTAGTTTCGGCGGAGACCCAAACGTCAGGAAAAATGAGCAGCAGGAAGTAGCAAGAATTATGGGCACCAAAGCCCTTTTCTGGGGAGGGTTCAAGGACACCGAACTGGTTGATAACCGCGCCTTGATTCTGAAGATTGAAGAGAAGGTCCAGGAGGCCCAGCCGGATATCGTATTTTTGAATTATTATCACGATGTACATCAGGACCACCGGGCAGCTGCGCAGGCAAGCCTCTCGGCTACGCGCTATATCAAAGAGGTGCTTTTCTACGAAGTCCCCACAACAGAACATTTCGAGCCGGATATCTTTGTGGATATCGAGGATGTGCTGGAAGAGAAAATGCATTTATTGAGCCTGCACGCTTCACAGTTGGATAAAACCAGAGTCAAAGGCCTGACTATCCTGGATAGCGCACAGTCTTGCGCTAATTTCCGCGGTTTTCAGGGCAGGGTGAGGTTTGCCGAAGGCTTCCAGGCCCTGCGTTTATTGAGGCGCATAGACTAGAAGTAGAAGATGAAGACACTTTTCGCGTTTGTTGTTTCTTTCGGAGTCGCTTATCTCTGCCTGCCTTTGTGCAGGTGGTTGGCTTTTCGCCTTAATATATTAGACTTTCCGGGTGGCAGAAAGATACACCGCATAGCTACACCCCTTCTCGGAGGGGCAGCCGTATATACGGGTTTACTTATCGCTGCTTTGTTTAATCTGGAAAAGCTGTATTTTTTTGCCCCGCTCTTATTAGGCGCAACGCTAGTCTTCATTGTCGGTTTAATCAGTGACGTTAAAGAACTCAGCGCCCGGTTACGCCTGGGCTGCCAGGCGCTGATCGCTCTATTCATAGCAGAGAGCGGCATGAGGATAAGTTTCCTGCCTGCCGGCCCCTGGAAGCATATCGCAGAAACGCTTATTACTATTATTTGGATTATAGGCGTTACCAACGCCTATAATTATCTGGACGGGCTTGACGGATTAGCCGCTGGTTCGGCAGTGATAAATTTGTTCTGTTTTGGTATTATTCTTTATAAGACAGGACAATATCCTTTGGGCCTATTAGCGCTTATTCTGATGGGCGCCTGCCTGGGTTTTTTGCCCTATAATTTTAAAAAATCAAAGATATTCTTAGGAGAAGCCGGCAGTACGCTGCTGGGATTTACTTTGGCCAGCGTTGCGCTGGCCGGCGATTGGGCAAAAGACGATATAGCGCGGATATCCATACCCGTGTTGATTTTAGGAGTACCCATCTTTGATATGGTATTTACCACTATCATGAGAATATGGGAGGGCAAGGTCAAGACTATACTGGAATGGCTGCGTTACGGCGGCAGGGACCACTTCCATCACTATTTAGTAGATTTAGGTTTCAGCCCCGTAGGAGCGGTGGTCTTTATTTACGTGCTTACATTTTCCCTGGGGCTGAACGCCGTAATGATCAGCAATGAGTCGGCAACAAGGGCAATCGTGACTCTTTGCCAGGCAGCCATCGTCTTTGGAATAATCGCTACATTAATGGTCGTCGGTAAAAGGCGGCACAGCGGCTGGGAAAAGAAAATCAAGGACTAAAAAAGAGGATAGAAATGAAAGGAATAATTTTAGCCGGAGGGAAAGCCACCAGGCTTTATCCAATCACCAAAGGCGTCTGTAAACAGCTGCTCCCCATATATGATAAGCCGATGATTTATTATCCGCTTTCAGTGTTGATGTTCGCCGGCATAAAAGACATCCTGATAATTTCTAACCCCCCCGACGTCCCCCGTTTTAAAGATTTATTGGGCGACGGAAGGGATTTGGGGTTAAAAATCTCTTACGCGGTACAAGAGGAGCCCCGGGGGATAGCCGAGAGCTTTATTATTGCCGAGAGTTTTATCGGCAAAGAGAGCGTTTCTTTGATTTTAGGGGATAATATATTATACGGCCATAATTTACCCGAAATTCTAAAAGGCGCATCTTCCCTGAAAAAGGGAGCGATTATCTGCACTTACTACGTAAAGGATCCCCAGAGGTACGGCGTAATCGAGTTTGACAAGAATCACAAGGTGGTTTCTATCCAAGAAAAGCCCCGGAAGCCAAAATCTAACTGGGTGGTTACCGGAATTTTTTTCTATGATAACGAGGTCATCAAAATCGCCAAAAATCTAAGGCCTTCGCGACGGGGGGAAATCGAGATTACCGATATCACTAACGAATATTTGCGAAGGGGTAAACTAAAGGTGATATCGTTCGGCCACGGCTATGCCTGGCTGGATACCGGGACCCACGAGTCCCTGATCAACGCCTCGATATTTATAAAGACCATAGAAGACAGGCAGGGAGTAAAGATCGGCTGTATCGAAGAAGTGGCTTACCGCATGGGGTATATCGGCAAAGACCAGCTTAAAAAACTAGCCAGCAACATAAAAACAGACTATGCTGATTATCTGATTTCTATATTAAGAGATGAAAAATAAGATTCTCATCGTGGGAAAAGGTTTTATCGGCACAAGGCTGCAGGGAGCGTTCGGATGCGCTCTTTCCGCAAAGAGGATACGTTCTTTCAAAGATGCAGAGCAGGAAATTAAAAAATATAACCCCGCGATTATCATAAACTGCGTCGGCCATACCGGTAAGGTAAATATAGACGATTGCGAACGCGACAAAGATAAGACTTTATCCTCCAACGTATTTGTCCCTTTGATGTTGGCAGAGGCGGCGTTAAGAAATAAAGTTAAATTGATCCATATCAGCAGCGGCTGCATCTATCATTTTGACTATTCTAAAGGCAAGCCGATAACGGAAGAAAAGATGCCGGATTTTTACGAATTATTTTACAGCCGGACCAAGATTTATGCTGAAAGGGCCCTGGAGGTTTTCTCTCAGAAGTTCGACGTATTAATTTTAAGAATCAGGACGGTATTGGATAACCGGCCGCACCGCAAAAATATCTTCAGCAAGCTCCTGAAATACAAAGGCATCGTTGATGTCCCGAACTCGGTTACTTATATGCCGGATTTTATAAAAGCCCTGCGGCACCTGATTAAGACCGACGCCAGAGGGATATATAACGTAGTAAACAAAGGCTCCTTAAGATATCCTGAACTTTTGGATATCTATAAAAAATACCGCCCTCATTTTAAATATAAGGTTGCGACCTATAAAGAGCTCGGCCTGGTGAGGCCTAACCTGCTTTTGTCAACTGAAAAACTGCAAAAGTCGGGTTTCCGGATACGGAATATTAACGAAATATTGGAGGAATGCGTAAAAAATTACCTAAAATACTGATTACCGGAGGCGCGGGTTTTATAGGCAGCGAATTTGTCAGGCAGGCAATAGGAAAAGGTTATCTTGTTATTGTCGTAGATAAGTTGACTTATGCAGGTGATTTATCCAGGCTTAAGGATGTCAAAGGAAAGTTTAAGTTTTACAGGGCGGATATCTGCGATCAAGCAAAGATAGAGCAGGTTTTTAAAAAAGAAAAACCCGGGATCCTAATTAATTTTGCCGCCGAGACGCATGTCGACAGGAGCATAAATGCCTGCGCAAGCTTCATCGAGACCAACGTCAAAGGCACGCGGCTGCTGCTGGATCTGGCCAGAATTTACCGTATTAAAAAATTTGTGCATATTTCTACCGATGAAGTATACGGAGAGATAAGAAGAGGAAGTTTCTCTGAAAGCTCATCCTTAAACCCGGGTAATCCCTATGCGGCATCAAAGGCCTGCGCCGACCTTTTAATAAAATCCTATATCAGGACCTATGATTTTCCCGCGGTTATCGTCAGGCCGTGCAATAATTATGGCCCGGCTCAGTACCCGGAAAAGTTCATTCCCGTAGTCATATCAAAAGCCATAAAAAACCAGGCTGTCCCCGTATATGCCAGAGGCGCTAACGTCAGAGACTGGCTTTATGTATCTGATTGCGCAGAAGCCATACTTTTGATCATGGAAAGGGCAAGGCCTGGAGAGATCTACAATGTTGCCGGCGCAGAATATAAGCGTAATATTACCGTGGCAAAGGAAATCCTCGTTATCTTAGATAAGCCGCAAAGCCTGATACGCTTCATCAAAGACAGGCCCGGGCACGATTTCAGGTATTCTATGAGCACCAAAAAGATTAAGAAAGAGCTAGGCTGGCAGGCAAAGACAAGGTTCGGGGAGGGTTTGCTAAAGACGGTTTATTGGTATCTTAATAATCAAAGAGCAGGCAGGGGAAGCCCTAATTGCTGTACGGCACAGTTAAAAGCACGATCGAGCATTTTTTAATAAAACTAAAGCTTTGGCATATTCTTCTGGCGGCTGCGGGGATTTATCTGGCGGCAGCCGGCTCCGGGTTATCAGTTATCGGAGACGATTCACTCTACGTACTCATCAGCCGTAATTTTATAAACGGCGCATTCTCACCGTACTTTTTCTCGCCCTCTCCTCCGCCCTATTTTGTTTATTATGTTTTACTGCCGCTGTTACTTGTGCCGTTTGCAGCATTTGCCCCGCAGAATTTTCTGTTGATGAAAATGGTCCCGTTTATATCTTCGCTGCTGGCGATTATTGCGATAAACGAATTTCTTAAAGGGGTTACTGATAATAAAAAAAGGAAAATAGTATTAATTTTATTTGCCTGTAACCCATGGATAGTTGAATACTCCACCCGTATTATGACGGAGCTCCCCTTTATTCTGCTCTCCGTCTGCACGTTAATCGCATACAATAAATACACAGAGCAGCAAAAAGCGCGTTATTTCGCAGCTTTAGTGGTTTTCGCCGGGTTGTCGCTTTATACGCGGGCTTTCGGGTTTGCGCTGATCATAGCGATAGTAGCAATTTTTGCCATCCGTAAAAAAAGAAGAGAGGCGCTCTTGGCGGCCATCTTTTTTCTTATTATCCTGGCGCCTATTTTGCGCAGTGCCCCCGCACTATTGCGGCATTTTCTCAAGATGATGGTTATAAAACAAGAATATGCCGCCTTCGATTTTAAACAGATTAGCTTTCTTCAGCTGCTCTGGCGTATGGGTTATAACTTCCTTGCCTATGTCGGTAATTATGTACCCGACATTTTTTTCAAGCCTATCCTGGTAGATATCACCCCGAGGCTTGCCGCCAGAGCCATTAATCCGCTCTTTCTTCCAAAATTTACTTTTGGCGCCCTGTTGAGCGCGGTAGCGTTATTCGGTTTTATCAGGACCGCCGGAAGGAAACTGCAGCTGGCGCATGCCTATGTCATTTCGCACATCTTGCTAAATCTGGCGATTAATGTCTATGTAGCGCGGTATATATTATCGCTTCTGCCGTTAATGCTCTGGTTTTTCTTCGAAGGGCTGGGGGCGCTGGAAAAAAGAAAGAAGCAACTTGTCAATTTTTCCTTCGTTTTTCTTTTTACGGGCTCTCTTTTGGGCAGCATCGGCAATATATATGTCAGCCGCACAGGTTATCTTACGCCGGAGGTAAAGGCTTTTATTGAGTGTAATGAGTGGATCAAAGAAAAAGTACCTGCCGGTAAAATCATCCTGAGTTATAACTCTATCTATACGATAGTATCCAGCTATCGGCAGGCAGTAATCTATATCTTATCGGAAAATATTGATGACCAGATAAAGTATATAAGGGGTAATAATATTGATTACGTTCTGGTATCTGTCCCGGCGTGCGCTATAGATATAAAGGCCGTGATGCTAAAGACGATCTGGCGTTATCCGGATGAATTTCGCCTTGTTTATACCTCAAAGATCATACCTTCGAGTTATGTCTATGCATTCAAAAAAACGCCAAACAAAAAATAATGAATACGGCTCTGGATTTTGAGATTATTTTTACTTTTTAGTGGTATAATCAAAAGGGTTATGTTGTGATAGCAAGTAATAATACCGGAGGTTGTCAGAATGAGAAAAAATAATAAGAAAAAACAAAATTTCCCGTTCGATATAATTATCATCGGAGGCATGGGGCACGTAGGGTTGCCGTTAGGATTAGCATTCGCAGGCAGGGATTTGCGTGTCTGCCTCTACGATGTCGATTCTAAGAAATCTCGGCTTGTCAGAAAAGGGAAAATGCCGTTCATAGAATATGGCGCAGAGGCGGTTTTAAAAAAAGTCCTGAAGAATGGCAAGCTAAAAGTCTCGCTTGATATAAAGGATGTATCAAGAGCCAAATACGTGATTATCGCAATAGGCACAGAGGTAGATGAACACCTGAATCCCCAGATACGGGTCTTTTTCGAGGCGATTTCGAAACTTAAAAAATATTTACGCCAAGATCAGACTATTATTGTGCGTAGTACCGTTTATCCCCGCACGTGCAGGCAGTTATCTAGGGTATTGGGCAGTAATAAAAAATGGCATATTGCTTATTGCCCGGAAAGGATTATCCAAGGCTACGCAATAAAAGAATTGCCCATATTGCCGCAGATTATCGCGGGGATTACAAAGAAAGCTTCGGATGCGGCCGCGAAATTATTCAGTGTTGTTTCTCCGAAAATCATCAGGACTTCCATGAGAGAAGCAGAATTAGCAAAGCTTTTCATAAATGCCTGGAGGTATATACAATTTGCCGCTACCAATCAATTTTATATGATTGCTGAAAATTTCGGAGTGGATTATGATGAGTTGCGCCGGATAATTATTGAAGGCTACGGTCGGGCCGCAGATCTTCCTTCTGCCGGCTTTGCCGCAGGGCCGTGCCTTTTAAAAGATACTATGCAACTAAGCGCTTTTAATGGCAATAATTTTCTTCTGGGGCACGCCGCGATGCTCATTAATGAAGGCTTACCGAGTTTTATTGTGGAAAACCTAAGAAAAAAATATGATTTAAGCAAAAAGAGGGTGGGCATATTAGGAATGGCCTTTAAGGCGGATATCGACGATATCAGAGACGCTCTTTCATATAAATTAGGTAAAATATTAAGATTCTATGGAGCAGATGTCTCTTATTCCGATGAGTACGTCAAGGACCATACCTTTATCTCTAAAGAGAAATTAATAGAGCGCAGCGAGATAGTTATAATCGGCGTTCCTCACAGCGCATATAAGCGGTTGCTGATTCCTAACAAAGTCGACGTGGTTGACTTATGGGGGATAATAAAAAAACGGTGAAAAAGCATAAATACAAAAACATCCTTCTTACCGGCGCATCAGGACAACTGGGCCGGGCGATACTGAATTCAGGCATTTTCCCTCATTTTTTAACCCCGGCAATGGATGTGTTTGATATAACAAAACCAGATTCAATAGAGAAATATTTTAAGCAGCATGAATTTGATGCTATCGTACACTGTGCGGCGCTTGCGCGCGTGGCTGAATGCGAAGAAAACCCGATAAAAGCCATTAAAACCAATATTATCGGCACAGCTAATTTGGTAAATGCGTTAATATATAAAGAGGATAAATTAAAGGCTAACATCAGGTTTATCCATATTTCTACCGACGGAGTATATCCTGGCACGAGGGGCAATTATTCCGAGAAAGATGAAACCGCCCCCTATAATATATATGGCTGGACGAAACTAGGCGCCGAATGCGCCGTGAATTTACTTTCTAATTTTTGTATTATACGCACCAGCTTCTTTGATCCTGAAAAAATTAGATTTGATTGCTCCGCTACAGATTTATATTCATCCAAGGCCAGCATTGATTATTTAGCCAGGGCAATTTTTTCTATGCTTGAAAGCGGGTTTATCGGCGTAATAAATATCGGCGGGAGAAGGCAGGCCGATTACGAAAGATATAAAAAATTTAAGCCCAGATTAAAACCTTGTAAGAGGCTAGATATATTAAAAAATATCAATTTCAAAATCGCAAAAGATGCTTCTTTAAACTTAAAAACATGGAGAAAGATCGAGAGTAAGGCCATAAAAAGAAATTAAATGGACGGATTAGATATTATTATACCTG
>Ga0163200_1000761_pt1 | contig 12992 bp, 13 predicted proteins | sample PL_2010_200m_FD_113535 | JGI IMG/M metagenome (GOLD analysis project Ga0163200, IMG submission 113535) | Freshwater microbial communities from Powell Lake, British Columbia, Canada to study Microbial Dark Matter (Phase II) - PL_2010_200m | ecosystem: Environmental > Aquatic > Freshwater > Lake ... | reverse complement strand
GTGGGATACCGTTTAGACGTTTAACCCCATTTGGATTTGTTCGCCATCTACTGTGATTGCCCGGATGCAGACGTTCTTCGGAGCGCCGGGCAATTCTAATTTAAGAGGGATGTCTCCGCTGCGCACCGGACGGCGGGCCTGCATCGCACTCTTGAACGTGATCCCATCCCAGGCAGGATCCACCTCCCAGTAATCCAGCGCGGGCGGCTTATCGAGGAGGATTGTCCGGTTGGCAAGTTGAAAGTCGAGGGTTGCAGGCGAGAGGGGAATTTGAATGGCCGCCTCCCGTTGAAGCGTGAACGGCTGTCCTCCTTCCAGCAAGCGGACGCGGCTGGTGTGGACCGCGCGCCAGGTCACGTCGCAAGCCAGGAAGCGGCGGCCAAGTCGCGCCGCGACCAGTGGGAGAGTCCCCGATCCGCAGAAAAAATCAGCAACCAGTTCGCCGGGATTGGATGACGCCAGCAGAATGCGTTCGAGCAGGCTCTCTGGCTTTTGGGTCGGGTAGCCGGTGCGCTCGTTGTGCAGCCGGGCGACAACCGGAAAGTACCACCAATCTTCGGGGACTTTGCCGCGCGCCAGGTTGGGTATTTTCCCGAAACCGGCCTTGGGAGAGGAGTTGAAGGTCTTGACCGTGTTGGGATTGTAAGGCTCACGCACGGCGTCCGCGTTGAAGGTGTAATCACCGCTCTTGGTATAAACCAGGAGGATGTCATGCTTGCGGTTGAAGGCGCGGCGGATGGGCGATGGGCCGTGGTAGAGCCAGACGATCTCGTTGAGCAGCCGTTCGCGGCCGAAGATTTCATCCAATAACAAGCGCGCGTATGCGTCCGCATGCCAGTCCAGGTGAAGATAGAGCGCGCCGGTTGGGGCAAGCAGGCGGTGCATCAAGGCCAGGCGCGGATAGAGAAAATCCAGGTAAGCATCAATGTCTGGCCAGTGATCGGCGTAGCCTTCGGCCAGTTGCCATTCTTGCGGACGGCGCGAGTCCTCGCCGCGGCCGATGCGAGCGGGATAGCGTTTGTTGGTGAAGAATGGCGGATCGGCGTAGATCAGGTCAATGCGCCCCTCGTATTGCGGCAGGAGCGCCGCCATCACCTTGAGGTTGTCGCCCAAGTACAGATGGTTTTCCGGCAGGGCTTCGGGGCTGCTTGCGCCCTGTGGGTAGCCGTGACCTTGCGGGTAGGTCAAAGCCTCTAGAATCAGGTCAGCAGGCAAAGGGTCCGGAAGTGATTTCGTGGGCCAGGTCAGTGTGGGCATGTCAGTGGATGTAAACCATCGTTCCGTATCCCCTCTTGTCCAAGGTGCGCGGATTGATTGTATTATAGTCGGCGACGGGAAGCGCCCAGCGGAAGAGCCATTTGGCATCCGCCATGCGCATGTTGACGCAGCCGTGGCTCATTGGCACGCCAAAGTTGTCGTGCCAGTAAGTGCCGTGGAAGGAGTACCCTCTAGGGATTTCATGGTCTTCGTCTTCGAAGAAACCACACCACGGAACGCCCACCAGCTCGTAGGCTTCGATATCGGAGGCCAGGCTGCCATCCCCCATGTGCTTGGAGGGCATTTTACTTTGAATATTGAACCAGCCTTCCGGCGTGACGGTGGGGATATTGTTGCTGGAAGGCAGGCCGGCCAGGCCGGTGGAAACCTTGGTCTGGAAGATGGCTTGATCGTTCTCGTAAGCGGTCAGGGTCTGCGTGTCGAGCGAAACTTCGATGCGCTTTTTCTCGAACGGCACGTCTGGCGAGATGGGAGCCAGCTCATCGTCCGTAATCGGGCGCATGTGGATGGCCGGGACGTTGTAATTGATCTCCAGCAATTCGTCCAACAGGCGATACCAGGGCTGGCCGTCGGGGCCTTCGTCAATCCCTACGAGCCAGTGGACGGTTTCGTAATACAGGGGGTAGAGCGGCTGCCAGCCATCGTATAGGCTGTAGCGGTAGGATCGCGTGTACGGCACGCTGACTTCGGCGAGCTGTCCCTTTTCCGGGACGCTGGTCAGCGGCTTGTTATAGAGCACCTTGACCTTTTGCAGGCGCGCCCGGTGCATGTACCCGCCCCAAACCCGGTACCAGACCGGATTGTATTCAGGCCCCTCGGCAGTTACCTCTTCGTAGACGTTGACCAGATCGTCCCGGTACCAGGTGCCGACGATCAGGCTCTGGTCGGTGGGGCCTCGATAGACGCTGACGGATTTGGTCGCCACGCGCACCAGGTTGACATCCTCGAATTCGGTGATTTCCGGTAGAAAGGGGGTAAACGCCAGGCCTCCGAGCGCCAGGGCGCTGAGCTTCAAAAAGTCACGGCGGGATATGGGTCTCATAAGGCTTTGATTTTACCTGAAAAACCCTGAGCGGGGTGATTCTCAACGCGAATGGCGCGAATTGGCGAATTCCGCGAATGCTTTTTAAAAATTATTCGCGTCATTAGCCCATTCGCGGCATTCGCGTTAAAAAAGACTTCCGAAACCATAGAGGCCTCGGAAGTCGCGAACGAGCTATATTCAGTTTTAGGCTTCCACGGGTTCTGGGAGCATCCCCTTGAGCACTTCTTCGAGGGCCATGGTGTGGGTGCAAACGCCGCGCGTGAGGAAGAAATCGCAGTCACAGGACCATTGACTGTTCGCGAAAGTGACGCGGTGGGCGTTGTTTTCCCCGTTTATACTGACTGTGAACGCTTCGAAGTGGAAGCGGTTTCGTTCCTTGGCATATCGTTTCGCTTTTTCGATTTTTCCGATCATTCCATAGTCCATATTTTTTCTCCTTTTCAGGATTTCATCCTTTGCAGGATTTCATAACAAAAGGCACGCATCGAGACGCGTGCCTTTCACGAAACCAAGCTGGAAAATGAAGGAAAAACTCGCATAGGCCGAATTCCTATCCTGGCCTGAGTATATAGCGAATCTGCCGCGAAGTCAACCGGGGGAGCGCCGGTTTGCAAAACCGTATAGGAGTCGTTGGGAAGTTGACCGCATTGACCACTTCCGCCCGCGCCGCCTCAGCCTGGGTGTTCAGTTCTTTGCCTCCCTCCTGCTGGCTCAACATGTCGCGCAGGCGCAAGAGCAGGCGCACGATCTCGGTTTCCTGGTCGCCCTCCAGGGCCTTGATGACGGCCAGGATCAGGTTATCCCAGGGAACGCCAGCCAATCCCATATAGAATGACTTGATGTCCAGCGCAGCGTGTCCAAAAGGATTATATCCCAGGAAACGATGGAAGTAGTCGTTGACGAACATCCAGTCGAAGGCAGCGTTGAAGCCGACGAAAATCGGCTGCCCGCCTTCCGGCGTCTGGGCGGCCAGCCAATCCTTGAAAAGGTTCATCGCCTCGGCTGGCTCCAGCCCATGTTCCGCCAGTTCGGCCAGTGAGAGTTTATGGATGGCAATTGCTTCTTCGGTGGAGGCATCGCTGACCGGTTTCAGCTCGACGTAAAATGTCTTTTCGGGATTGTCAACCACGCACGCGCCGATGGCCAGCAGGGAATATTCCCCAGGGTACGGACCGCTGGTCTCGACATCCACAGAGATATAAGTTTCGTTGGGTGTTAGATTTGTCATCTCAATCTGCGGTTGCGCCGGTCAAAATCGGTTCATCGCCGTTGTAAGCCGTCATCTGTTTATCCGCTTCACATCCGCTGAACAGGACTGATCACTGCCAACTGAACACTGATTACTGGTTTCACGTTCCCCAATCTCTCAAGTAGAGAAAATCATACCCGACCGTGCGGCTGCTGATCTTGGCGACCGGCGGCATGACACGCTTGTACTGGTTGCGCCGGACGCGCGCCGCCACGCTGCGGACGAACTTTTCGTCGGAGCCTGCCTCGACGCATTCCTGCGGGCTGTAACGCTGGTCCACGAGAAGGTAGAGGAGCTTGTCCACTTCTGCGTAGGTGAAGCCGAGTTCGCCCTCATCGGTCTGGCCCTGCCACAGGTCAGCGGTGGGAGCCTTTTCGATGATGACCGCCGGGATGTCGAGCGTCCGCGCCAATTGCCGGACCTGGGTCTTGTACAGGTCGCCGATGGGGTTGATCGCGCAGGCTGAATCGCCGAACAGCGTGGTGTAGCCGAGCAGGATCTCGGTCTTGTTGCTCGTGCCGACCACCAGTCCCTTGAAGGCCTCGGACTGGTCGTAGGCCACGATCATGCGGGAGCGCGCCATGATGTTCCCCTTGCGGATTTGCGACATCCCCGGCTCGTGTGCGATGAGCGGGTCTACCATGTCGGTGATGGGGATGGTGACGGCTGGGGTGCCCAATTGGTCAATCAGCATTTGGGCGTGTTCGAGCGAATCGGGGCCAGAGGTCTTGTAGGGCAGGCGCACGGCCAGCACGTTCTGCGCGCCGAGGGCTTCGGCAGCCAGTACGAAGGAGACAGCCGAGTCGAGTCCGCCGGAGAGGTTGACCACGGCGCGTGAAAATCCGGCGCGGGTGATCTCAGTCTTGACGAAGCGCACCAGGAGGTTGCGGACGAGGGAGGTGTTGATGGAAAGATCAGTCATTTGTAAGGGAGAATTTCCATCTCAAATATTCCAGCCAGCGCTTCATATTCAGGATCTTTATGGACGAGAATGGCATTGTTTTGGATTGCGTAGGCGGCGATGACCGCATCAGCAAAGGAAAGCTTGTTTTGTCCTTTCAATTTTGCCGCCCGCATTAGCAAGGCTTCGTTCATTTCCCAAAGGATCTTGGCCGAGGATTGTCTGAGCATTGCATATCGTGTTTCAGCCTCATGTAATCCCCTCTCACGGACGGTCATGTAGAAAACTTCCATCAGGACTGCCCAAGGCAGAAGAACACGCTCTTGACTGAGAATTTCTTCTACGCGGTCAGCGCCCGGCTCTTCCTCGATATACGCCAACAACGCAGAGGTGTCCAAAAGGAAATTAACGCTGTTCACGTTCGCGATCTCTCCTGCGCTCTTCCAGCAACTTCTCTAACAGGCCTTCTCCTTTTCCACACCCCCGTAATGCCGCGATGGGATCAGCGGGAATAGGAATCAGTTTAATCATTTGGCCATCATCAAGCCAAACGAATTTGTCCCCGCCTTTGAAATTACGTCGCTTGCGGATTTCTGCTGATAGCACAAGCTGTCCGCGTTTTGTCAGGGTTGTTTCCATTTCATCCTCCACTGACATTATACAAGACAAATTTCTAATACGCAAGATTAATTTCTCTTTTGCAATACTCTTTGTAATTCCGTCATTACCAATCCCATTTGTTCGTCCCTCAATAATGGCAAGCGCGCCCGTGTGCGGCGGATCTGCGCCAGGTCTAGCACGGCGTAAGTTATGGCCTCATCGTCGTATGGCCCTTTGGCGATCAGCTTGCCATCCGGGTCGTAGGCGGTCGCGCCGCCCCAGAAGTTCAGTCCATCCTCGAAGCCGACGCGGTTGGCGTGGGCGACGAAGACGGTGAAAAGTCCGGCATAGGCTTTGTGGATGGTCTCCACCCATTCGGATGAACCGATGTGCTCGTCGGTGACGCCGCGCCCGGGCGAGGCGGAGGTCATGAGAAGGATGTCCGCGCCATCCAGCCAGAGCAGGTAAGGGGAGGAGATATGCCAGAAATCCTCGCAGATCAGGATGCCGGCGCGACCAAAGCGCGTATCGAAGGCGCGGAAGGAATCGCCTGCGGCCAGGAAGCGCCGCTCGTCGAAAATGGTGTAGGTGGGCAGGTGAACCTTGCGGTGGACGTGGACGATCTCGCCTCGTGAGAGATAGGCGGCGGCAATGTAGAAGCGGTGACGGGCATCCTCGTCCACGAAGCCGACGACCAGGTCCAGGTCGCGGCTCGCTTTGAGAAGCGGCCTAAAGACTGGATCATCGTCTGCCGGATGATGAGATACGGTCGGAACCAGATCTTGCAAAACATAGCCTGTCAGCGAAAGTTCAGGAAAAACGAGCAGATCGGCTTTCTGGGCGCGGGCCTCTTTGGCCAGGGCCAGGTGTTTTTCGAGGTTGGCTTCCACGTCCCCCAGCACGGTATTGATTTGAGCGAGAGCCAGATTGATTTGCATGGCTTCGATACGCGATCAGACGACCTGGATGCCTTCGCCTTTCACCGCCTCGCCGACCACCCAGGCCGGCTGCTGGATCGCGGCGGCGCGTTCCAGGAAGGCGGCCAGTTTTTCAGGCGGGACTCCCAGCAACAATCCGCCGCTGGTCTGCGGGTCGAAGAGCAGCATTTGCGTCTCTTCGCTGACGCCCTCGGCGAACGCCACGCGCGGCCCAAAGTAGAGGCGGTTATCCGCTGCGCCGCCGGGGAAGGTCCACATCGCGGCGTATTTGCGGGCGCAGGAGACGAAGGGGATTTTGTCGCTGAAAAAGCGCAGCCCCAGGTGCGAGGCCTCCGCCATCTCCATACCGTGGCCGAGCAGGCTGAAGCCGGTCACGTCCGTGCCGGCGCGCAAGCCAAATTCCACGGCCAGATCCGCCGCCGAACGGTTCAACTTCACCATCCAACCGACGACTTCGGCCACGTCTTCAGGGGCGGCCTTTTGCTGCTTGAGGGCCGTGGTTGTCACACCGAAGCCAAGCGGCTTGGTCAAGATCAGCGCCTCGCCGGGACGCAGGCCGGCCTTGGTCAGCATCTTCTGCGGGTGGACGAAGCCCAGCGCCACCAGCCCGTACTTCGGTTCTTTATCCTGAATTGTGTGCCCGCCGACGATAACCACCCCGGCCTCCAGGGATTTTTCCGCGCCGCCGCGCAGGATCTCGCTGCTGAGTTCAGGCGGCAGGTCGGGTGGGAGGGCGGCGATATTCAAGGCCAGGAACGGCCGCCCTCCCATCGCATACACGTCCGAGAGGCTGTTGGCGGCCGCGATGGCGCCGTACTCGTAGGGCGTATCCACCACGGGGGTAAAGAAATCCGTGGTCACTACCAGGGCGCGTTCGTCGTCCACGCGCCAGATAGCCGCGTCGTCCGGGTCGCCGAGACCGACCAGCAGGTCCGGGTAGTTGCGGGCGTCGAATATATTTTGGATCGGACGCAGTACCTGCGCCAGCGTTTCCGCATTTAGTTTCGACGCTCAACCCGCGCAGCTAGAGAGGCTGGTAAGGCGGATCTGGCGGCCGCTTGGTTTGGCTGGTTGCATATGTTCCCTTATTACTGATCACTGATTACTGATAACTGGTCACTGAGGGGTGGTCGTCTCTGGCAACGGGAAGATGAACGGCGCATTGTTGGGCAGGAACATCACCTGGACGTTCGGCGCCAGCTTGGTGATGTACTGGTAGGTGAGCAAGTCGGGATGGCCCTCCAGAGCCGCATTGATCAGCTCCAATGCTGTGGCTTCCGCCCCGGCCTGGATGGTGCGCGCTTCGGCTGCGCCCTTGGCCTGGATCACGACTGCATCGGCCTGACCCTGGGCCACTTGGCGGGCCTGTTCGGCTTCCTGTTTCCTCTGCGCGACGACGAACTCGGCCTGTAAGGCCAACTGCTCGGCAATCTGCTTTTGCTCGACCGCGGCGGCATATTCCTCGCTGAAGTGAATATCACGCAAGACGAAGTCAACCAGGAGCAAGTCGTTCTCGCCCAGTTTCGTCTCCAATTCTGTCGTAATTTTATCTTCGAGTTCGACGCGCTGGCTGCTGACGATCTCTTCCACGCCATATTGCGAAGCCATGTCGCGGATGATGCCGCGCGACAGCGGGCGCACGACTTCATCCTGGTAGCGATCCTGCCAGGCAATGTGCAGTGGAATGACTTTTTCCGGGTCAATCCCATAGATGACAGAAGCGTCAATAAAGACTTCCTGTCCATCCTTGGTGCGGGCGCGGATCGAATCATCCCCCCCAACGTTGCCTTCGGTCGCCGCAGCGGACATGGTATACGTCTGGCGGGAAATGCTGTAGAGTCTCACATTTTCGGCAAATGGGATTACCCAACGCAGCCCCGGCTGGAGCGTTTGGTCACGATACCCCTTCGCCGCGACAGCCGACATGACCACGCCGCGCTCATCCGGCTGGATGAAAACCAGCCCGGCGCTGACTGTCGTCAGGATCAGCGAGAGAACGATCATCCCGATGGTGATCGAGACTGCTCCCTTCAACGGTTTGGCGCGGGTGGCGCGCACGACTGCCAGGACGATCACGCCGACAACCAACAGCCACGACAATGTGGCCAATCCCTGTAGTGCACTGGCGATATTCATAGTACCTCCTCAAAGGCTTACGATTTTGAACAATTATAACCGTAGATGAACCAACCGGACGCTAAGTGTGGTCAGTGCTTTTTCGGCCACGAATTTCACGAATTGACACGAAATTAAAACCTTCGTGGGAATTCGTGAAATTCGTGGCTAAATTTATTTGGTAGAGAAGACTTCACATTATCACTGTGGTGCTACCAAAGCACTGTGGTGCTACCAACCGCGAAGCAACGCCCCCACAGAACGGGGGCAGACGAACGCGAAGGTTTTTTCTCCGGCGCGGTTGAAACCGCTTCTCAGTACCTGGAAGTCCTCCGGACTGTTCGTTTTAGCCCCGCAGGGGCTTCCAGGGTCTGAGGCGGGACTTCAGTCCCCGCCGAGGCGGCAGCGCCTGATCTTTTGCGTGCACACTCGCGGCCTTCATTTCTTCGCGGTAAAAAAACACACTCGGAAGGGAGATTATCAGCTAACGCCAGATGCGGAAAGAGGTCATCGTACTATCCTTCAAATCCCCCAGGCGCATTTCAACGTACAACTCGACCAGGCTGCCGGGCGGCTGGTTCGAAAAGGTTACATCGCGGACGAAGCCGATGCCGTTGGCGTCCGTCGTGACGGGAAAAGCCTGGTCGCCGCCCACCGGCTGGTGTACGATGACAAATCCCGTTGCGTTGGGGACCGGGGTATAGGCCTGATCCAGCACGATGACGTATATGTCTTGCGTATCGGTCGGCAGGGTGACGGCTTTCCTGACGAAAGCCAGCGTGCGGATCGAAGTCGCCCATTGGGGCGATTCCACGATGATCCCTTCGATGGGCAATACGCGCGTAAGCCGGGCAGGCTCCTCGCCAATGGTCGAAAAGTAGATCGAGCCGAGATCGGCCAGGAGAATGTTCTGCCCCCTCTCGAGTTCCGGATGCCATTCGAAGCGGGCGCGTTCGAAATGTTGCACGATGCGCCCATCCGAAAGGAACTCGAAGGCCGAGATCGGATTCCCGAAGCGCGCCGCGCCGCTGTGCTGCTCGAAGAAGGTCAGGAAATCGTAACAGACGGCGTAACCGGTCGGGAAGGATTGGCAGGCTCCGGGTATGTTCAAGTCGAAAGAAGGGGCGCCGGCCTGGTAAAGATATGCGCCCAGCGGCGTCAACTGGACGCGCTGGCCTTCCGACAATTCAGGATGGTACTCGAAGCGGGCGCGCTGGAAATACTGTACCTCCAGCCCGGCAGGGAAGGCCGTGACGAACGCATCGGTGATCGGGTAACCGAAGATCACGTCGGCATCCGGAACGCTCTGGTAGAAGCTCCAGAATTCCCCCACAACGTTGTGCCCCGTTTCGGTGAAATACTTGCCAAACGTCTGCTGGGCCTGTACGCTTGTCCCCGTTATCCCCAGCAAAGTCACGCACACAACAACTACGAGGAGACGCCTGACGTTACTCACAAATCCATTATACACAACCATGCGATCTGGCACAACATACACTTTGGATAAGCACGCTGCAAATTCTACCTGTAAGCCAGCAGCGCCTCGACGATCCGCTCTGCGGCGTGACCATCGCCGAAGGGATTGGAGGCGCGCGCCATGGATGCGTACGCGGCCGGATCGTCGAGCAGGCTGCTCGCTTCCTGGACGATGAGCCTGTTCGCCGTTCCGACCAGCTTCAACACCCCCGCTTCGACTCCCTCCGGCCGCTCGGTGACCTCGCGCAGCACCAGCACGGGCACGCCGAAAGCCGGCGCCTCCTCCTGGATTCCGCCCGAATCGGTCAGCACGATGGCCGAATGTTTCATCAGGTGCACCAGCGGCAGGTAATCCAGCGGAGGCAGGAGCGTGATGTGCGGCACGTCTCCGAGCAGGCGGTAGACCGGCTCCTGCACGTTCGGGTTGAGATGCACAGGATAGACGATCTCCACGTCCCCGCGCGCCGCCAATTCCTTCAGCGCCGTGCAGATATTTTCGAGCGGCTGACCTAAGTTTTCGCGGCGGTGGGCGGTAACCAAAATCAATCTCTTCCCCGTGTCATTGCGAGGAGGGCGCTTGGGCGTTTTTTGCCCGCCCGACGAAGCAATCTCCTCGTGCGCGGGGATAGCATTCCCTTTGGGGATTGCTTCGTCGCCGCTGCGCGGCTCCTCGCAACGACATGGTATGTTGAGTTTTTGAATTAACTGGGTTACCTCTTCCGGCTCTGCCTGCTTCGCCACCACATTCAGCGCGTCAATCACCGGGTTCCCCGTCACGCTGATGGCCGAATTCGGCACGCCTTCGCGCAGCAAATTTTGCCGTGACCATTCGGTGGGCGCGAAGTGCAGGTCGGCGGTGACGCCTGCCACGCGGCGGTTGATCTCCTCGGGAAAAGGCTGCCATTTGTCGTGCGTGCGCAGACCGGCCTCCACGTGGCCGACGCGGATGCGGCGGTAATAGGCCATCAGCGCGGTGATGGCGACGGTGGTGGTATCGCCCTGCACCAGCACCCAATCGGGTTTGTATTTTTCGAGCACCGGGTCGAGATGGGTGAAGATGGCCGCGCTGAGTTCGGCCAGCGGCTGATTCTCGCGCATCAGATCGAGGTCAATGTCGGGATGGATGTCGAACAGGTTCAGCACCTGGTCGAGCATTTCGCGGTGCTGGGCTGTGACACAGACGTATGATTCGACTCCAGCCGTGCGCTTCAGCTCATGCACGACGGGGGCCATCTTGACGGCTTCTGGTCGAGTTCCGAATACCGAGAGAATCCTCAAGGAAATACCTTTGATTCCTTTGCAAAAAGATATTTACCACGAAGTCACAAAGACACGAAGGTTCCTTAGTAATTAATCTTTGTGACTTCGTGCCTTCGTGGTAATCTACTTCCGAACGCCGAGACGGAAAACCTCGAACCCCGCGCCTGCCCAATCCTTGCCCGCCCAGCCGTTGACCGTATCTATCAAGATGCGGGCGGGCGTGAGGGCGGCCAGTTGTTCTGGTACCAGGGCGCGCAGCTCGCTGTGGTTGACCAGCAGCAGCACTGCCTCGGCGTCTTCCAGCGCCGCCGCGAGGGTCGGGACGGCGGTGACGCCAGGCAGGTCTGCATCCGGCTTGAACGGCTCGAAGGCTTTGACGGCCGCGCCTGCGCGCTGCAACCAATGCGCGATTTCCAAGGCCGGGCTTTCACGCAGATCGTCCACGTCAGGTTTGTAGGCCAGGCCGAGGGCGGCGATCTTCTTTCCCTTGAGGGAACCCAGGGCGCGTTCGACCAGTTCGACCACGAACTGCGGCTGCGAATCGTTGACCTCGCGGGCGGCCTGGATGAGCGGCGTGAGTTCGGGCGCAGCCTCCACCAGGAACCATGGGTCCACGCTGATGCAATGTCCGCCCACGCCCGGGCCCGGCTTCAGGATCTTCACGCGCGGATGGCGGTTGGCCAGGGCAATGGCCTCCCAAACATCAATCCCGAAGTGATCGGCCAGACGGGCAAATTCGTTGGCGATGGCGATGTTGACATCGCGGTAAGTATTCTCCATCAGCTTGACCATCTCGGCGGTGGTTGCATCGGTCTGGACGATCTCGCCCTTGACGAAGAGCGCGTACAGGTCAGCGCCCGCCTGCGCTGAGGCGGGCGTGACCCCGCCGATGACGCGCGCGTTCTCGATCAGCTCGCGCAGGATTTGTCCGGGCAGGACGCGTTCGGGCGAATATGCCAGGTGGAAATCGCGGCCAGCCCGCAGTCCGGAATGTTCGAGGATGGGAGTGACCATTTCTGCTGTCGTGAGCGGCGGGGAAGTCGATTCGAGCACCACCAGGTTGCCTTTCCGCAGGTGCGGGACGATGGCCTCGGTCGCGGCCTGGACGGCGCGCATGTCAGCCTGTTTCCAGGTTATACCGGGGCCGATGTCGTCAATGGAGAAAGGAGTGGGAACGGCGATGATGAAGGCGTCGGCTTCTTCCGGTTTCTCACTGACGGTCAGTTTGCCGGATTTGAGCGCCGCTTCGACCAGCGTGCGCAGCCCCGGTTCGTGGATGTGGATGCCGCTGTTGCGCAGGGTTTCGAGCACATGCGGATTCACGTCCACGCCGACGACCTGCAGGCCGTGCGTGGCGAAGGTGCTTGCGGTGGGCAGGCCGATGTAGCCGAGGCCGAGGACACAGAGTTTGGTGAAGGTCACAGGGATACCTCAGAGATATGGGCTTCACTTCTCAGTTGTTCGACCAGAATCTCATATCTATCTACGTTGTATTTGCCTTCTGCGGTGAATACAGAATTGTTCAAAACCCGCCATAGTTTCTTGTCCCTATCACAGACCGAACGCAAATAATCCCAGTGATCAATAATTGTTCTTTCCCGATGTAGTTCCCACTTGTCAAGTAAATCCAAGTATCTTACTCTGTTTCTCTCAACATTCGATGGATTTGTTAAAAATTCGTAGATATCCATAAAACTTGGTGTAGCAATCGTGTTAATTAGATCTATTATCTGTTGCATGGTGTTATACGTTCCAGAGAGATGGTCCCAGAGTTCCCCCGCTAATAACACTTCCTCAGGATCAAGATACTTGTCCCCTTCGATGATCATCTTTAAAAAGTATTGTTTATTCGACCCAATTGGTTTATCACTCCATGGATCAAACGGAAAACCGAAGAAGAAACGAATCTGCTTGTCGGGATACTTTCTCCTGAGAGCTGCTTTTGCCATCAGTATCTTCCTTTTTTCACCCTGCATTTCCCCCGCATTCGGTCTCACGGACTTCAGTTCAATAGCCTCTACAATATCATTCTCTTCAACGAAGTTATCTACCGTAAAATCTTGAGCATCTATTCCTTGCCCATCTTGTACATGCAAAGCTATTTCTTTGTCTTCAAGTGCTAAATTAGGC
>Ga0163200_1000759_pt1 | contig 12996 bp, 10 predicted proteins | sample PL_2010_200m_FD_113535 | JGI IMG/M metagenome (GOLD analysis project Ga0163200, IMG submission 113535) | Freshwater microbial communities from Powell Lake, British Columbia, Canada to study Microbial Dark Matter (Phase II) - PL_2010_200m | ecosystem: Environmental > Aquatic > Freshwater > Lake ... | reverse complement strand
TCGGCCAAGCGAAAAACCCTGATACTCCGTTCAATTTCACTGACTACTCTCAAAGATATGAATTTACCGAGAGTTGGAAAACCCAGTGCCGGGAACGCATTAAATTAAGCCGTCTGGTAATCCAGTTGGTAGGCGCAAATACCTACAAAGCGACGGGAGCAGATTGGGAAGTCAAAGGCGCCAAGGAAGAAGGAAAACCAGTGTTTGGCGTCTACCTTGATAAAAATAATCATGGCACCATACCAGCAAATTTGAGGGGGTCAACAGTGATTGACTGGACGTGGGATGGAATTGCTGCCATGATTAACAAATTGGTGCCATAAGCCAACTTAGAGGTGCTCCTATGGGCTTATGGCACCTCGGCCAATCAGGAACAGTTCGCTGCCCTTTTTAAACATAAGCTTCTGGTTAGGGAAGGAGAGACTGAGTTCTGGATGCCCATCCAAGAGGCTCTGATCCCCTATTTGGAGAACGAACTCACGGCAGGCCAATTGATGTCTGTTTATGTAAGGCTTCTAGGCGCCGTTCAAACCGATCAAGGCATGGAGTTTGTATTTCTCTTGAATGAGTTCCATAAGGGATCCATCAAATTCCAGCGGACAGCGGCTCCTTGCCGCTCGCGCACAGGCGTGTTTTGCCAGAAATGGCGCGATGATGAGAAGAGTCTCGCCCGTCCCACCGCTGCCGCTGAGCCAAACCGTTATTGCGGACAACCTCCCCCGCTTCGCGCAGGAAACAATCCCTCACAGGAAGATACCGTAAGACCTGACATGTCTCCGTGAAAGCCTTGCGTTCCGAGTCTCATGTCCACGCACGCGTCACGATTGACTCGCGTCACGATGAGACATGTCGGGTCTGCGACAAAAAACATGCAGGGTCTAGGATTCGATAAGCCCCTCGATTTCCTTCAAGACAGATTCTAAATCAGGAGCGCTTGCCGCGATGACATCTTCTTCCCCAACGTGTTTGTGATGCGGCGCGGTAGGCAGGTGTAAATAGTGTTTCGCCCTGTCGTAACGGAAAATAATTGCCCCATTGGCGCGCTGATAATGATAGGCATATTTATAACGATTGGGCGGCTGTCCAAATTTCAATTGGACAAATTCTCGAAAATGCAGGTACGACCCGTCTGTGAATTTAATTTCGCCACGCAAAACGATGAAATCGGCCTCGCGTTCATCCTTGTAGATATTGAACCCGCGAGTGATGTCGCTGACTGCGGCAATCGCCTCTTCGATGGCGCGGACGTACTCGTCAATCATTTGATGCGCGCCTCGAGAATCATCATCTTTTTTTCTTCCAGCAGGCGCAGGGTTTCGGCTTCGCCGTCCCATTCGATGAAATCCAGCGTTTCGCCCAGATCTTCTGGAGTGAAGCGGCGCTCGAATTCAGCGGTGCTCATGCCATATTTCTTTTCGAATTCCCTCAAGCGATCCCACGTCCGAAGGATGGCATATTCCACCAAATGGACTTCGCGCTCCAGTGCGGCACGCAGGACTGACCCAAATTCGCTGGCGTCTTGAATTTCTATGGTAATTTGTTGTAACATCTCGTTCTCCTTGCCAGCCGAAGGTCGCTGACTGGTGATATTATAGCAGAAAGGAATTATAATCAGCGCACGCCCCATTCAACTGAGTTCTCATGATGTGGACCCTCATCGTCCGTTCCCCCGTTTCTGAACCGCGCGAATACAGCCTCAAGCCGGGCGTGCTGCGCATTGGCCGCGACGAGAGCAGCGATGTCGTCGTGAGCGACAACCTGGTTTCGCGCGCTCACGCGGAGATCCAGGTGGATACGCCTGGCCGCCACGTCGCCCTCACCGACCTGGGCAGCACCAACGGCACCTACGTCAACCACCAACGGCTGCCCGCCTCCAAGCCTTACGTGCTCAGGCCGGACGACGCCATCCGCATCGGCTTCCACGAGCTGCGCGTGGCCCACCCAGCCGAGAAGACACAGGTCAGCACGATCACAGAGAGCCTAGCCGTTTCGCAAGCGGTAGTTCTCGAATCGCTCGACCGCCACGCCATCCTGCTCTACGAGATCATTGACCGGCTGAACAAGGTTTTCGACATCGAAGGGGCATTGAGAGAGATTTCCGCGCTCATGCAGCGTTCGCTGGGCGTCGAAAGGTGCGGGATTTTCCTTCCTTCCCAGTTCAAGGATTTTACCGGGCTGAGTTTCCCAACCACTTACGCAAAACGCGCCATCCGGCAGCGCGAGGCGATCTTCATCCCCAAATTGACAGTCAGCACGACGCAGGAAATCAGCCAAAGCGCGGAGATCCTGCACATCCGCTCGCTGGTGTGCGTACCCGCCATCTTGAACGAGCAGGTGATGGCTCTCATCTACATGTACAACACCTCAGCCAAAGGCCGCTTGCTGGACAAGAACGATCTGCACGTGGCGGTGGCTGTGGCGCACCTGGCCGCCCTGACCATCGAACGGGTGCGCATGGTCGAAAAGCTGCAAGACGAGGAAAAAGTCCACCAACTGCTCAAACGCTTCCTGCCTCCTGACGACGCCCACGCCATGCTGGATAGCTATCTCAAGACCGGCAACCTGCCCGAACTCAGCGAGCAGACAGCCACCGTCCTGTTCGCCGACATCGCCGATTCCACGCATCTGGCAGAGAGGCTGGGGCCGAAACGGTTCGGCGCCATCCTGAACCGTTATTACCAGGATATGACCAACATCGTCTTCAGTCACGGCGGCCTGATTGACAAGTACCTGGGCGACGGCGTGATGGCCGTCTTCGGCATATCCGGTGATCAGACCTACATCGAAAAGCGCGCGGTACAGGCAGGCCTGCAAATGCTGGAGCGGCTCGAGAAGAACTACGCCAACGAAGGCAATCCCATCAAAGTCGGCGTGGCGGTGAACACAGGCCCGGTCATGGCTGGCTACGTGGTCACGCAGGAGCGGGTCGAGCTTTCGGTGCTGGGCGATACCGTCAACGTCGCTTCGCGGATGGAAGCGCTGGCGCGGCCCAATCGCCTGCTCGTCGGTCCACTCACCTACCAGGCCATCCAGGGATACTTCAAGACGAGAAGCATCGGGCCGGTGGAGATCCGCGGTCGCAGCGAGCCAGTGCAGGTGCATGAGGTAATCAGGAATTCGTAGGAATAAAAAAATAATCCCCCTCAGAGCATAGACCTCACAGGTCTTGGAGACCTGTGAGGTCTGATATTATCTTACGCCGCGTCCAATGGCTTGGTGGGCGCCTTCGAACGGCGGATGGCCCAGCCGACGCCGATCAGCATGATCACAGCCACGAGAAGGGCGCCAACGCTGACGCCGCCTTCCGTCGCGCTGTACTTGACGATGACCGGCGCGGCCAGCAGGCTGACCAGGTTGACTACCTTGATCATCGGGTTCAGCGCCGGGCCGGCGGTATCCTTCAACGGGTCGCCGACCGTATCGCCGACCACGCCCGCTTTGTGCCGCTCGGAGCCTTTGCCGGTATTCTTTTCCAGGTCACGCGGCTCGTCCTCGATGGATTTCTTGGCGTTGTCCCACGCGCCGCCGGCGTTCGCCATATACACCGCCAGCAATTGTCCGCTCAGGATGATGCCCGCCAGGAAGCCGCCCAGGGCTTCGACTTGCAGGATCAAGCCGATGGCAAGCGGCATAAGCACCGCGATGGCTGCCAGCGGGACAAGCTCTTTCTGCGCCGAAGCGGTGGAAATGCCAACTACCCGGGCATAATCGGGTTGGACCGTGCCTTCCATGATGCCGGGAATCTTGAACTGCCGGCGCACTTCCTCGACGATCTGGCTGGCTGCGCGGCTGACGGCGCGGATGCATAGCGAGGAGAACAACCACGGCAGCGCCCCGCCCAGCAGCAGACCGACGAACACCTTCGTCTCCGAGAGGCGGATGGATTCCAACACAGGCATTCCCAATTGCAGTTGGACGCGTCCCACGTCGGTGATGTACGAGGCGAACAGGCTGACCGCGGCAATGACCGCCGAGGCAATCGCCACGCCTTTGGTGATGGCCTTGGTGGTGTTGCCCACCGCGTCCAGGTCGGCCATGATCTGGCGGGCTTTCCTGGTTTCCTCGTCCTTCAAATCATGCCAGGCCATCTCGCCGATGCCATTGGCATTATCCGAGATAGGCCCGTAGGAGTCCATGGCCACGTTATTGCCGGTGTGGCTCAACATGCCGATGCCAATCATAGCGACCGCGTAGAGCACATAAGTGGCATGTCCCTCGCCGCCGTACAGCATCAGGGCAAAGATGAAACTGATGGCGATCACGACCAGCGCCCACACGCTCGACTCCATGCCGACCGAAAGACCCGAAAGGATGGTCGTGGCCGGGCCGGTCTTCGTCGCCTCCACAATTTCCTTGACTGGCGGCTTTTTCGTCGAGGTGAAGTACGAGGTCAATGGATTGAATACCACCGCCAGCCCAACACCGATGGAAGTCAGCATCGCCATGCGCCAGTCGTGGCAATACAGGAAAGCCAGCAGGAACGACCACAAGACCGTGTTGACGCTGGACACCTCGTAAGAGCGGAACATGGCTTCTTCGGCGTCGTTTGCATGAAGGAAGCCGAACAAACCCTTGTGCGGCATCTTTTCCCAGATCGGGACGGTGAAGGTGCCCAGGATGGAGCTGATGACGCCAATGGCGCGGATGATGAGCGGGTAGACGATCCACTTCAGGCTGTGGGTCGGGTCAACGGCCATCAGCGCCAGGCCGAGGATCAGGCCGGAGACGATGGTCACCTCGTAGCTCTCGAAGATATCCGCGGCCATACCGGCGCAGTCACCCACGTTGTCGCCGACCAAGTCAGCGATGACGGCCGCATTGCGCGGGTCGTCTTCGGGGATGTCCTTCTCGACCTTGCCCACCAGGTCCGCGCCGATGTCCGCGGCCTTGGTGAAAATGCCCCCGCCCACGCGCATGAACAAGGCCAGCAGCGTGCCGCCGAAGCCGAAGCCGAGCAGGGCATCCGGGGCAGCCTTGCCAAATACGATGAAGATGAGCGTGCCTCCGAAGAGTCCCAATCCGTCGGTCAACATTCCGGTGACCGTACCGGCGTAATAGGCAATCGAAAGCGATTCGTTGAAGCCGCGCTTGGCAGCCGAGGCGGCGCGTACATTCGCCTGGATCGCCATGCGCATGCCCAACTGACCGACGATCAGCGAAAACGACGCTCCCAAGATGAACGCGATCGTCCGGCCAATGGCCACGATGATTTGCGCGTTCTTCCCGAATTCGGCTGTCGCTGCCTGGGAGGGGTGAACGACATAGACGCTCAAGAACAGCACTACGGTAAGCGCCCCGATGATCGGCAGGATGGTGCGCAATTGGCGGTTCAGATAACTGTCCGCGCCAATGCGGATCGCGTTCCAGACTTCCTGCATCTTTTGTGTGCCTTTATCCTTCTTGAGCACATTGCCGCGCAACAGCCAGGCATAGAGCAGGCTGATGAACGCGGTCAGCACCACCCCCAGGATGGCGATCTGCTCGAAGGCGTTCAGCCCATGACGGCTGCCGAGCCAAAGTATGTCCATGTAACCTCCTGTAGCAAGTATTATTTCAAGAAAACGACCCAGACGCCTTGGCGTATGGGCCGCCTCGCCCAATTTTACCTAACACGTTTTGAAAAGTCAAACAAATCGAAGCAACAAAATCGAATAATCACCCACTACAGTATTGTCTGTCCGATTATGAAGAGATCGTTCGCGATTCAAAAAGTATCGCCCAGCTTGGTTGTCAGGCGACTAGAAGTCGCGACAACGAAATGCACAAGGCCTGCCTTCGCAGGCCAAAACAGCGGATGACAGTCGGCGCAGTGCCTGCCCTGAGCGCAGCGAAGGGCCGACTTTGCGCTCTTGTTAGTGCAGTTTCAACTGCTGAAGATTAGCATTTGATTAGAATTTTGCAAACCACTTGACTTTAGCCCTCGAATTATTGTATAGTGTTACGCGGTTGGATGTTATCCCTTCCCGGCACTGCTGCCTCAGGCTGCTGTGCCGTTTATTTCGTCAAAAGTGTCATTGCGAGCCGTCCTGCCTGCGCCAGTGCCGCAGGCACAGGTGAGCGGAGCCGCTGTTCTTCGCGAAGCACCCTGCGGGTTGGCGGTGTAGTCGAAGGACGGCGAAGCAATCGCCCATTAAACAGGCAAATCATCCCGCATAAGGAGATCGAATGATACGTGTTGATGGACTCACCAAAGATTACGGCACGCGCCGGGCTATCGAAAACCTGACCTTTGAAGCCAGGCAGGGCGAAGTGGTAGGCTTCCTCGGCCCGAACGGCGCCGGCAAGACGACCACGATGCGCATCCTGACCGGTTACATGCCACCTACTTCCGGGTCGGCCAAAGTGGCCGGCTTCGATGTCGTATCCGAATCGATGGAAGTGCGCCGCCGCGTGGGCTACCTGCCCGAAACGGTGCCCCTGTATGCCGATATGACCGTCTTCGAACATCTCAAGTTCTTTGCCGACCTGCGCCACCTGCCGGACGCCGAAGATATGGTGGACAATGCCCTCGAGATGGTCGGCATGGAAGAGCGCGCCGAGGGTTACGTCGGCGCCCTCTCGAAGGGGATGCGCCAGCGGATCGGCCTGGCCCAGGCGCTGCTGCACAAGCCCGAGGTGCTGATCCTGGACGAGCCGACCATCGGCCTGGACCCAGCCCAGGTGGTGGAATTCCGCAATATCATCCGCGAGATCGGCAAGGAACGCACCGTCCTGCTTTCCACACACATCCTTTCAGAAGCGCAAGCGCTGTGCGACCGCGTACTCATCATCAACAAAGGCCGCATCGTGGTCGAGGACTCGCCCGAAAACTTGCAGGCGCGGCTGGTCGGCGCGGAGCGTTCCATCCTGCGCGTCAAGGGAGATGCGGACGAACTCGCGCCGAAGATCGCCGGGATTGACGGCGTGCAGAGCGCCAAAGCCCAGGCGGATGGCTCGGTGGAATTCCAGTTCGCGCCGAGCCGGGACGTGCGTCCACAGGTCGCCAGGATCGTCGTCGAGGCAGGATACGACCTGCTGGAGTTGCGTCCGGTTGGAATGAGCCTGGAAGAGATCTTCCTGGAACTGACGCGCGACAACACGAAGGAGAAGTGATCCATGCGCAACATTTGGACAATCGCCCGCCGCGAATACCGGCATTATTTCATCAGCCCAATCGCCTACCTCGTAGCCCTGGCTGTGCTCCTGGTCGTAGGCGTATACTTCGTTATCGTACTGTACTATGTTTCGAACCAGGCGCTCGCGTACGGGGCGACTCCGCCCGATATTACCATCGTCATCGGCCCTATGGCAACGATCTTCTTGTTTGCGACGCCAGCCCTGACGATGCGCCTGCTGGCCGACGAACAGCGCATGGGTACCCTCGAGCTTTTGCTTACCGCCCCTATACGAGATGGAGAACTGGTGATTGGAAAATGGCTTGGCGCTTTCCTGTTCACCCTGACCATCATAGCCATAACCCTGGTTTACCCCATTGTGCTCAACAAGTTGAGCAACCCGGGCATTGACCAGGGTCTCATGATCGCCGGTTATGTCGCCATCATCTTGCTGGTCGCGTCCTTTCTGGCCCTCGGGACGGCAATGTCATCTTTCTTCAGCAACCAGTTTGCGGCCTTCTTCGCCACGCTTGCGGTGCTGCTCCTCTTTTGGTGGCTCATCCGCTTGCCAACCTATATCATCTCAGGCGGGTTCTTCAATAATCTCTTCACCTATCTGGACCTGAACGGCCGCTTCAACTCGATGCTGAATGGAACAATTTCGCTTTCCGATGTGATCTATCCTATCAGCCTGACCGCGCTGGGCTTGCTGTTGAGCACGGTGGCTGTCGAAATGAGAAGGTGGCGATAATGGCTAAGTCGAAAACCTCCAAGAAGAAGGTCGCTGCCCGGCAATTTGCCCCCATCGGGCTTTGGCTGGCTGGCATCGCGTTGTTGGCGACAGTGATATTACTGGCGTTCAAACTCCTGGCTTCGGCAGGGTTGTACCTGCCTGCCAACGCCAAGCAACTCAATCTGTTCCTGCTGATCAGCGCAGGTGTGACTATTCTCGGTTTGGCGCTCTTCGCGCTGCTCGACCCGCAGCGCGTGCGCGAATTCCTGACCGGCCGCCAGGCGCGTTACGGCAGCAACGCGCTCATCATGCTGATCGCCTCGATTGGCATCCTGGTGGTGATCAACCTGATCGTATACCAGAGTCCGGTAAAACCGCTCGACCTGACCGAGGATAAATCCAACTCCCTGGCGCCTGAGAGCGTGAATGTCTTGAAATCGCTCCCTTCCCAGGTCCAGGCGACTGCGTTCTTCACCTCGCAATCCTCGACGACCACCGCCGCCAAGCTGCTGGCAAACTACAAGGCCAACGCAAACGGTAAATTCGACTATACATTTGTTGATCCCGATCAAAATCCCGTTCTTGCCCAGCAAGCTGGCATTTCTGGCGATGGGAAGATCTACCTGCAAATGGGAGAGGCGCACGAGATTGTCGCCTACGCTTCGGAGAATGACCTTACCGCCGCGCTGATTCGTTTGATCAACCCAGGTCAAAGGGCAATCTATTTCCTGACCGGACACGGCGAACGAGACATCGAGCAATCTGCTGACGAAGCCTACACGCAGGTCAAATCCGCGCTGGAGGCAAAGAACTACACGATCCAGACCCTGAACCTGGTTGCCGAACACAAGGTGCCGGATGACGCCAAGGCTATCATCATCGCCGGTCCGCTCAAGCCGATCACGGCTGACGAAGTAACCTTGCTGGGAGATTACGTCGCCCAGGGCGGGGCGCTGGTCGTCATGGAGGAACCGATTCCCATGACCCAATTCGGGGACTCGCCAGACCCGCTGGCAGATTACCTTTCCACGAAATGGGGCATCACGTTCAACAATGACATCGTGATTGACACAAGCTCCAACCAGCCGCTCTACGCCGTAGCCGCCTATTATGGGAACCATCCCATCACCGAGAAACTGCAAAGACTGTTCTCCTTCTTCCCCGACGCACGCAGCCTGACCATTGACAGCAACGCGACGATATCCCCTGTGGCGCTTATCACTACCACGCAAGCCTCCTGGGGCGAGACCGACTTTGCTACTCCCCAGGCCAACTATGATGCCAATGCAGATTATCCCGGGCCGCTCGTTCTGGCCGCCTGCGCAGTGGATGCGACGACCAATGCCCGTGTTGTCGTCTTTGGCGATTCCGACTTCGCCAGCGACAAATTCTTCGGCCAGTATGCCAACGGCGACATGCTCATCAATGCCATTGACTGGGCCGCCGGTCAGGAAAAACAACTCAACCTGACTACACCAGAACCAATCAGCCGGACGCTGAACCCGCCGAGTTCGCTGGTGCTGGGACTGATCGCGCTGATGTTCGTTATCGTTCTGCCTGGTCTGGTCATCGGAGGCGGCATTACCTCCTGGCTGGTGCGCAGATCAAGAGGCTAATTTATGATCAAACGATCTACGTGGATCTTGCTGGCCGTTCTGGCATTGTTCATTGGCGCTTATTTCTACCTGAAAGCCCACCCTCTACAATTGTCCGCCCCAACGCCAACGCCAACGGCAACAGAATCTAGTTTTTTGATAACCAAAGAGGACGACACCCTGACCAAAGTGGTCATTACGGACGCGCAAGGAAACACCTTCCAAATGGGACGCGACGCGGCTGGTAACTGGGCGATCACGCAGCCCGAACTGGCCGCAGCCGACCAATCCCAGGCCGAGGCAGCCGAGACGCAGCTCTTTGCACTCAAGGTGGTAACGACGCTGGAAACTTCGCCTTCACCGGATGCCATCGGCCTGGATCCGGCCGCGGACACGATTTCGCTCGAGTTTTCCAGCAGCAGGCAACAGATCCTGGAAGTTGGCGGCCTCACGCCGACGAGCAGCGGGTACTACGTTCAGCTCGAAGACAAGATCTACGTCGTCAGCCAATACTCGATTGACGCCGTGGTGAAGCTTCTACAAAACCCTCCCTACCTGGCCACGCCGACGCCTGTTCCAGCCACGGAAACTCCCATTCCTGCCATTGCAACACCGTAGTTTCATCTCTCCAGTGAAGCAGGCTCCTCGCGCAAGCACCCTGTGGGCACGCCTGCGATTCGGGGGCATGGGAGTCCCCTCAACAGAGAATCTGTGATCCATTGAGCCTGCGGGAGGCTGTCCCAATGAAACCCACATTTATGAAAAGGGGGTTGCATTTTATCTCAAAAAAGAGTATTCTTTTGACAGAAAACAAGGAGCTTTTGTAAGCTAAAAATGATGGAAAATCCTTTACTGATCGTCGAGGAAGAAGAGGAATATCCGGCCACCGCGCGGCTGATCGAATTGGGCCGGCAGAAGACCTACGTCACCATTGACGACATCCTGCATTTCTTCCCGGAAGCCGAACAGGATGTCGTGCAACTGGAGGAGGCCTTTGCCGCCCTCTTGAGCGCGGGCGTCCCTTTTGTGGAAGATACCCCTACTGGCGAACCCCCCGAAGAGGAGCTGGCCGCGGCCGAGGAGCCCGAGCCTGAGCTGTCACTCGACGACTACCTCGCCAACATAGACACCGACGATACCATCGGGCTGTACCTGAAGGAGGTCAGCCGCGTTCCGCTGCTGACCGCTACCGAAGAGGTGGAACTGGCCCAGCGCATCGAGAACGGACGCATCGCCCGCGAAGAACTGGCGCGCGGCAAGGTCAGCCCGCGCCGCCGCGTGGAACTGCGCCGCATGATCGAGGACGGCTGGGCCGCCCGCGAACATCTCATCACCGCCAACTCGCGCCTGGTCATCAGCGTGGCCAAGAAATACATGGGCCGCGGCGTGCCGTTCCTGGACTTGATCCAGGAGGGCAACATCGGCCTGATCCGCGCCACCAAGAAATTCGACTACCGGCGCGGGCACAAGTTCAGCACCTACGCCACCTGGTGGATCCGCCAAGCCGTGACGCGCGCCATCGCTGACCAGGGCCGCACCATCCGCGTCCCTGTCCACATGGGCGACCAGATCAACAAGCTCTTGCGCGTCCAGCACCAGTTGACCCAGCGTTTGGGGCGCGATCCCTCTATCGAAGAGCTGGCCGACGCGCTGGAAGTCCCGCCCAAGAAGGTCGAGAACATGATCCAGGTGGCGCGCCGTCCGCTCTCGCTCGAAACGCCGACCGACGACGAGGAAGACTCGGTTCTCGGCGATTTCATCGAAGACGACGAGGCCGCCCCGCCGGACGACACCGCGACTTATAACCTTCTGCGCGAGCACCTGGGTGAGGTATTGAACGGCCTGCCGCCGCGCGAAGTTCGCATCCTGCAACTGCGCTACGGTCTGCTGGATGGACAGGCGTATACGCTCGAAGAGGTTGGCCGCAAGATGGGCGTGACGCGCGAGCGCGTCCGCCAGATCGAGGCGCAGGCGTTGAGCCGCTTGCGTCACCCCACCATCCGCCGGAAACTGAGGGATTACCTGGGGGAGTGACGATCGAAGCCAAATTCGCAGGTTATCCGGCTCTGCAACCGACAGCAAAGTGCGACGAACTCCAGGTTCGCCGCACTTTTATATTCGGTAGTGCACGAAGAGCTATGGCGGATTGGCAAATCCGCCATGAACGTGCTGGATTTGGCAATCCAGCACAGCAACAATCCAGCACAGCAATTCGTGAAGTACTGATATTCGTGTAAAATTACCTCCATGAAGCGAGCAACATCCTCCCTGGCAAGCTATCTCCTCCCGCGTCTTCAAGACTTGATCTTTGTGATCATCTTCTATTTTGTCTTACGCGTCGGCGCGGGGCTGTTCCGGGATGGCGATCCGGGCAGGCATATCATCTCCGGGCAGATCATCCTGGGTACGCTCACCATTCCCACCAAGGAGCTATTTCTATACCCTGTCAAGGGTCAACTGGCGCCGCCATACGCCTGGCTGGCAGAGGTCGCTTACGCGGCCGGTTATAAGGCGCTCGGCTTGAGCGGCCTGGTCCTCGTCGCCGCGCTCGTCCTCGCCGTTACTTTCACACTCATCTATCACGAATTGCTCCGCCGGGAAACCCCAAGGCTCATCGCCGTTCCGCTGACGTTGTGGGCGGCTGCCCTCAGTGCGGTGCACTGGCTGGCGCGCCCGCATCTCTTCAGCTTTCTTTTCATGGCGCTCCTCGTCCCACGCCTGGCGCGCCTGGCCAAAGGAGAAAAGATCCCGCTGTGGCAATTTCCGCTCATCTTGCTGCTATGGGCGAATACGCACACGGCTTTCATCTTTGCTTTTCTCATCTGGGCGGCTTTCATTGCCGGAAATCTTTGGGAAAGCCTACGGGAAAAGCGCAGCCTCGATAATCCCATTCTCCGCAAATTGTTCATCTCCGCCGGTTTGTCGTTCGCAGCGACGTTCGTCAACCCGGTCGGCTGGCGTTTGTGGCAGTTGGTGCTGACACACATCTCCAGCAGTTACCTGGCCAACCTGATCAGCGAGTATCAATCACCCAATTTTCACGAGATCAGCGGCTGGATTTTCTTGATCACCATCGTGGTATCCATCATTGCCCTTAGTTTTTCCAATAAGAAACACACTGCCGCAGAAACCATATTATTGGCAGCCTGGACTGCGCTTGGGCTGTATGCCAACCGCAATGTCCCGCTCTACGCGGTCGTTACCATACCGCTGTGGGCAGGACACGCCAGGCAGCTCCTCGATCACATCCCGGCGCTGGCGCGCGCCAACCGTCAAGTCGAGGCCCTCGAAGCGCAGTTGCGCGGCAGGCTGTGGCCGGTTCTCTTCACCCTGGTTTGCGTGGCGCTGCTGGCGACAGGCACGAAACTGGATGCAGACCGGCAAGGCTATTCCTTCAACAAGGTCGAGTATCCTGTCGAGGCGGCGGATTGGATCGAGAGCCACCCGCAGGATGGGAACATGTTCAACTATTTTCCCTGGGGCGGCTATCTGATCTACCGCTTGTGGCCCCAATACCAGGTCTTCATTGACGGGCAGTTCTTCTATGGCGAGACAACTATCCGCCAGCACGAGG
>Ga0163200_1000756_pt1 | contig 13017 bp, 9 predicted proteins | sample PL_2010_200m_FD_113535 | JGI IMG/M metagenome (GOLD analysis project Ga0163200, IMG submission 113535) | Freshwater microbial communities from Powell Lake, British Columbia, Canada to study Microbial Dark Matter (Phase II) - PL_2010_200m | ecosystem: Environmental > Aquatic > Freshwater > Lake ... | reverse complement strand
ATTGAGGTCCCGGCGTGCGTCCGGCTGACGGCGAAGAACACGAAGCAAAGGACGATCATCACCACGTACGGCAACACGCTGACCGGGTCAATGAACGCGCCGCGGGTGAGTTTTTCCTTGAAGGTCGCGCAGGCAAAGATGATCAGGGCCGACACCACAGCCGACACGCTCATCCACGGCCACTTCATGGACGGGCGGATGTGGCTCAAGGCGATGGCGCCCATGAGGCGCCCGATCATCAGGCCGCCCCAGTAGAACGACAGGTATTTGTCGGCATCCTGATGGGCGAGGCCCATCACGCCGGGGTCGCCGAGGTAGTTGATCAGGATGCTGCCGATGGTCACCTCGCTGCCGACATAGAAGAAGATCGCCAGCCAACCCCACTTGAAATGCGGGTGGCGGAAGGCGCGAATCCCCGCGGCGACCTTGTCCTTGTTCTCGAAGCCCGGCAGGCGGATCAGCTTGAAGATCACGGCCAGCACGAAGAAGGCAATCGCAAGGCCGACGTACGGTTTCTTGACCACGTCAACGCCGCCTGCGCTGCCGTACACGTTGGAGCCGAACAGCACGAGGCCGCCAATCAGCGGCGCGATGACGTAGCCGAGCGAATTGAGGCCCTGCGACATGTTCAGGCGCGACGGCGCCGAGCTTTCGGGACCGAGCAGCGAGACGTACGGGTTCGCGGCAATCTGGATGAGCGTCACCCCAGCCCCCAGAATCAGCAGGGCGGCGAGGAACAGTGCATACTGGCGGGTTTGCGCCGCGGGATAGAAGAGCAGGCAGCCCGCCCCACAGACCACCAAGCCCAGCACCAACCCGTTTTTGTAGCCGATGCGGTTGATGGGATCGCCCTTGGCAGCCGAGATCAGGAAATAGAGCAGCGACATGCAGAAGTAGGCGCCGAAGAAGGCGAACTGGACCATGTTGGCCTGGAACTGCGTCAACTCAAAGGCCGCCTTGAATTTCGGGATCAGCAGGTCGTTCATGCAGGTTATGAAGCCCCACACGAAAAAGAGCAAGGTGACCGTCGCAAAGGCACTCGTGTTCTTTTGGCCCACCGCGCTCGTCGTGCTGGTCATCGTCATGTTGCTTGCCGTACGGTTCTCCTTTGGTTAGCGTTTCACTTCAAAGTTGCCAACGGTGCCGGGTCCATGTCGGCAAAATCCTGATTCTCGCCGCCCATGGCCCAGCAGAAGGCGTAGTTCATCGTGGCGCAGGCGCAATGCACCGACCACATCGGCGAGATCACGGCTTGCCGGTTCGCGACGACGATGTGCCGGGTCTCCTGCGGCGCGCCCATGATGTGAAACACGCGGGCGTTATCGGCCACATCGAAATACATGTACACCTCGCTGCGGCGCGGATGGGTGTGCGGCGGCATGGTGTTCCAGACGCTGCCGGGTTCAAGCTGCGTGTAGCCCATCACAAGCTGGCAACTCTTCACGCCGGCAGGGTGGATGTACTTGTAGATGGTGCGCTTGTTGCATTCCGCCTCGGAACCGAGCCGGACTGGTTCGGCGTCGCTTTGCCGGGCCAATACGGTCGGATAGGACGTATGAGCCGGATAGCTGATGAGGTAGAACGCGGCGCCGGTGCCCTCGAACTGCACGGTGCGGCTGCCGCGTCCGACGTAGAGGCAGTCGCGGTTGGCCATCGGGAAGGCTTTGCCGTCCACGGTGACGGTGCCGGGGCCGCCGATGTTGAGGACGCCGAGTTCACGTCGTTGGCAGAAGAATTCGGCGCGCAACTCTGGCGGCGCGGGCAACGCCAGCGGCGCGGTCGTCGGGACGGCGAACCCGACAACGGCGCGCTCGACTTCGCAGTACAGCAATTCCACGCGCCCCGGCGCGAACAGCGATTCAATGAGAAACGCGCTGCGCAGTTCGTCGGTGGTCATCCGCGCGTAGCGGACGGGGTCAACCGTGAGACGGGTTTGCATGGCTTAGTCCTTGCCATTGCTGACCGGCGCGGTGTGTTCGCCGAGGTCGGCGGGTTTCATCTCCGGCGCCAGCAGGTGAATGACCAACAGCGCACTCAAGTAGATGCAGGCTGCGATGATGAAGATCGGAACGTAGTTGCCGCCGGTGGCTTGCAGGATGGTGCCGATGACCTGTGAGAGGATCATGCCGCCGACCGCGCCGGCGAAGCCGCCAATGCCAACGACTGAGCCGACGGCGCGCCGCGGGAACATGTCGGAAGCGAAGGTGAAGATGTTGGCCGACCAACCTTGGTGTGCCGCGGCGGCGAGGCTGATCAACAGGACAGCGACCCAGAGGTTCTTGGTCATCGGTGCGAATGTCACCGGCAGGATGCAAAGCGCGCAGAGCAGCATGGTGAGCTTGCGGGATGCGTTGACCGACCAGCCGCGCTTGATCAGGTGGGAGGACATCCAGCCGCCGCCGACACTGCCCACATCGGCGATCAGGTAGATTACCACCAGTGGTATGCTGAGTTTGGAGAGCGAGAGACCGAAGTTCTTGTCGAGGAACTTGGGCGCCCAGAACAGGTAGAACCACCACACGGCGTCGGGCAGGAATTTGCCAACGACAAACGCCCACGTCTGGCGATGGGGCAGCAGGCTCAGCCAAGGGATCCTCGAACTCGTCTCGGCTGCATCACTCATGATGTAATCCAACTCGACCTTGGTGATCTTGGGATGTTCCTGCGGCGGGTGATACATCGGCATCCAGAACGCCAGCCAGAGCAGCCCAATGAACCCGGTGAGATAGAACGCCCACGGCCAGCCCCAGTGCAACGTGATCCACGGCACCGCCAGCGGCGCAATGATGGCGCCGACGTTGGTGCCCGCGTTGAGCAGGCCCGTGGCGAGCGCGCGTTCCTTGCGCGGGAACCATTCCGCGACCGTCTTGATCGCAGCGGGGAAGTTGCCCGCTTCGCCGAGGCCGAGCGCAAACCGCGCGGACATGAACCCGGTCACCGACCGCATCATGCCATGCCACGCGCCCGCCAGGCTCCACACAAACAACATCAGCGCGTAGCCGACCCGCGTGCCGAGCTTGTCAATGATCGGCCCCGACAGCAACATGCCGATGGCGTAGGCGAGCTGGAAGCAGAAGACGATGTTGGCGTACTGCTTTTCGTTCCAGCCGATCTCTTTGCCGAGCGTCGGCGCGAGGATGCCGATGACCTGGCGGTCCACGTAGTTGATGGTCGTCGCAAAAAACAGCAGCGCGCAGATAATCCAGCGATAGTGACCATTTGCGAAGAAACGACTGACTTTGCCTTGTTCAGTAGCCATGGCGTGATTCTCCTGAAGAATTGTGGCCTTCCGTATACACAACAACGGAGCCGATGGCAACCCTCTCGCGTGCGTTTTTGCCCGGCCACATTAGTTGCCAAGGACGTTGTTCAGTTCCGCCTGGAGCGAAGGCTTGAGTTCGACGGCTTTCTCAGCGTAGGCCTTTACAAACTGATCCAGTCCGTATTGTTTGCAGAAGACAGCCAGCCGCAGATACCAAAGCGGCTCCTGCTCCTTACCGGTGCGGGCGTAAAAAAAACCGAGACTGACAATGGTAGCGGGCTGCAGTTCGCGCCATTCGCGCAGTGAATCGCCGAAATCCAGAACAAAGACGAGCTGTGCGTCGGTGGCGCGGGAGAGTTTGCCGATGAAGCCGGGTTGTTTGATGTCCTCGCCGTTGAAAGGCTGGCGCTCGAAGGCGGCCGCGAGCTGGCGTTTGAGGTCGGCCATCGCCTTGAGGCGGGCAACGTGACGGTCAAGCCGGGCGCGGGCATCAACGGTCTGGAGTTTGGACTGAACCGCTTGGTATTCCTCCAGCAGCCGTTTGAAATCGTAGGCGGCCAGCAGCTTCGGCGCGTCGGCCTCGACGGGGGCCAGCAGCTTCTCGTCAGCCTCCTTTTGCTGGCGTTGGCGTTCGAGTTGTCGTTTCTGTTGTTCTTCGCGTTCGCGGGTTTCGGCGGCGAGGCGTTCCTGTTGCTGCCGTTTGCGGAGGTCGTCGTCGCGCTGGCGCAAGGTGGTGGCGGCAAGTTCGATCTGGGCTTTGAGGAAGGGGATCTTCATTTCGGACTGTATGTCTTTGAAGGCCTTGACGGCGAGCGGGAGATTGCCTTGTTTGTAAAGTTGTTCGGCCTTGGCGATGGTTTGCGAAGCAGACAGGCACTCGCGGGCCAATTCGCCGGCCAGCGGTTGCAGGGTGTACATCCACTTGTGTTCGTCATCGGCGGTGGCGCTCGCGAAGCGGGCGAAACGCGGCACGGCGTCGGTGAAGCGGCGGGCGCGCAGTTCGAGAAGCCCGGCGTTGAAGTCGCTGAGGTTTGCGGCCCACGGCGGCAAGGCGACCGCGGCTTTGTCCATGTCGGCCTGCGGGATTTTCTGGAGCAAAACGTTGGCCAGCGGGCTAACGAAATTGATGGGGGTGATGTTGGGCGGCACTTGTGGCTGGAGCAGTGGATCCACCGCCTTCCCGAAGGCGACGCGGGACTCTTGCTGTTGGTTGTTCAAGAGCAAGCCGACTCCCTCGGTGTAGAACAGCCAACGCAGGAGGTTGGGCTGTGAGCGGAATTTTTTCTGAAGGGCTTCATAGCCAAACAAGGCGACCGTCATCTTGCCAGCGGAAAGTTGTTGCGCTGCTTCGCGCCAGTTCTGGTTGTCATTGAAGTTGACCTCTTCGATCTTGATGTCGGTCCTGACAACCTGCTGCGTCACAACTTGGCGCGGCAACGGCAGTGGTTCTTCCCCGAAAAACTTGTCGCGGTTCAGCCACAAGAACACGCCGGCGGCGACGATGGCGAGCAGTCCGATCACCGTGAGGACCAGCGAGGAGACACTGACCCGCTCGCCAGTCTGGGTGACGATCACAGGTTTCTTCTCCAATTCCTCCAGAGCCGTTTTCGCCTTCTCCAGGTCGGCGATCAACGCGTCGTAACTCTCGTAACGCTCGGACGGATTTTTGGCGAGCATCCGTCCGATGACCTGCGCGGTGGCGTTCTGCACCGTGGGCAGGTAGATCTTCAGCGAGTAGAGCGGCGTCGTCGCATGTTTGACGGCCACGTCCATCGCGGTGGCCGCGTCAAACGGCGGCCGGCCCGTCATCGCGTGAAACAATGTCGCGCCGAGCGAATAGATGTCGCTGCGGAAATCCTCCGTGCGTGCGGTCAGTTTTTCGGGGGCGATGTAGTACGGCGTGCCCCAGATCGTCTCGGCGCCACCGGAGGCCTGATGGTCAGCGTCCTTGGGGCGGGCGAGGCCGAAGTCCACGATCTTCGGGACGCCTTGTTTATTGAAGAGGATATTGCCGGGCTTGACGTCGCGGTGCAACAGACCAGTGTCGAAGGCGGCCTTCAGGCCGCCGGCGATCTGGATGCCGATGTCGAGAACTTCTTTTTCGGGGACCTTGCCGATCTTGGTGAGGCGGTCGTCGAGGCTGCCGCGCTCCAGCAGTTCCATGACCAGGTAGCATTGGCCCTGGTGTTCGCCGAAGGAAAAAACGCGGGCGACATTGTGGTGGTTGACGGCGGCGGCGGCCTGCGCTTCGCGGCGGAAGTTCTCCATAAACTCGGAGCTGGCGCCGAGTCTGTGGCGGAGGATCTTGATGGCCAGCATGCGGTTCAGTGCCAGATCCAGCGCCTTGTACACGGTCCCCATGCCGCCGAATCCGAGCGCGTGCAGCAACAGGAAACCTTGGAACTCGACCGGCACAACCGTGGGCGCGCCGCAGTGCGGGCACTCCACGTGCGTCAAGCCTTCCCGCCCCTCCAAGGGGATCACGCCCTTGCAGTTCGGACAGACTGTTGACTGAGGTACTGTACCGGGGATTTCCATGCGTTTGCCCGTTATTGGCGGGTCACCCTACACGCGACTTCAAACAGCATCAATACCAAACCGCTTTGCTGCTTGGATTGACATTGCGGGCGCGTTCGGCATAATCTGCGCGTGTGAGGCCATGAATGTCCAACAGACAATCGAGTCTGCGTTCGACCGCGTGGGGTATCCGGGCGACGTGAACATCATTGATTGCGGGTGCCCGATCTGCCTCCACATCATTGATCATTTCCGCGGCACCACTTGGCGCAACCACAATCTGGAAGCCCTTCGCAAACACCACTCGCCATCTCTCTGTTCACCCCCGAGGCGTTCCAGTATTTTCTGCCCGCCTATATGATCAACACGCTCGGCGCCTGGGCTGACACCTGTTTGATTCCGTTTCTGATCACCAAACAATTCCTCCCGCTGCGCGAAGACGAAAAACCGGACCGGCAGAAAGTACCACACCAAACGTGCTGCCGTCTTCTCGCCATCGCAACGCGCCGCCATCATCGCCTACCTGCGCGAGTACGCCGCCTCCGGCACCGCTCTGGTCGGCGATGACATCGGTCGGGCCATCGCCCACCTTGAAGCGGCTGAACCGCCGGCGGCGGGCGCCAAGCGGTAGTTCACTACCGGTACTTCACGCCGCAACCCATCGCTTTCGTCTCCGCGACCGGAATCTTCTCGCCGTGGCGCATCGCGTTGAGCGCATCGCGCAGATAACGTTGTTGGACTTTCTTCTCGTCCTTGTGGTTGTCGTCCACCGCGCCGTGATAAACAAGCGTGCCCTTGTTGTCGAAGAGGAAACACTCGGGCGTCTTTGTCGCGCCGAACGCCTTCGACAGCTTCTGCGTGCTGTCCATCAGGTACGGGAACTTGTAGAACTCCTTCTTGGAGCGGGCCACGATCTTCTCCAGGGAGTCGGATGGGGAGATGTTGGGATCGTTGGGATTGATGGCGACAACGCCGAGGTCATTTTTCTGCGACCACTCGTTCCCGATGTCCACGATCCGCCTCTCCCACGCCACTGCGTACGGGCAGTTATTGCACGTGATGACCACCAGCATCCCCCTCTTGCCCTTCAACTCCGCCAACGTCGTCTCCTTGCCGCCCTCGCCCTTCAACTTCACATCGGTGGCCGGTATCTTGTCGCCGATCTTCAACGCCGCCTGTGCGGTCACCGCGCACGCGGCCAACAACGCGATCAACAGCTTCTGCTTCATGGTTTCTCCTCCAGTATGGGTTTGAGTTTTTGTTCGAACGTTTTGTAGTCGGTCGCCCCGACCCAGAAATCCCGCTGCTTGCCCGCGCCATCGTACAGCAACGTCGCCGGCAACGAACCGTCCCAGCGCGAATCGAGGCTGTTGATGAACGCCATGTCCTTCTGCTCTTTCAGGTAAGTCGGATAGCTCACGCCCTGTTTCACCAGAAATTGTTTTACCGCTGCCACGTTCTCCTCATCGTCCGCCGACACAAACAGCACACGCAATCCCTTGACGCAATAGTTCCGCTCCAACTTCACCAAATCTGGAAACTCCTCCCGGCACGGTCCGCACCACGTCGCATACACATTCACCAACACTGCCCGCGCCCCCGGCGCGCGCACCGCCGCCAACAATTCCGTCGCCGTTACCGGCGACACCGGTCCTCCCGGCGGCGGCTCCGCGCAACCGACCAACAGGCACAACGATGCAAGCGCCCATTTCACGCCGACAATTTTACATCATTACCCCAGCCCGTGCAACCCGACGCCCCACAACGGTGACGCAAAGTCCGGTTCCCAATTCCCGCGAGCAGGCTCGCGGCCTTTCTGCTAGCTGGCCTCGCAGCAACAGACGCATTTCACCGCCTCCCGGTTTTGCCTCGGGTTGTGCGAGGGTCTCCCGACCCCGCACGTGGCTCGACCGAAGGTCTCCCGGTGCCTGCTGGACGAGGAGACCTGGCGGTCGAACGAACCGGCGCGGTCGGGAGACCGGCGCCGAACGGCAGTTTTGTTAGGTGCACCAAAGCGGCAATGACCGAAACTCTCTACCCGTTTTGAACATTGCCGATTCGGATTTGCCGTTCATTGTTTCGGATTGCCGTCCTCGCCCCTCGGCATCTCGCGGACTCGGTTTAGAAATTAGGACTTAGAATTTCACGGCGTGATCTGTTGCTGTGACCGCTAGTAGTTCGTCAAAGCTCAATTGACGACTCGGTGGAGGGACGCGCCTCCGTCGCGTCCGTTGCACAGGGATGCGGCCACGACGGAACGTGGCCCTCCAAATCAACTTTGACGCAGTACTAGACCAGTTTGTCGCAGCCGGTGCTGATCGGCTCGAAGTAGCCGGGGCCGGGTTTGAGTTTTTCCTGCGGCGGAACAAGGTCCTGCTTGGAGGCGTTCAGCAGCCAATCCCAAGAGAAGCTCTTGCCGGTGTAGGCGGCGGTGCGGATGCCGATGGCGGTCAACGTGGTCTCGGCGATGCGCTGGCCTTCGTTGAGCGGTTTGCCGGCGCGGATGCTCTGGATGAGGTCCACGTGTTCCTGCTCCTGACCGTTGACGCTTTGGCCGTCGTATTTCCAGGGGTTCTCGCCGGTGATGGTGCCGTTGCAATCGCTGGTGCCCTTGGTGCCGACGATCTTTTCGCCGCTGCGGCCGGTGCCGGGGCCGTGTCCGGTGAGAGCGGTGCAACGGGCGCCGTTGGCGTATTCCATTTCACCAAAAACGTGATCCCAGATGTTGCCGTTGTATTTTTCCCAGTTGGCGTCGCTGCCGTTGTTGTATTTCTTGCAGACTTCCTTGGCGCTGTCGCTGTAGTCGCGGCACTGGCGTCCGCCGACGGACATGAATTTCTTCGGCGGGCCGTTGAAACACCAGTTGAGGACATCAATGTCGTGAATGGCTTGTTCGACGATCTGGTCGCCGCTGAGCCAGGTGAAATGGTACCAGTTGTGGCATTGCCATTCGAGTTCGCTCATGCCCTCACTGTCTTTGCGGTACCAGATGCCGCCGCCAAACCAGTAGCACTGGCCGGCGACGAGGTCGCCCATTTGTCCAGCGTGAATGCGCTTCATCAACTCGACGCGGCCGAATTCGTGGCGGCGCTGGGTGCCGCAAACGATGGCAAGACCTTTCTGCGCGGCGATCTTGGAAGCTTCCATGACAAGGCGGCAGCCGGCAACATCGGTGGCGATGGGTTTTTCGGTAAAGATGTTTTTGGGCTTGGGCGCTTTGAGAGCGGCGAGCATTTGGCGTCCGCGGAACGCGGGCGCGGTGGCCATGACGAGCAGGTCGCAATCGGTCTGCGCGAGTTTCTCGTGGCAGTCAAAGCCGTGGAAGACGTGGTCGTCCTTGATGTTGACGCGGTCTTTGTACTTCGGGTCTTTCATCAAGCCTTCGCGGCCAGTCATCGCTTTCTGCTCGAAGAGGTCGGCGCAGGCGACAAGTTCGGTGCCGGGGTCAGCGTTGAGGCATTGGCGGATGGCGCCGTTGCCGCGTCCGCCGCAACCGAGCCAGCCGACTTTGATGATGCCGGAGCCGGCGGCGTGGACGCTGTTCATGGCGCCGGTGACCAAGGCGGCGGCGCCGATTGTTTTGGTGGTGGATGTCGTTGACATGGGAAATCTCCTTTATTTCTTCTTGCCCTTGCGTCCTTCCTTCTTCTTCGGAGCCTCGCTCACCCAGCCGGCCAACTGGTATTTGCCGGGCACGGCGACGGGCGGGACGGGCTTGGCGTCGGTGAGCTTGAGGCCGTCGGGCGGCAGGAGGTTGAGGTCGCACTTGGCGGTGAACCATGTGCGATTGAACTGGTGCTGCGAATAGGCGGACTCGCGCGCCATGATCGCGCAGAGCGTGCTCTCGGCAATGCGCTGGCCTTCGTTGAGCGGGTTGCCGCTGCGGATGCTGGCAATGAGATCGGTGTGTTCCTGCACGTAGGGGTCTGTCGCTTGCCCTTCGAACTTCCACGGTTTCTCGCCGGTGATGGAAGCGTTGGAACCGTCAAGGTTCGCCACGCCCTTGGTGCCGACGATGCGTTCGCTGACGCGGCTGTCGGCGCCTTCGATCTGGCGACAGGTGCTGATGGTGCGAACGTCGCCCGGATAAAAGAACTCGGTGCCGAAATGGTCGAAGATGTTGCCGTACTCCTCGCCTTTGCGGAACTGGCGTCCGCCGAGGGAGTGGATGGAGTCGGGCAATGCGTTGAACGCCCAGTTGACGACGTCAATGTTGTGGACGTGCTGCTCGACGATGTGGTCGCCGCTGAGCCAGGTGAAGTAGAGCCAGTTGCGGAGCTGCCACTCGACATCGCTCTGGCCGGGTTCGCGTTTCTTGACCCAGAGACCGCCCTGGTTCCAGTAGCACTGGGCGGCGATGATGGCGCCGATGGCGCCGTCGTGAATACGTTTCATCGCTTCGATGTAGTGCGCCTGATGACGGCGCTGGGTGCCGGCGACGACGGCAAGTTTCTTCTCGGCAGCCTTCTGGGAAGCGGCAATGACCATGTTGATGCCGGTCGGGCAAACGGCGACGGGTTTCTCCATGAAAACATGTTTGCCGGCTTCGATAGCGGCGGTGAAATGGATCGGTCGGAAACCGGGCGGTGTGGCGAGGATGACCATGTCAACCTCGGCCAGCGCGAGCAACGCCTTGTAGGCATCCAGGCCGGTGAAACAGCGGTTGTCGGGAACATTGAATTCCTTTTTCAGCCCGGCGAGCTGGTCGGCAAAGGCGTCGGCGAGCGCGACGATCTGCACGCCTTTGGACGAGTCAACGCAATTCTTCGCGGCGCCGCTGCCGCGTCCGCCGCAGCCGATGACGCCGACACGGATGGTGTCGGTGGCAGCGGCCCAGACGCGGCGCGGGAGCACGCTGGTGAGGGCGAGACCGCCCGTGATGACCGCCGAGTTCCTGAGGAACTGGCGTCGTGTGAAACCGGTTCTATTTGGCATGATGTTCTCCTCCTGCTGTATTGGCTGCTGAGATGTGGGGTGTCTGCATCTGCAAAACTCCGCGCAGAATACCAACCCCGCTCCGAAACGCAAGCACTCAGAGAGGGCAGCGAAGGGAATTATTCAGGCGTTACTCCTTAAGGCACGCTGCCGCCAACAGAAGTATCTTTTGCTTGCTGCCCGCCTGTGGGTTTATTTGCTGTAAAGCGAGACGGGGCGACGATAAATTTCACGTCTACTTCTACACTACCAATCGTTCCTTGCATCGGTAGGAATATATCCCGTTCCTTATCATAAGTTAGAAGTATCGGCCGGCTCTCAAAGTATTCTCCTTGCTCCGCTCTCATCTCTATGGATGGCTTTGTGGGTACCTCTGAACGAAGGAGCAGTCGCTTTGGCAAGTGCGTGATTCGTGTAGGACTATCAATGACGCCAAGCCGTAATAGCTCTTCAATCCATGCGGCTATGCAGCGCTCTATAACATCCTCGGCAAGAATATTAATGCCATCTTTGAGGCAAACAATCACAACCTTCCTCGCAGCATAGTAATAACCTGCCTCATCCTTAAAGCGGATCAGAGTCCAACGTTCCTTGAGGGAATCAATACCATCGATTTGGCGATGGTCACCGGTGATCTTGCGATGCTTGAAAGAATTTGCGATGTCTTTAGCAATCGAGAAGTAACGGTATTTTTCTGAAAGTTCACGGATATATCCCTTCGATTTTGGAGCGCCCGGAATTGTTGTGTTAAAGGAATTGTCGCAGGCGATATGGTCTGCCAAGTGCAAGCATGCCTCAGCAGCTCTACCTAATGCAATAAGATCGCGCCTCCCGCCAACAATGCCATCCATCAACGTACTACCAAAATCCTCATAAGCAGGGATAACAACCTGAAGAAAATAATGACGTGGAGAATTGATGTCGCCGATTAGTGCCACGAGTCCTCGAAGGCGGTGATCTGCGCTTCGCTCTGTTGGCCCTTGGACGACTTGAAGAGGAGATTGTAGTCGCGCTTGGAGTTGAAGGGCGGGTTGAGGTAGATGAGGTCCACGCAGGCATCGGGGAACGCTGACTTGTCGCGGAGTACGTCGAGGTTGTCGCCGTAGTAAAGTCGGTTCATGCCGCGCAGTGTAGCGGATTGCGTCCGCTTCGGCAACGGTTCTGTTGGGTAGCCGGGTCCGGACCGTGGTCGGACGATTCCGGACCGCCGGTGGGCGGCTACGGACTGCCGGTAAGCGGCTTCGGACCGCCGGTGGACGGTTCCGGACTATGGTTTGGACGTTCCGGACCACCGGTGGGCGGCTCCGGACTGCCCGTAGATAGTACCGGACTGTGGTTGGAAGGCTCCGGACTGCCGGTGGATGGCTCCGGACTGTGGTTTGGACGTTCCGGACCGCCCCGCCGCAGTCATGAGAGACGGGACGGCGCGAAACCCTGCGGGCATTCGCGCCCTACAATGCGACAGCGTCGTGTTCCGGTTTTGTTCCGGACGTCAGGGTGTGGGGTGCTGATTCTGTCGCCGCGAGCAGTCTCACGGCGACAGATCAACAGAGGCTCACTTCTTCTTGGCTTTTCTCTTTCCGCCGGGCTTCTTCTCGTCAGTGGGTTGCGAGCCTTTGTCGCCGAGAAGTTTGAGTTCGGTTAATTGGGTGCAGTCGTCGCCGTGATTGGCCATGACTTCGAGACGGTAACAGTTGTACGCGCCGGGCTTGGCGAGCTTGAAGAGCCGCGACATGTCGCGCTCGGCAAAGTTCTGGTTGGCTTGTTCGTCGAGCGTCTCCCATGTCTGGCCGTCGGTCGAGCCGAGCAGTTTCCAGTTCTTCGGGTCCCGTCCCGGTTCGTCGTCGGCAGCGGTGACGACGTAGGCGACCACTTTCTGTTTGGCGTTCTTGTTAAACTGGTACTGGAGCCAGAGTGTCTTCGCTTTGATGCAGAATTTTCCACCTTTTTCGAAGACGTCCTTCGGGTCTTCGCCTGACACCGCCGGGCCGCTGGCGGTGACAGCGCCTTTGTTTTTGCCGGTGGCCACGCGGTAGGCGGAAATGTCCAGTTCAGGCGGCGGTGCCGGCCAGATGTCGGCGGAAGTCGGTTTCTTGACGTTCTTCCAGACGTCGTTGGGATCGGCGCTCATCGTGGCAGCGAGCAGTTGGCCGCAGAGGAGCAACCCGGCACAGCAGAGTGGCAACAAGGGGAATCGTCTCATAATCATGCTCCTCAATAGACCCGGTATTGCTTGCGGACGAGACGCTGGGCTTCGGGCGCGTTGGTGGGACGCATGTTCGGGCCGTCCCACTCGATTTTCT
>Ga0163200_1000755_pt1 | contig 13017 bp, 14 predicted proteins | sample PL_2010_200m_FD_113535 | JGI IMG/M metagenome (GOLD analysis project Ga0163200, IMG submission 113535) | Freshwater microbial communities from Powell Lake, British Columbia, Canada to study Microbial Dark Matter (Phase II) - PL_2010_200m | ecosystem: Environmental > Aquatic > Freshwater > Lake ... | reverse complement strand
TAGAGGCGCTTGTCGAACTCGACGGAGGCGGTGAATCGGGCGACGAAGGCGTCGACGGGCTCGCTGAAACGGCCGCCCCAGGACTGGTTGGTCTTGTCGGTGCTCATGAATGCGCTCGCTGAAAATCCGAAGCAGAAGGAGAGGCCGGCGATGATAGCAGGGTTGCCGCCGCCGACGGTTGTGCGGTGCCCGGCTGCACGAGGGTGAGCTGGCTGGCAAAACGACCGTCCGGCATGCGCCATGCCTTGCCGCCGGGGCAGGCGCTGCGGAAACTCACAGGCCAAGTCAGCCAGGGGCGTGTCCGTGAGCAAGCAAGCCGTCTCAGATGAATTCTTCGTTCCCGAACTGTGCCAGGCCGAGGCGCTGCTGAGCCTGATACTGCTGGCCGAACTGCTGGTTCTGGTGCTGGTTCTGGCCGAGCCGATGATGGCGGGCTTCGACTGGATGCGCCTGGCGCTGACCTCGCTGTTCGTGCAGTGGATCGTGCTGCTTTCGGCCGGCACCGTCTGCCTGCTGCGGCCGATGCTGGCGCGCCTGCGTCCGGCGCTGGCCGGAGGTGTGTGCTGTGCGGTGGTGGTCGGCCTGACCCTGGCCTGCACGGCGGTGGCCGACATCTACCAACTGGCCGGCCCGCTCGCGCGCAGTGGCGAGGTCAACCTCTACCTGCGTCACGCGCTGATCGGCCTGATCATGTCCGGCCTGCTGCTGCGCTATTTCTACCTGCACAGCCAGTGGCGCCGTCAGGAGCAGGCCGAGCTGCGCTCGCGCATCGAGTCGCTGCAGGCGCGGATCCGGCCGCATTTCCTGTTCAACAGCCTCAACAGCATCGCCAGCCTGGTCGTGGTCGATCCGGCCAGGGCCGAGCAAGCCGTGCTGGACCTTTCCGACCTGTTTCGCGCCAGTCTGGCGCGGCCGGGCACGCTGGTGCCCTGGCGCGAGGAACTTGAGCTGTCCAGGCGCTATCTCTCCATAGAGCAGTATCGTTTCGGTGAGCGCCTGCAGGTCGACTGGCAGGTCAGCGATGTCCCGGACGATCTGCCGATTCCGCAGCTGACGCTGCAGCCGCTGCTGGAAAATGCCGTCGTGTACGGCATCCAGCCGCGAATCGAGGGGGGATGGGTGAGTGTGGTCGCCCGTTATGCCGATGGCGTGTTCCAGCTCGAGGTGAGCAACCCGTTCGAAGGCGGCGCTCTGGCGCAGGCATCCCGCGGGACGCAGCAGGGATTGCACAACATCGAGGCACGATTAGCGGCACTTTTCGGACCGGCAGCGAGTCTCAGCGTGGAGCGCCGTGATGGCCGCCACTACACCTGTCTACGCTATCCATGTGCGAGACAAAAGCAGGAAGCCAGAACTCTATGAATGTGCTGATTGTCGATGACGAACCCCTGGCTCGCGAGCGCCTCAGCCGTCTGGTGGCTGACGTCGAGGGCTATCGTGTCCTCGAACCTGCCGCCAGCAATGGTGAAGAAGCCCTTGCGATGATCGAAGAACTGCGTCCGGACGTGGTGCTGCTGGATATCCGCATGCCCGGCCTGGACGGTCTGCAGGTCGCTGCCAGGCTCTGCGAGATGGATGCGCCTCCGGCCGTGATCTTTTGCACCGCGCACGACGAATTCGCGCTGGATGCCTTCCAGGTCAGTGCCGTCGGCTACCTGGTCAAACCGGTACGGCCGGAACACCTGGCCGAAGCCCTGAAGAAGGCCGAGCGGCCCAACCGTGTGCAGCTGGCGGCGCTGACACGCCCGGCGGCGGTGTCCGGCACCGGGCCGCGTTCGCATATCAGCGCGCGGACCCGCAAGGGGATCGAGCTGGTGCCGCTGGACAAGGTGATCTACTTCATCGCCGACCACAAATACGTGACGCTGCGCCACGAGGGCGGCGAGGTGCTGCTCGACGAGCCGCTCAAGTCGCTGGAAGACGAGTTCGGTGAGCGCTTCGTGCGCATCCACCGCAACGCGCTGGTCTATCGCGACCGAATCGAGCGCCTGCAGAGGACGCCGCTGGGGCACTTCCAGCTGTTCCTCAAGGGGCTGGACAACGAGGCGCTGACGGTCAGCCGGCGGCACGTCGCGGGCGTTCGGAAGCTGATGCAGGTGCTGTAAGCGCCGGCCGGGCGGTCGCCGCGCCTGCGGCGACGCGGCCCGCCCGCAGGCCTGAAGCCTGAGGCCTGGCCTGTTATCATCGCGCCAGTTCATCGCTTCCGGAATTGCTCATGTCTCGCGAAATCCGCATTGCTACCCGTAAGAGTGCCCTGGCCCTGTGGCAGGCCGAATATGTCAAGGCGCGCCTGGAAAGTGCCCACCCGGGCCTGAAGGTCAGCCTGGTGCCCATGGTCAGTCGCGGCGACAAGCTGCTCGACGCGCCTCTGGCGAAGATTGGCGGCAAGGGTCTGTTCGTCAAGGAACTGGAGACCGCGCTCCTGGAAAACGAGGCAGACATCGCCGTGCACTCGATGAAAGACGTGCCGATGGAGTTTCCCGAAGGGCTCGGGCTTTATTGCATCTGCGAGCGCGAAGACCCGCGCGATGCCTTCGTTTCCAACCACCATGACAGCCTCGATGCACTGCCGGCCGGCAGCGTGGTCGGCACCTCCAGCCTGCGGCGCCAGGCGCAGCTGCTGGCGCGGCGTCCCGATCTGAAGATCCAGTTCCTGCGCGGCAACGTGAACACGCGCCTGGCCAAGCTCGACGCTGGCGAGTACGACGCCATCATTCTTGCCGCCGCCGGGCTGATCCGCCTCGGCTTCGGCGAGCGCATCCGCGCCTCGATCGGGGTCGATGAAAGCCTGCCGGCCGGCGGGCAGGGGGCCGTCGGTATCGAATGCCGGACCGCCGACAGCGAGCTGCACGCACTGCTTGCTTGCCTCAATCACGACGCCACCGCCGTGCGCGTCAAGGCCGAACGGGCGCTCAACCATCGCCTGAATGGCGGCTGCCAGGTGCCGATCGCCTGCTACGCGGTGCTCGAAGGTGAGCAGCTCTGGCTGCGCGGCCTGGTCGGCCAGCCCGATGGTACCCAACTGCTGCGCGCCGAAGGCCGCGCACCGGCCACAGAGGCTGAAACACTGGGCGTGCAGGTCGCCGAAGCGCTGCTGGCGCAAGGTGCCGAGCAGATTCTCAAGGCGGTATACGGCGAGGCAGGGCACGCGTGAACGGCTGGCGCCTGCTGCTGACTCGGCCTGCAGAGGAGTGCGAGGCGCTGGCCGCCGCGCTGGCCGAGCAGGAGGTGCAGAGCGCCAGTCTGCCATTGCTGGCGATCGAGCCGCTGGCCGAGACCGCCGAGCAGCGCGCCACCATCCTTGAACTCGATCGCTACAGCGCGGTGGTCGTTGTCAGCAAGCCGGCGGCACGCCTGGGGCTGCGACTGGTCGACCGCTACTGGCCGCAGCCACCTTTCGGTCAGCCGTGGTTCAGCGTCGGTGCCGCGACCGGAGCGATCCTGCAGGATTATGGGCTCGAGGTGACCTGGCCCGAGCAGGGCGATGATAGCGAGGCGCTGCTCGCCGTGCCGCGCCTTGCCGAGGCGCTGAGCAAGCCGGACCCCAAAGTACTGATCCTGCGTGGCGAGGGCGGCCGCGAGTTCTTCGCCGAAACCCTGCGCAGCCGCGGCGTGCAGGTCGATATTCTCGAACTCTATCGTCGCCAGCGTCCCGATTATCCGCCCGGCACGCTGCTGCAGGTCGTTCGTTCGCAGCACCTCAATGGCCTGGTGATCAGCAGTGGCCAGGGGCTCGAAGCATTGCGCGCGCTTGCCGCCGAAGCCTGGGCGCAGCTGCGTGAACTACCCTTGTTCGTACCCAGCCCGCGAGTCGCGCAGATGGCGCGTCAGCTCGGGGCCGAGCGGGTGGTGGACTGCCGTGGCGCCGGCACCACGGCGCTGCTGGCAGCGCTGCGCGAAACTCCTATACCCGTCTCCTGAAACAAGGATCGAATTGTGAGCGAAGCAGATTCCAACAAGAAAGAAGCGCCGCAGACGCCGGTCGGCAAGGCGCAGCCTGCCACCGATAACGCACCGGCTGGCACGGCAAAGCCCGCCGCAGCAAAGCCTGCGACAAAGCCGGGCAAAGGGCTTGCAGCCCTGGCGCTGGCGGTCGGCTTGGGTGGGCTGTTGCTGGGTGGATACGCCTACTGGCAGCTGCAGCAGGTCGCCGAGCGGGAAAGCCGACAGGCGCAGGCGGCCCAGTCCGCGGTCGATCAGGTCGAGCGATTCGCGGAGCAGAATCGCCAGCTGGCCGAGCGGCTCGGGCGGTTGGAGCAGCTGCCGAGCGCCGAGGAATTCGACGAACGCCGCCGGCTGCTGGCTGCGCTGCAGAGCGATCAGCAGCGGCTCTCCGATCGTGTCGAGCAGGTGCTCGGCGCCAGCCGCGAGGAGTGGCGCCTGGCCGAGGCCGAGCACCTGCTGCGCATGGCGATGCTGCAGCTGTCGGCGATGCAGGACGTCAAGAGCGCCGAAATGCTGGTGCATGAGGCGGACCTGATCCTGCAGAAGCAGGACGACCCACGCGCCTACGCGACCCGGCAGAAGCTGCTCGAGGGGTTGGAAGCCTTGCGTAGCCTGCCGCAGCTGGATCGCACTGGGCTGTTCCTGCAGCTTGGCGCCCTGCGCGGGCAAACGGCTCGACTGGATGCCCTGGCCCCCGAATTCGCGGTGGGCGAGGCGGCCACCGCCGACAGCTCGCGCAGCCAATGGCAGCGCTGGACCGATGAGCTGAGCCGCTATATCCGGGTCGATCTCGACTCCGAAACCGAGGTGCGTCCGTTGCTGGCCGGGCAAAGCCTGGCGCAGGTGCGCCTCGCCCTGTCGCTGGCGATCGAGCAGGCGCAGTGGGCGGTGCTCAATGGCAACAGCGAGGTCTACCGGCAATCGCTGGCACAGGCGCAGGAGATGCTTGCCGGCTATTTCAGCGAGGACAACGGCCAGGCCAGCGGTTTGCGGCGACGCCTTGGCGAGCTCGCCGGGCAGCCGGTCGAGGTGTCATTGCCCGATCTTGCGCCGGCGCTCGAGGCCCTTCAGCGCTACGTGGAAAAGCGTCAGCGAGCGGATGAGGCGCAGCCTGGCCAGCAGCCGGTCGAGCCGGCGCCCGAGGCGCCGCAGGAATCGAGCGAGCCGGAGGAGCAGCCTGCATGAAGCGCCTGGTCCTGTATGTCGTACTGTTGCTTGCGGTGGGCGGCTTTCTCGCCTGGGCGATCGCCCAGAGCCCCGGCTATGTGCTGATTACCTATGACCGTTTCCGTTACGAGTCGACCTTCTGGGTCTTCGTCGCCTTGGTCGCGGCGATCTGGCTGCTGGCGCTGCTGGTGCGTTGGCTGCTCGGCGTGCTGCAGGCCTCCGGCGCGTGGGTCAATCCCTGGTCGCGTCGGCATCGTGAACGGCGGGTGAACAAGGCGTCACGCCTCGGGCAGCGCGAGCTGGCCGAAGGGCAGTGGGCCAAGGCGCTGGGCCACCTGAAGCTGGCCGCCGAGCATGACCGGCAGCCGCTGGTGCACTATCTCGGCGCAGCGCGCGCAGCCAATGAGTTAGGTGAACACGAGCAGAGCGACCAGTTGCTGGGCAAGGCCCGCGATTGCCAGCCGGATGCCGCGCTGGCAATCGGTCTGACGCAGGCTCAGTTGCAGATCGCTCGTCATCAATATGCCGAGGCGCGAGCCTCGCTCAGCGAATTGCAGGCCGATCATCCGCATCACCCACAGCTGCTCACCCTGTTGCAGCAGCTCTATGTGGAACTGCAGGACTGGCCGGCGCTGTGCCGCCTGCTGCCGGAGCTGCGTAAGCAGCGCGTATTGCCGCCGGCGCGACTGGACGAGCTGGAGCGCCTGGCCTGGACTGCGGCGGTCGAGCAGGCTGGTGTGGAAGAAGGGGCAGCGCCCGAGCAGGCGCGCGAAGCACTGGAGAAGCGCTGGCAGGCTATGCCTGGCGGGCTACGCAGCGAGCCACTGGTGGTGCGTGCCTATGCCGACGGCCTCGCGCGGCTGGGGGACGAGGGCAAGGCCGAGGAAGTCCTGCTTGCAGCGCTCAAGCGCCAGTTCGACGACCGTCTGGTCGAGCGCTACGGCCTGGTTCGTGGTCGCGAGCCGGCGCGTCAATTGAGTAATGCCGAAGGCTGGCTCAAAAGTCACTCGCAGAACGCCGAACTGCTTCTCGCGCTGGGGCGCATCAGCCTGCGCAACGAACTGTGGGGCAAGGCCCGCGACTACTTCGAGGCCAGCCTGCGCATGGAGCACCGTGCCGAAACCTGCGCCGAACTCGCACGTCTGCTGACGCAGCTGGGCGACGTCGAGGGTGGCAACCGGTTCTTTCAGCAGGGCCTGGGGCTGATCGATCAGCGCCTCCCGGCGGTCCGCTGAAGCCCCCGGCGTAAGGCCCTGGCGCCGCCGGATATGACGGCGTCACGGCTTTGTGCGAGACGACTTGTAAGGCGCTCCCGCTTTCCTCTACCGTAGCGGGCTTTCCCCGCTGCGGAGTCGCCATGAACTTGGCCAGCCCACGTTCGCCCTTTGTCCTTGCCTTCCTCGCTTGCGTGCTGATGATCGCGGCGGCGCTCTATCTGGAACACGTCGTGGGCTTGGCGCCTTGCCCGCTATGCATCGTGCAGCGCATCTGCGTGATCGGTTTTGGCGTTGTCTGCCTGCTCGCGGCGATTCATGGTCCGGCTGCCACGGGGCGGCGCCTGTATGCCGGCTTCGCAGCGCTGTTCGCGCTGTTCGGCGGGGCGACGGCGATCCGCCAGATCTGGCTGCAGAGCATCCCGGCCGATGAGCTGCCGGCCTGCCTGCCGAGCCTGGAATACATGATGGAGGCGCTGCCGTTCCAGGAGATCGCCCGGCTGGTGCTGCATGGCACGGCCGAGTGCGCCGAAGTCAACTGGACGATGCTCGGCCTGAGCATTCCCGAGTGGAGCCTGCTGGGCTTCATCGCGATGCTGGCGTTCGCCGGCTGGCAACTGCTGCGCCGCGGTTGACCCCGCCCTTTCTCGCTCCGCTCTCGATCGAACTCTTGGCGTGCCTCGGTGGTCACTGTACGAGGTGCGCACCCTTGCGAGTCGCTACGGCCATCCGACCGACCTTGCTTGAAGGTTCCCGCGCGGGGGCATAGGCTGCCCCTGTGGTGACGGAAATCGCACCCGCCAGTCGCCCAATGTGCATGCGTGGACACGGCGCCCACGAGGGCCATAGCCAATCGATAAGGGAAGTGAGGTCAACATGCTCGAGAGCTGTCGGAATGCCCAGGAACGCTGGGGTGGTGTGCACCTGCTGATCGACCGTTGGCTGCAGGAGCGGCATGAGCTGATCAACGCCTTCGACCAGCTCCGAGTGGAGAACAGTGACGACGCACGAAAGGCATTGGTCCGGTTCTGCGAGTTGCTGCTCGATTACGTCTCGGCCGGGCACTTTGAAATCTACGAGCAGCTCATCGGAGAGGCCGAGGCTTTCGGGGATGAGCGCGGCATCGAATTGGCGCGGCAGATCTATCCGCGTATCCAGGTGATCACCGAAGTGGCGCTGGCCTTCAACGATCGCTGTGACCAGGGCGATTGTCTGAACAGCCCCGGGCTCGAAGGCGAGCTGCAACGGCTCGGCCAGCTGCTGCAAGAGCGCTTCGAGCTGGAGGATTGCCTCATCGAAGTGTTGCATAACGCGCATCAGCAGCAGCCCGTCGCCACCGCCTGAGGCGCGACGACGTCAGCGGCTGGCGACCTCGAGGTCGAGCCGCTGGCAGGCCCGCTGCGGGCCGTCTAGTATGGGCGCATCGTTCGGCAAGGAGGCATCGTGATGCCCGCGAAGAAGAAAGCGCTCAATACGCCGCTGCAGTTGCTGCAAGAACTCTCCAACAGTCTGCTCGTTCATTTCGACAAGGCTTGCCGGCAGGCGGTCGCCGAGGCTGAAAGCGCCCTGGCGAAGCTGGAAAAGCAGCGCGGCAAGGCCCAGGACAAGCTGTTGAAAGCACGCGCCCGGCTCGACGAAGCCGGCAGCGCCGGCAAACCCAAGGCCCAAGCCAAGGCGCGCAACCGCATCGAAGAACTCGAGTCGTCCATGGCGCTGCTGCAGGAGCGTCAGGGCGAAATGCTGACCTACCTCGCCGAGCTCAAGCGTGACGTGGCCACCGCCACGGGGTTGGCGCGCGGCATTCAGGAGGTCGAGACGGCGGTCGGGGCCATGCAGCCGGCAGCGGCCAAGGCAGACAAGGCAGCCAGCCCCAAGGCCACCACAACTGCGGCGAAGCGCCCTGCAGCCTCGGCCAAGGCTGCGGCCAGCAAGCCCACCAGCAGCGCACGCGCGCCAGCCAAGCCAGCGGCCGCCAAGCGTGCGCCAGGCAAAGCCGCCGCCAGCAGCGCTGCCAATAGCAAGGCGGCGCCGGCGAGTACGGCCAAGCCGAAACCCACCCCCGCGAAGCCGGCCAGTGCGAAGCAGGCGGGTACGAAAGCGCCGGCCGGCAGCAAGGCCGCCGCGAGCAAAGCGGGCGGCAGCACGAAGGCGGCTACGGCGAAAAAGCCCAGCGCGCGAAAGCCCGCACGTCCGGCCAGCAAGGCCCCTGAGGCCGCCGCCACCGAGGGAGCTCAGCCGGACGCCAGCGCCAGCTGAGTCTCGTGCGCCGCGTCGCGTAGCTGTTGCAGCGCGGCGCGGTCCGCTGTATCCGGTGCCAGGCGTGCCAGCCAGCCTGATTCCATTGAACGCTCTTCCCAGCCTCGGCAGCTTTCCTCCAGCCGGGCAAGCTGAACGCGCTCGGCGTCCAGTTCCAGTTCCTTGATTCGCTCACGCAACCGAGCCAGCGCTGGGTCCTGCTCGCTGCTCGTCTTCCAGGCGTGGCGCAGTTGGCGCAGCGGCTCGACCACCGAGCTCTGCCAGTTTTCGGCGGCCGTCTTGAGTTGCGCCACCCGCGGTGCCCGGCACTCGATGGCTCGGCTCTCGAGCCAGGCGGCGCAGAGCAGCAGGCAGACGTCAGCGCCCTTCGCCTGCAGATCCAGACAGGCCTGCTCGACGCCCGGGCGCGCGTAGCAGGCGAGGGCGAACGACCAGAGATCGGCCGGCGGCGAAGCAGGGATTTTTTTCATGGCGCCAGCTTGGCCCTCCGGGTGAACTGATAAACTCCGCCGCCATTATGATCCGACTCCAGAACCTCTCACTACAGCGAGGCCCCCAGCGTCTGCTGGACGGCGCCGACCTCACCCTGCATCCCGGGCAGAAAGCCGGCCTCGTCGGCGCCAACGGTGCCGGCAAGTCGAGCCTGTTCGCGCTTCTGCGTGGCCAGCTCGGTGCCGACGGCGGGGATTGCCAGATACCGCCGAACTGGCGCATTGCGCATATGCGCCAGGAGGTCGATACGCTCGATCGCCTGGCGGTCGACTACGTGCTCGATGGCGACGTCGAGTTGCGCCGCATCCAGGCCGAGCTGGCCGCAGCCGAGGCTGCGCATGACGGCCATGCGCTGGCGCGCCTGCATGGCGAGCTGGACAATGCCGGCGGCTACAGCGCGGATGCCCGGGCACGCAAACTGCTGGCCGGGCTGGGCTTCGACAGTGCGCAGATGGAGCAGGCGGTGGGCAGCTTTTCCGGCGGCTGGCGGATGCGCCTGAACCTGGCGCAGGCGCTGATGTGCCCCTCCGACCTCTTGCTGCTCGACGAACCGACCAACCACCTGGACCTGGATGCGATCCTCTGGCTGGAGGACTGGCTCAAGAGCTACCCCGGCACCTTGCTGCTGATTTCCCACGACCGAGATTTTCTCGACGCGGTGGTCGACCACGTGGTGCATCTCGAGCAGCGCAAGCTCACGCTTTACCGGGGTGGTTATTCGGCGTTCGAGCGGACCCGTGCCGAGCGCCTGGCGCAGCAGCAGCAGGCCTACGAGAAGCAGCAGGCCCAGCGCGCGCACATGGAGGATTTCATCCGCCGGTTCAAGGCCAAGGCGACCAAGGCACGCCAGGCGCAGAGCCGGATCAAGGCCCTGGAGCGTCTGGAAGAGCTGGCCCCGGCGCACGTCGATTCGCCATTCGACTTCCGTTTCCGTGAGGCCGAGCGGATTTCCAGCCCGCTGCTGGATATGCAGGAAGTCCAGCTGGGTTATGGCGACAAGCGGGTGCTGGACAAGGTCAAACTGCAGCTCGCCCCGGGCGTGCGTATCGGCCTGCTCGGCCCCAACGGCGCCGGCAAGTCGACCCTGATCAAGACCCTCGCCGGTGAGCTGACCCCCCTGGGCGGCAGGCTGCAGCGCGGCGAGAACCTGGTGATCGGCTATTTCGCCCAGCATCAGCTCGATGCGCTCGACCCCTCGGCTAGCCCGCTGCTGCACCTGCAGCGCATCGCACCGGGCGAGCGCGAGCAAACGCTGCGCGACTTCCTGGGCGGCTTCGATTTCCGTGGCGACCGCTGTGACGAGCCGGTGCTGAATTTCTCCGGTGGCGAGAAGGCGCGCCTGGCGCTGGCGCTGATCGCCTGGGGCAAGCCCAACCTGCTGCTGCTCGACGAACCGACCAACCACCTGGATCTGGAGATGCGCCTGGCGCTGACCCTGGCACTGCAGGACTTCGAAGGCGCTGTGCTGGTGGTTTCGCACGATCGGCATCTGCTCAAGAGCACCACCGATGAATTCCTGCTCGTCGCCGATGGTCGGGTACAGGCCTTCGACGGTGATCTGGAGGACTATGCGCGTTGGCTCGTCGAGTTCCGTGCGCGGCAGGCGCCGCTGACGAGCGAGCCGGCCGGCGAACGGACCGATCGCAAGGCCCAGCGCCAGGCGGCGGCTGCGCTGCGCCAGCAGCTGGCGCCGCACAGGAAGAAGGCGGACAAGCTGGAAGCCGAGCTGGGCAACGTGCAGCAGCGGCTGGCCGAGCTGGAAGCGCAGCTGGCCGACAGCCAGCTGTACGAGGCGGCACGCAAGGATGAGCTGCGCGATCTGTTGGCCCGGCAGGCCGAGCTGAAGAGCCGTGAAGCCGAGCTGGAGGACGCCTGGCTGGAAGCACTGGAGCTGCTCGAAAGCCTGCAGAGCCAGCTGGAGCCCGGTGCATGAACGAGCAGCTGCTGAACATCGTCCAGGAGTGGCGCGGCCCGCTGCTGTTGGCCGCGCAGGTGCTGGCGATCCTGCTCGGTGCCTATCTGCTGCATCGCCTGGTGGCCCGTGCGCTGACACGCTTGTCGAACCGCTACCCGCTGCCGCCCGAGCTGTTGTTACCGGTGCGCGGCGGCATCCGCTGGCTGATCATGGGCGGCGCGCTGATCATGGTGCTCGAGCGCTTCGGCGTATCGGCGGCCGTGCTCTGGACGGCCATTTCCGGCTTTGTCGCGGTGGCCGCGGTGGCCTTCTTCGCCATCTGGAGCGTGCTGTCCAACCTGCTTTGCGCAGTGCTGATCCTGATGCTCGGCCCGTTCCGTCTGGGCGACGTGGTCGAACTCGTGGAGTCGTCCGACAAACCGATCGTCAAGGGCCGGGTGATCGATATCAACCTGCTCTACACCACGCTCGAGGAGGTCGCCGAGGCTGGAACCGGCGCCCTCGTGCAGGTGCCCAACAGTCTGTTCTTCCAGAAGGCCGTGCGCCGTTGGCGCGGCGGCGAAATCCCGCTCCACACTCAACTTCCACACGAGAAATAACTTATGGAATGGCTCAGCAACCCGGAGATCTGGGTCGCTTTCCTGACGTTGACTGCCCTGGAGATCGTCCTCGGCATCGACAACATCATCTTCATCTCCATTCTGGTCAGCCGGCTGCCCAAGGCCGAGCAGCCCCGCGCGCGCTTCTTCGGCCTGGCGCTGGCAATGGGCACGCGCATTCTCCTGCTGCTGTCGATCGCCTGGGTCATGCGTCTGACCAACGACCTGTTCAGCGTGCTCGGGCAGGGCGTCTCGGGGCGAGATCTGATCCTGTTCTTCGGCGGCCTGTTCCTGTTGTTCAAGAGCACCATGGAAATCTGGCACAGCGTCGAGGGCGAGGAAGAGGAGCAGTCGGCCGGCGGTGCGGCCAGGGCCAGCTTCATCGGCATCATCCTGCAGATTGCGGTGATCGATATCGTCTTCTCGCTCGACTCGGTGATCACTGCGGTCGGTCTGGTCGATCACGTGCCGGTGATGATCGCGGCGATCGTCATTGCCGTGCTGGTGATGATGGCGGCGGCCGGCACCATCAGCGACTTCATCGAGCACCACCCGACGCTGAAGATTCTTGCGCTATCATTCCTCATCGTGGTCGGTACGCTGCTTATCGCCGAGGCCTTCGGCGTGCACGTGCCCAAGGGCTACGTCTATTTCGCCATGGCTTTCTCGCTGGGCGTCGAGGCGCTGAACATCCGCATGCGCAAGGCCATGCGGCGCAAGCTCAAGGAGCCGATGAAGCTCGGCAAGGACCTGCCGGACTGACCGTCCGGCCGCGCTGCAGAGGAGACCTCGCATGACACTGGAAACCTGGCTCGCCTTTTTCGTCGCCTGCTGGATCATCAGCCTCTCGCCAGGTGCCGGCGCCATCGCCTCGATGTCCTGCGGGCTGCAGTACGGCTTCTGGCGGGGTTACTGGAATGCCATCGGGCTGCAACTGGCGCTGGTGCTGCAGATCGCCATCGTCGCCGCGGGCGTCGGTGCCGTGCTGGCGACCTCGGCGCTGGCCTTCAGCCTGATCAAGTGGTTCGGCGTCGCCTACCTGCTGTGGCTGGCGGTCAAGCAATGGCGGGCAGTGCCCGAGGCGCTGCAGGATCCTTCGCTCGGGCGTCCCATCGGCCGCCCGCTGAGCCTCGTGTTGCGCGGCTTTCTGGTCAATGCCAGCAACCCCAAGGCGATCGTGTTCATCCTCGCGGTGCTGCCGCAGTTTCTCGACCCGAAGGCGCCGCTGCTGATGCAGTACGTCGCGATGGCCGTGACCATGGTGGTCGTCGATTTGATCGTCATGGCTGCCTACACGGGGCTTGCTGCGCGTGTCCTGCGCCTGCTGCGCACGCCGCGTCAGCAGCGCCTGGTCAATCGTACCTTCGCCGCCATGTTTGCCGGGGCCGCCGCGTTGCTGGCCACCGTGCGCCGGGCGGCCGCATGACGC
>Ga0163200_1000754_pt1 | contig 13020 bp, 9 predicted proteins | sample PL_2010_200m_FD_113535 | JGI IMG/M metagenome (GOLD analysis project Ga0163200, IMG submission 113535) | Freshwater microbial communities from Powell Lake, British Columbia, Canada to study Microbial Dark Matter (Phase II) - PL_2010_200m | ecosystem: Environmental > Aquatic > Freshwater > Lake ... | reverse complement strand
TTCTTAGGGTTCGTAAAAGAATAATCTCCCGACCTTGTCATTCTGAGCGCAGCGAAGAATCTCGTTCCCGCACGGCAGAGACCCTTCGCTCCGCTCAGGGTGACATTCGGGAAGTTATATTTTTGCGGACCCTTAGCGGTAAGAAGTTCTTCTTTTGTGGGGAAGATGATTTTCCAGCCCAGTTCGCGCGCCACGTTTCCGCCCAGATACTCGTCTGGCAGGAAGATGACTGTATCGGCGCGCAGCGACTCCACCACCGCTTTGGCGTTGCCGGAAGTGCAGCAAATATCCGACTCGGCTTTCACATCGGCATATGTGTTGACATAGCTCACCACCGGCACGCCGGGGAACATCTCGCGCAGGGCGCGCACGTCGGCGGCGGTGATGCTTTCGGCCAGCGAGCAGCCCGCCTTCTGCGAGGGGATGAGCACGGTTTTCGATGGGTTCAAAATCTTGGCGGTCTCGGCCATGAATTTCACGCCGCAGAAGACGATGATGTCTTTTTCCGTCTGCGCGGCCTTGCGGCTGAGTTCCAGCGAGTCGCCCACGAAATCGGGAATCGAGTAATACAGCGCCGGTTCCATGTAGTTGTGTCCCAGGATCACGGCATTCTTCTCACGTTTCAGATCGAGGATTTGCGCGGCCAGCTCGGCCTTGTAGCGCAGTTCCACATCCGGCACGACTTTTTCGAGCCGGGTTTTCATCTTGAGATACATTTCGTGTGAGTCCATCGTGATACCTTATGAGTCTGGCGTAGATTGTATAGCACCCCATTCTAACGCGAATAGCGCGAATTTGCGAATAGCGCGAATGGGGCTGTTTTTAAAAACCTCTTTAAAATTCGCGTCATTTGCCCACATCGTACCCGGAGGGTATTCGCGACATTCGCGTTGAGTCACTTGGCGTAAAATTCAGACTCACGTCGAACACCCTGGCCGAATGCGTCAGCGCGCCAATCGAGATGAAATCCACGCCGGTTTCGGCAATCTTGCGAACGTTCTCCAGTGTAACATTGCCCGAGGCTTCGAGTTTTGCGCGGCCATTCGTCAGCGTGACCGCCTCCGACATCATTTTCGTTGACATATTATCCAGCAGGATGCGTTCGACCCCCAGCTCGAGCGCGGCCCGTACATCTTCCAACGTGCGCGCCTCGACTTCAACCTGCAGACTGTTCCCCGCGCCGCGTGCCCGGCTGACGGCTTCTGCCAGCGAACCGGCGAAGTCAATATGATTGTCCTTGATGAGGATCATGTCATACAGGCCGACGCGATGGTTCTGCCCGCCGCCGCGCCGCACGGCCAGCTTGTCCACCAGGCGCAGACCGGGCGCGGTCTTGCGCGTGTCGAGGATGACCGCCTTCGTCCCGGCGGCCGCCTCCACGAACTGGCGCGTCAGCGTGGCGACGCCGGACATGCGTCCCAGGAAATTCAGCGCGGTACGTTCGCCGGTCAGCAGGGCGCGCGCCGCGCCGGAGAGGTCCGCCAGCACCTGACGGTTTTCCACGCATTTTCCCTCTTCAATGTGCGGCAGGAACTTGACGCCTCGGTCGAGCAGGGAAAAGGTCGCCGCGGCCACGTCCAGCCCGGCGATAACCCCGGCCTGCTTGGCGATGATACGCCCAGACATGCGTGCATCGGGAGGCACGATGCTGTTCGTGGTCACGTCGCCGCTGCCGATATCCTCAGCGAGGGCGTTCCGGATGGCTGATAGGATTGCTTCGGGTAGTTCTCTGCTGGTCGCTTCTGCGTTCATAAAACAGGCCATTTACATCTCGAGCGTGAACATCATTCTAACCGCCCCCTTGCTTTTGTCAAGGGGCGTTGAATCGCGGGCAACTCCGGTGTATACTATTTGGTCAGAAGGTAAGTTTGTTCTTGAGGCATGGATATGGCAAAGATAAAGTACGTGATAAAACGCAACGGGGCCACCGTCCCGTTCGTGCAGGATCGGATAACGAACGCCATCTTCCGCGCCGCGGTCTCGGTCGGCGGGCGGGATTGGACGATTGCCGAGGGTCTCAGCAATCAGGTTGTCGAATTGTTGGAGGGTCGCTTCGGAAAGAAGAACCCTCCCAGCGTCGAGCAAATCCAGGATGTGGTCGAAAAGGTATTGATCGAGAACGGCCACGCCAGGGTTGCCAAGGCTTACATCCTCTACCGCGAGGAACGCAACCGGCGGCGGAAAATGGAGAAATCACCCAGCGAGCAGCGCGCGGAGTATATCCCCTGGGCGAAAATGTGGTCGGTTTTGGATTGGGCGGTAGACCACGAGATCAACACGGTGGAAAAGCTGAACAGGCGGATCGAGAACGGCGAGATCGTGGAGATCGTAAAAGAGGCGGAAGCCGCATACGCCCAGGACCTTCAAGCCGTGACGGATTCGATTGGCGAGCGCAAAGACACGATCAAACTCGTCATCATCGCCGGGCCTTCTTCCTCTGGTAAAACCACCACAACCAACAAAATCGCCCGCAACCTGAGCCAGCAGGGGTTGCGCTTCGTAGAGCTGAACCTGGATAATTACTATTTCGATCTGGAGCTGCATCCCAAAGATGAGTTTGGCGACTACGATTTCGAGACGCCCCAGGCGCTGGATATTGAGCTGATCAACCAGCACCTTCATGCGCTGTTGTCTGGGAAAGAAGTGTTGCTGCCGTACTATGATTTCAAGGCAGGCAAACGTTATCTGGAGCGGACGCCCATGCGCCTGGGAGAGGGTGACATTATCCTCATTGACAGCTTGTATGGCTTGTATCCGCCCCTGACGGACAGCATCGAAGACGAGAAGATCAAAGTCTACCTGGAGCCTTTGTCGCAGTTGAAGGATAACGATGGGAAATATGTCCGCTGGACCGACATCCGCCTGATGCGCAGAATGCTGCGGGATGCCACGCATCGCGCTTACGATTACGGCAAAACGCTGACGCATTGGCACTACGTACGTTCAGGCGAGATGAGGAATATCATTCCTTACATAGATACCGCCGATTTTATGATCAACAGTGGGATGCCGTATGAGCTGCCGATCTTCAAGCCGAAGCTGCTGGCTCATTTTGCCGAATGGGTGCGGCTTTACCAGGATGACCCGCTTCGGGAAGATGCGTTCACCCGCGCCGCGCGCATCCACAGCCTGCTCGAAACCATCACGCCGATTGCAGATGATACGATCGTTCCAAAAGACTCTGTAATTCGCGAGTTTATTGGGGGGTTATCGTTGGATTAGCAACCTATTGAAGCTGAAGAAAACTGCTGGCCTGGATTGCCAAATCCAGGCTGAAATCGAGCCAGGAAAGCCTCAAAATGCCGGATTTGGCAATCCGGCGGAGCAATTCAAGCAATGGCTTCCAACGCGAATTGCGCGAATGAGGTGAATGCCGCGAAAAAGCAGAAAAGCGTTCGCGTAATTCGCAACATTCGCGCCACATCGTACTCGGAGAGTATTCGCGTTCCAGAACGACAGCCTCGAAACACTGCTTCGGTAGCAAGTCCTCTAATCAGCCAGTCCCCGGTTGAGACGGCGCGCTTGCTCCCAGGCTGCGAAGTCCGCAGGCGGAAGGATGATCTCGGCCTCCGGCTTACGCTCCAGCCGCGCCACGTCGTTGGGGCAGCCGCTGACGCACAGTCCGCAGCCGATGCAGCGCGCCTTGTCTACCACCGAGAAACCGTCCCCGACCGAGATGGCATGAACCTGGCAGCGCTCGATGCAGGTGCCGCAGTCGTTGCAGATTTCCGGGTCAATGACCGCGTAATAGTTGGCCTGTGCGACCGAGTCCTCGATGCCCCACTCCGTGACGCCGCGCAGGATGGCGCAGCAGCAGCCGCAGCAGTTGCAGACGTAGCCCAAACCTTCGATCACGTTGTTGACCGTGTGCACCAGGCCGATCTCCTCGCTCCGATCCAGGAGCGCCAGCGCCTCGGCCTGGGTGATATCCCCTGGCCTGGGTGCACGTTCCGCGTTGGAGAAGGTGATGCAGATGTCCAGCGGAAAGTCACAGCGGCGGCTGCCCAGTTGATCCTGCTGTTCGCGGCAGATGCAGGCGCGCACGTTGTAGTTCTTGGCGGAGAGAAGGATCGCACGCACGTCTTCATACGGCAGTATCCACTCCGATTTGACCGTGTTTTGGGCCGGGACGACCCGGTGCAGGGCCGGCTGCGCGCCCATCATGCCGGCCGCGCCGCCGCTGGTCATATACTCTTCGACCAGGTGCGCCAGCTCGTGATCCATGAGTTCCAACTGCGCCTCGTAGATGCCGACCACGAAGGGGGCAAGCCGGAAGCGTATTTTTCCGTCCCGCTTTTCGAACCAGGCAAAGCCGCGCCGCACCAGCTTGAACAGTTGGTTGGTGACCTCTTCGGCCGGCAGGCCGATCCGCGCGGCGATCTCGTCAACCGGCTCCAGGTCGCCGCACAACTGGCAGGCCAACGCGGCCTCTTCGGACGAGCAGATCTTTTTCAGGATCTTTATCTCCACCCCTGACTCCGTGCGCGGAAAACCGTTTGGCAGCCGGTCGAGGGCGGCGGCAAGTTGGGTGTAGATGGTATCGGTCATTTTGGTTTCTCCGTTTCTCCTAAACCTCACAGGTCTCTGAGACCTGTGAGGTTTGTCAATTAATCCAAATCTTCGTCAATAAACGCTGACAATTCCTTTTCATCCACCATGCCGCGGTGGAATTCTTCGAATGCTGTCACACTCCCAAACGTTTTGATGATTTCATCCCGCTTGAGCCGTGTCTTTCCTGCGCCTGTCAACGCAGCATACGATGACCACTGCCAGTCGCGGAAGTCGTCCACAAATCCGTGTTTCTGTGGGTTATAGTGTATGTAGAAGATCAGGCGCTCGAAATAAGACTCGCTTGTTACTTCTATGCGTCCAAAGCGTTCTTCGAATAAGCTTCCTGTCCGATTATAGCCTTTGTTGATGGCTTTTGAGTACGCATTGAACAGATTCGAAAAACTCTGTGATGGCTTGAAGGGCTTCTTGGAGACCTCACAGGTCTTGGAGACCTGTGAGGTCTGTTGATACTCCTCTTCGGTCCTGATGCGCACGAGCAGATGGAAGTGGTTTTTCGGCAGACAGTACGCATATGTATCCGCGATGGGTTCGATGTGCCGCGCATACAATTGAAGAAAGTAGGGATAATTACGTTGCTCGCGGAACAAGTCTTCGCGGTTGTTGCCGCGATTGTAGATATGATAATAGAGACCAGGTTGCAGGGGCGTGAGCGTTTTCATCTCCTTTTCCTCCACTAGACCTCACAGGTCTTTAAGACCTGTGAGGTCTTCTTCTTATACTTTGTACAGCAAATCCGCGTACCGCCGGAGCATCTCGCTGACCACGCCTCGCAGCGGCAGGGTGGCGGCCATGCCGTAGACGGGCGCGCTCTCGCCTTTCTCCTCCGGGTGCGCCTTGACGTGCTCAACCGCCTCGCGCAGGTCACGGATGAATCTGTCCGCGACGCCCTCCTGCGCGTGGCGCAGGGTCAAGGCAATGTGAACTGCGGATGGCTTATGCAGCGGATTCAGGCTCCACTTGCACGCCAGCATGAAATCCATCACCTTGTAGATGTCGAGAGATTCGGAGGCGAAGGCGATGATCCACAGCGGGTCGCCCAGGATGTGGAGTTCGGGGATTTCGGCAATGCCCTTCTTGATTTCCGTGGCCGTTTCCAGGATGCGCCGCGTGGCCTCCAGGTAGCCGGCTTCGCCCATCGAGATCATGGCCGCCCAGCAGACCGCGCTCAGGCCGCCCGGCCGGCTGCCGGCCATGTTGGGAGAGAAGTACAGTCCGCCCGGCCAGTCAACCGCAGTGAAATATTGGTAACGCCGCAATTCCGGGCCGCGATAGAGCACCACCGAAGTGCCTTTGGCCGCGTAACCGTATTTGTGCGTGTCGGCGGACATGGATGTCACGCCAGGCAGGCGGAAATCGAAGGGCGGGACTGGGTAGCCGAGCCTCTCCGCCCAGGGCAGGACGAAACCCCCCAGGCAGCCGTCGGTGTGGAATCCGATGCCGTGCTGCCGCGCCAGCTCGGAGAGTTCGCGGATGGGGTCAATCACGCCGTGAGGAAAAGTCGGCGCGGAGCCGATGATGGCGATAGTATTGCGGCTGAGGGCGCGTTCGACGGCGCGGATGTCAGCGCGGAAATCAGGGCCGACCGGCGTGCGGATCATCTTGATCCGGAAATATTGCGCGGCTTTATCGAAGGCCGGATGAGCGGTGACCGGGGCGATGATCTCAGGCCGCCTGATCCCGCGCCGGTCGCGCACCCAATCGCGATAGGTTTTCATGGCCAGCAGGATGCTTTCCGTGCCGCCCGCAGTGACCGTGCCGCAGATTTCGTCAGCCGCCTCGGCTGCGCCCAGCATTTGGGCGGTCATGGCGACGATCTCGGATTCGAATTTGGAGGCGCTCGGCCAGATATCGGCGTGCAGTGGGTTGGCTTGCGAATGCAGGGCGTAGACGCGGTTGAGGAAATCTATAAAGAGGTCATCGCCATTGTAGACCGCGCCAGATGCGTAGCCTTCTTTCCAGCGCGCCTCCTCCCGCTCCTTCAGGGCTTTCAACTGGCGGATGAGTTCGCCGCGCGCGTAGCCGTTTTCGGGCAGGCGCGCAAACGAAGGAAAATCCTGCCGGTAGGGTTTGACCGTCCCTTCCAGTTGGGTCATGATCCCCTCGTATTCTTTCTCGATCATGGATTTTACGGACGGGATGCGGCGCAGGTATTTTTCCATCCACGCTAGCCAGCGCGGGGGCAGCCATTTCAGTTGCCCTTGTATGTTTTGGATGTCCATGAGTACCTTTCCTATGAAGTTCTTGTTTTTATGTGAAGATTCTTGTAACTGACTTGCGTCCTCTACAATAAGTCCCTTTTACCACCAAGGCACGAAGGCACAAAGATTCTTTGTGATGAAATTTCGTGACTTTGTGCCTTCGTGGTTAATCCCTTTTGGTACCGGCGCGTCCAGGTCAGGTTCTTCTTGCGTTCAGCCGCGCGTAGATTGGCCGGTTCTTGTGATACAGCGTCACATATTCCCTGAACACCTCGTCATAAACCTTGCGGTGATCAGGATTGGGTTGAAAGGTGTTGGCGATCTGAATGCCCTCGGCGATCTCGTCGAAGGTAGTCAATTTGAGCGCCACACAGGCCAGATACGCCGCGCCGCGCAGACCGGCGCGGATCGGGTCACGCACCTGGCGGATGGTGCGATCCAGCACGTCGGCGTGGATCTGGCACCAGACGTCCGACTTCGCACCGCCGCCGATCATGTTGAGCGGATCCAGCCTGCGTTTGCAGAAGGGTTCCACGCCTTCCAACAGCCAGCGGAAATTGAAGGCCACGCCCTCGAAAACCGCCCGCACCAGGTCGCTGCGGTTATTATTCAAGGATAGGTTGTAGAATCCGCCTCGGATGAGGGCGTCCTCCACCGGCGTCCGTTCGCCGACCAGCCAGGGGGTAAAGATGATCCCGCGACTGCCGGCCGGGACGCTGGCGGCCATCTGGTCGAAGCGCGCGTACAGGTCCGCGGGCTGCGCGCCGCTCTCCATTTCATCCTTTGGGTAGAACAAGTTGTCGCCCAGGAAGTTGAGGCAGGCGCCAGCGCACTCCTGTTCGTTGGCGATGTAATACTTGCCGGGGATGGCGGAGGGCAGGGAGGCCATGTTGTGCAGCAGGTCGGTCTTTTTGAATGGCACGTGGCAGGATATCCAGGAAGAGGTTCCCAGGTACAGGTGGGCCTCGAAATCCCGCACCGCGCCCGCGCCGACAGCCGAGGATTGCGCGTCGGTCGTCCCGGCGACGACCTGCACGCTGGCGGGGAGGCCGAGCGCATCGGCGGCTTGCGGCGTGAGCGGGCCGAGGATGTCCAGCGTGCGCCTCAGATCGGGCAGTTTCTCGCGCTGGATGCCGGAGAGGGCCAGCAGGCGCGCGTCCCAGTCAATGTGGAAGATGTCGCGGTTGTCGGTCAGCCAGTGCAGGTTGACCGAGTCGTAGGTCGCCGCGATCTGCCCGGTCAGGCGCAGGTTGACGTAATCCTTTGGTTCGAGGAACTTGTATGTCTGGCGGTAGATTTCCGGCCATTCGTGGCGGATGAACAGGATGTGGGCGATGGAGTCCTTTCCCGAATGGGTGGGGATGCCGCCGGTGCGCCGCAGCCAGGCTACCAGCCGCCCGAGGCCGTAGCCCTCGACCTTGAGCAGACCGCCGGTAATTTCCTGGACGTAGGGCGCGCCGCGCGTATCCATCCAGAAGATGGCGTTCGTCAGCGGGCGGCCATCCCGGCCAACGGCGACGGTGGTGGAGTACAGGCTAGCGCAGTTGACCGCCAGGATGTCATCCACCCGGACAAGCCCCTGCCCGAGCAGCCGCCGCGTCGCGCGGACGATGGCCTGCCACCAGTCATCCGGACGCTGTTCCACCCCGCCGCCGGGCAAGAACAAGGTCTCCACCGGCTCGAATTCGCTGGCGACGATCTCGCCGCGCGTGGAAACCAGCGCCACCTTCGGCCCGGATGAGCCCAGGTCTATGGCGAGGATGTATTGATCGTTTGGCATCACAGCCTCCTATTCTGCATTGGTTGCCCCCATGACCGGCATGACTGGCCGTTATCTGCTTGCGCCAACATTAGAGTCTGTTCTGCGAAGTGAGCGAACAGATGTGGGTGCTCCGTCTAACAAAGATGCTTTTGGCTTGATCTTGAATGACATATTTCTCTTACCTACAGCGTGCACAGCCAGCGCGAAACCGATGCGATCTGACGCTCGTCGTTGAGATTTGATGCGTTGCTGAGGCTGCCGTTTTCTAGTTCATTCCAGATTTCGCCAGCCATTTTCTTCTCAATGGCTGTGCCGATGAAGAAGGTGAGAGGCTTTTGCCCCACTTCTGCAAAGGATTTTCGAATGCGTTCCAGGGAGGTACGGGCAGTTTTCCAGTGTTCATCTGCACCCGCCGGGTCTATACCTCCCTTTAGTTCGCCCAGAGCGATGTAGGATTCGGGCAAGGCATATTTTGAGGCCTCCAATTCCTCGGGCGAAAGGTTGAACAAGCACAAATCCACGTTATTCTTGACCAGTGGGACAGTCAGGTTAAAGATTAGTGTACGTTTTTTGCCGTTCCTTTGCCAAGAAATACCTCTCAAGAGGATTTCCTCATCATACTTACTTTTTAGCATCTTGTGCCACGTGCAACCCGTTCTGTCCAGCCAGCGATAAGGAATGCCTGCCATCGTAAGTGTTGCCTGAATCATATAGGTAAACTTACGGTGCGTCAATTTTGCGTTGATTTTTTCATCGGAAGGGGAGATGTGTTGGGTAGTAAGCCACTTTTTTTCAGCTACAAGGGCAGCCGCCCACGCCTGGGAGTCTATCGGGGTTGTGATAAAGTTTTTGCTCGAACGCAAATGCTGAGGGTAGGAGAATTGCGGCATATTCAAATCTATCGAATCGAACGAACAAGTGAATAGAGTTTTGGTAAGGCATTTTGGCGCAATCTAAACTTTGTTCCATGATTGTGTCCAGTACGTGCATCAAAATCTACCAGAACATTTCCTTCTTCCAACGCGGTGAGAAAATTGTCAAAGTAAAAACCCTGCAAAACTAAAATCCGATTATAGTGGAAAAACTCCTGGCCTCCTTCTTTCATTACCTCGGCTTGAACATAAAAGCAATTGAGTAGTTTCGTGCCTGCCTTGTAATGCAAGTCATCAAATCCCCAATATGGTTGGGGAGTAAGCTCGTGCAAGCCAACGCGCTTCTCTACAGTGGCTAGCCAGTCTGCATGTGTAGAATCAACAGCGGCTGCGTCGAATGACACCAGTATTTTTCGAACCTGACGATCTATTACAACTTGAAAACCCCTGTCACTCCTTGCCATTCCGTGTATCGTTTGACGGAAACTCTTTTCACCTTCAGGGTATTTGATCCCAGCTAATTCATGCCTCCATCCATAATTGGGTAAGAACACTTTGGGAACAAACTTCAGCGCACGCGGAGATGGCTCCATGTGAAAAAGTGTGGTCAGTGAGGAGCTCTCAGCGCGTTGGCATTTGAGCTCCCACTCGGAGGCATTTGGAATAGGCAAGTTGTTTTCTTGAATCTCTAGCAAATCTTCAAGCGTGTTGCCAATACCACCAACGTTTCCCGGCCGGGCGTTCGGAATCCATCCCCTGTGGCAAATTTCTTGAAGTGCTACGATAAGAGAGTCTTTCGTGTAAGTTCTCATGAGCTGTTGTTTGCCGGTCTCCAGAAGTCGAGCAAGTATTCAAAAGTTGTTCCCATTGTGATGTAATTACTCGGCCACCCAAAAATACCTATCCTATTAACAATATTTGTTCTGTCCCAAATGATTGTATTCCTAAGTTCATATCCGCGCTTTCGCAACTCTTGTATCAGCGAGACGTGAATAGTAATTCGCTCATTCTCCCACCACATGTCTGGCACATTAATCACGCAATGCGCTTTAGGTTTCAGCAAAGGCAATAGCCGTTCAAAAATATCTCCCATCACTTGGGTATACGCGTCTAACGGCATAGTGCCTAAATCTCGCGGATCTTGCGAATATTGTTCGATTTTGCCTAACTGTTCATTATTGCGTTCGCGTCTTGATTTATTCTTTCGCTTTCTATTGAGAAGATTTGAATACGGTGGCGATGTAATTATTAGGCTAACTGTTTCAGGTTGTAAGTAATCAGATATGTTTCGAGCGTCATCCTGAATGGCAGTCTGTTGCGCCCGGTTGAAAAGATTATTCGTAGCCAAGCGTTTCACGCAAAGGTCAATGTATTTTTCTTGCAAGTCAAAACCAGTAGCATTCCTATTCAGGTCTTGAGCAGCGACTAATGTTGTTCCACTGCCTACAAAAGGGTCAAGTACGAGTTCGCCTTCGTGGGTAAAAAGAGAAATGACCTTTTTTGCTAATGCAATTGGGAATGTAGCGGGGTGTAAGCTTTTATCCCGAATGTCTCTCCCTTCGTAAAAGAACTGCCAAACACCGAGTTGACTCTTTAGCCATTCTTTTGCCGTCAGACAATTAATGTGATTTGGCTCGCACGAACATGTCCTGGTAGAGCCGATAAAGATTCTTGTTCGGTATAGTTCTTGCGTTTCCCTGATTGCGCGGGGTAAAACCGTAACGGTTGTTTCACTCATTTAGTTGGCCTCCAGCTGAATTTTACCCCATCCTACAGTTATTGACAGCATTGTTCTCAAAGATGTTGATGAAGCCGACATCTCAGAGGCAAGCATAAAATTATTTGCTTTCCATCTCCACCCACATCTGCGCCCCATCCGTCGAGACCGTGATCCAGCCGTTCTGGTCGGTGCGCAGGAGGGTGATGTCTTGCACGGCATCCAGCGTCTCTTGATCGGGCAGGCCATCCGGGTCGCCAGCCGCCACGCTGAGGATCACCATCTGCGGGCGCAGGGCAGCGATCCATTCCGGCGGGTTGACGGGAGCGTAGCCGGAATCAGCCAGCAGCAGCACGGAGACAGGCCCAACCGCCGCGCCGTTCTCCAGCTCTGCCAACGAGTCGAAGTTCGCGCCAATGGGCAGCAGGGCGCGGAAGCCGTTCCACGTCAGCAGCAACACCGCGCCGCGCGGCGTGACGCTCAGGACCTCGAGCCTGGCACCCGCGCCCAGGTCGAGGCCGCTGCCGGAGACGGCGCGCGTCACCGCGATGGACTGGTCTGCCAGCCACTCGTCCACCTGGCGGGCGGAGTAAGACGATTCGACCATCCCGGCCCACAGCACCGCGTCGGGCGGGAAACGCTCCAGCGTGCGCGGCAGGGCGGCTACCTGGTTCTCCTGCGTGGAGGCGACCACCAGATAATCCAGCTTGCGGTCGAAAGGTGAAAGCCGCCGTCCGAGGGCGTCCGAGAGGCGCGAGGGACTGAGGCCGCCGTTGACCAGCACGGCGCGGCCGGACGGAGTCTGGATCAATATCGCGTCGGCGGAGCCAACGTTCAGGAAGGTCAGGCGCAGGCGGCCATCCGGGGCGGCAAAGGCGGCGCGCCAGGTCAGGAAGGTGATAAGAGCAAGCGTGCTGAGGAACAGGGGGGCGAGGGCGAGGCCGCGGGCGGCGAAAAAGGCTTTTAAACGGGAGCCGGCGAAAGTCCAGGAAAGCAGCGCAGCGTAGAACAGTACGACGAACAGGAGCGAGAAGTCCCCAAGCATCAGCACACCGTGCGGCAGGCTGGCGAACAGTTCCACGAGGCGGTTGGTGTAGACGACAAAAGGCCAGGCCAGCCAGGCGGCCAGTTGGCCGAGCGGCGGATAGAGCAGTCCGAGCAGCAAGGCCAACCCGCCGAGCAGCATCACGGCGGGTTGGGCGGGCAAGATGAAGGGGTTGGCGACCAGCGAGACGAGCGAGATGCGCCCGAACTGGTAGGCCATGATCGGCAGGGTGGTCAGTTGGGCGGCCAGGGTGAAAAGGACAAATTCTGAGAGGGGGCTTGCTATTTTTTGTGCTCTTGAGGGCTGCAGGGTAGGGGATGCGGGGTGCGGGTTAGGGGTTGCGGGATGCGGGATAGGAGTTGCAAGATAGGGGATGCGGGATAGGCGCCGCGTGACCCACTCCTGTAACGGCTGGGCGTAGAGGATCAGGCCGAGGGTGGCGGCAAAGGAAAGCTGGAAGCCGATGTCCCACAAGACGGATGGGTTGCCGACGGCCATCAGCGCGGCGACGAAAGTCAGCGTGTTGAGGCCATCTTGACGGCGGCCGACCTGCCGGGCGAAGAGCGCCAGTCCGCCCATCAGCGCGGCGCGCACCACGGCCGCGTCCGCGCCGACCAGGAAAGTGTAGAGAGCGATGCCGACGACCGCCGCCAGCGCGCCCCGTCGCGGCCCAAGCAGGCGGCTGAAGAGGGCCACGAACAGCGCGGCGATGATCGTGATGTTGAAGCCAGAGATGGCAATGATGTGCGCCGTGCCGGTATCCTTGTAAGCCTGCTGGAGATCGGCGGGCAGACCGGTATCCACGCCCAGCAGGATGCCGGCCAGGAGCGAGGCCTCCGGGTCGGGGAAGATGC
>Ga0163200_1000753_pt1 | contig 13059 bp, 12 predicted proteins | sample PL_2010_200m_FD_113535 | JGI IMG/M metagenome (GOLD analysis project Ga0163200, IMG submission 113535) | Freshwater microbial communities from Powell Lake, British Columbia, Canada to study Microbial Dark Matter (Phase II) - PL_2010_200m | ecosystem: Environmental > Aquatic > Freshwater > Lake ... | reverse complement strand
GCCCCCCACCGTACTCTTCGTCGGTCGCCTCCAGGCCCGCAAGCGCGTGGACGACCTGCTGCGCGCCTGCGCCTCCCTGAGCGAAGTCGAAGGGCCGGAAAATCTACAGCCGCGCCTGGTCATCGTCGGCGATGGGCCAGAGCGCGAAAACCTGGAGCTTCTGGCAAAGGGGGTCTACCCGCGCGCTGAGTTCGTCGGTCCAAAGTATAAAGAAGAACTTGCTCCCTACTTCTCCGCTGCTGACCTGTTCGTCCTGCCCGGCACGGGCGGACTGGCGGTGCAGGAGGCCATGTCTTATGGTTTGCCGGTCATCATGGGCCAGGGCGATGGCACCAATGACGATCTCGTCCGCCCCGCCAACGGCTGGCAGATTCCATCGGATGATCCCAGCGCGTTGATTGAAACGCTACGCACCGCGCTTTCTGATGTCGCGCGTCTGCGGGCGATGGGTGCCGAATCCTACCGCATCGCGGCAGAGGAGATCAACTTGGAGAAGATGGTGGGGGTGTTTGTGGAAGCGGTGAAGAGGGTAAAAGCCTAACGGTTCGCATCAGCCGCCGCCGGTTCTGGCAAGGCGACTACCACTTCAAGCACGAAACTTTACAAAGTGCCGCTGCGTACCCGCAACGAAGGCGGTCAGGTGGAGCCAGTGTTGGGCGCTTTTACCAACTACCAGGAACTCGACCAGGCTCTAACCCCAAAAAGTAATAACCCAAAAATCTAAGAAATCCGCCTTCTCTTGTTATTCCTCCACTATACAAAGCAAATGCCAAAAATACAATACAAACGGCAACAATCATTATTGTAAAATTTGCCCAAATACGCCATTGTCGCCAACGACGACTTGCAAATTTGTCAAAAAGTAAAGCCGCTAAAATCTGTGACAGTATTGCGATGGGAGTTCGAATTACATAAATATCCATAACGCGAGTCCCGTTGTTTACTCCAATGTCAAAGTAAACCATGTAGTCAAACATGAAATACATGAAAAATACCGTTAATGCGGTGAGAAATGTTATGTAGAGTAACGCAAGACCGGCTCTCTTCATTTCAAGTTCCCATCTAACCAATTGAAAACCACTTGCACGTTGGGATCTTTTTGCTGAATGTTCAGGTAATCTTGCGTATGAGATAGTATTTCGTTTATCAAATCCAATTTTGTAAGCTGCAATTGATATTTGTGCCACAGGTCAATTCCTATCTGAACACTTAATTTGTCACCCTCATCCGTCTTTCCCGCGCCAACTCCCCTAGATTCAGCGTATTTGTGGAGTGTGTCAGCATCAAAGTTTGCTGCTGAACCAACAAATCCATAATGGATATTCGACCAGATGTCGTAAAAGTATTCATGTTCTGTATCCCCGCGTATTGGAAAGTAGTAATCATCCGAATCTTTCAGATTGAATTTCCTCTGCAACTTGGGTTTATGATCCCACATTGCATGATCGCGTACAGCATTCCACCAGATAAAATAGGCAAGCCATTCATTGCCTTTAGCAAGCTCCGCTTTAATACTTTTCACTATTTGGCTTTGTGCATTTGTAATCATCTCTCCATACATGTAATCAAGCAACTCGTCAAAGCGTGAATAGTCTGCTTCTCTGACTCCTACTTCTACTAGAAACGAGAATATCGCAGTCTTTCTACCTTCTCCTTTGGCATGAACATCTACCTGAAATTCATGGCTTTTTGTGACTGATTGAGATACTTCATAGACGAAGGATGTTTGTCCTTCTCCTATATCGGAAAGCACCATATCTTGTTCGGTTACCAACGCTTTTATGCTGAGATTTACTATTTCCCCTTCTGCCACGGCTTTTCGCCATAAAACTCGATCAATGGGTATGCTTTTACCAAAATTATTTTTCCGTTCAAAGAAATCGACTTCACCATTTGCCTCGAAAGCAAATGACAAATCATTTCCAATATTGTTGCCAGAATATTGGATTCGTCTGAGGGATGCAAAAAGCTTGAGGGGAGTAGTCATTTCCTGTTCCTTCAGAAATAAAATATGGTTTGAAGATCGGTCAGTTCCTGCGCCCAACTATTTTTTGTGCCGCCGTATGTGGTAGCCCGCTCTCAGGCTACCATTGGCGGGTGAAAAGGCTTATGGGCGGCGAAAGATTATAACCGCTGAAAATATTATAGCACTTCTCCCAGCCTGCTGCACGTACCCGAATTGCCTCAATCCACAATAAACAGTTTTGCTCCCGTTTCTGTGCGGGAACGGTGCGGGGCGACATCATCGGCGACCTCGTAACTCGTCCCAGGCGTGAGCTTGAACTGTCTCCCATCTTCGAGTTCGGTGACCAGCTCTCCTTCCAGGACGAGCAGAACGTGCCCGCGCTCGCACCAGTGATCGGCGAAATAACCCGGCGAGTATTCGACCATGCGCACGCGGATATTCCCAATTTCCAGCGTCCGCCACAGCGCCACGCCTGTCTCGCCGGGGTGCTCCGTGACCGGTACCTGGCTCCAATCGGTAAAGCAGAAGGGGACATCCTTGATTTTCATAAGATTACTTCAAACTTCCCGTCGCGATGGCTGCTTTGACCTCGCCGATGGCCTTGGTGATCTGGATCTCGCGCGGGCAGGCCAGGGTGCAGTTGAAGATGGTATGGCAGCGGTAGACGCCGAACACGTCGTTCAGGATCTTCAAGCGCTCGGCTGCGGCGCGGTCGCGGCTGTCAAAGATGAAGCGATGCGCCGCGACGATGGCTGCCGGGCCGAGGTACTGGTCGTTGGCCCAGAAGGACGGGCAGGAGGTGGTGCAGCAGGCGCACAGGATGCACTTGGTGGTGTCGTCGAAGCGCTCGCGGTCTTCGGGACTCTGGTAGCGTTCCTGCGCCGGTTCAGGTTCGTCGTTGATGAACCAGGGTTTGACAGAGCGAAAGTTCTCGAAGAATGGCTCCATGTCCACGATCAGGTCTTTGATGACGCGCAGGCCCAGGATCGGCTCGACGGTGATCTTCGTCCCGACGTCGCGGACGAGCGTCTTGCAGGCGAGGCGATTAAATCCGTTGATGCGCATCGCATCCGAGCCGCAGATGCCGTGCGCGCACGAGCGGCGGAAGGAGAGCGTCCCATCCTGGTAGCCTTTGACCTTTTCGAGCAAGTCGAGCACGCGGTCGGTCTCGACGGCCTCCAGCTTGTAGGTGGCGTGGTGCGGCTTCTTGTCCTTTTCAGGGTTGTAGCGAAAAATCTTTATCGTTACCTGCATGGTGACCTCTTCTAGTAAGTCCGTACTTTCGGCTGGTACTTGGTGACGACGACCGGCTTGTATTTCAGGTCAATCTTGCCGTCCTCGCGTACCCAGGCCAGGCTGTGTTTGAGCCACTTCTTGTCATCGCGTTCCGGGTAATCCTCGCGCGAGTGTCCGCCGCGGCTCTCGGTGCGGGCAATGGCCGAGACTGTGGTGACCTCCGCCAGGTCGAGCAGGTTGCCCAGTTCCCATACGTTGATCAGTTCCATGTTGAAGATCTTGCCGGTATCCGTCACGCTGACATGCTTGTAGCGTTCCTTTAGTTCGCGGACGACCTCCAGGGCGTGTTCCATCCCTTTGCCGGAGCGGAAGATGCCCATCTCGTCGAACATCACTTTCTTCATCTCGGTGGAAATGTCGAAGGCGTTTTCCTTGCCGTCCGCGTGCAGGATGCTCTCGAACTGGGCGCGGGCGAACGCGGTCGGGTCGGCGGTCAGGGGCTGGAAGGGTGTCCCCTTGGCGAACTCAGCGGCGCGCAGGCCGGCGTGCTTGCCAAAGACGACCAAATCCAGCAGCGAGTTGGTGCCCAGGCGGTTCGCGCCGTGCACCGAGACACAGGCCACCTCGCCCGCGGCGTACAAACCAGGCAGGACGGTGTTCTTCTCGTCAATCACCACCTCGCCGTATTTGTTGGTCGGGATGCCGCCCATCGTGTAGTGCGCCGTCGGCTGGATAGGCATCGGCTGGGTGATGGGGTCCACGCCCAGGTAGACGCGGCAGAAGTCCACGATGTCGGGCAGCTTGGCCAGGATCTCCTCGCCGGTGACGACGAGTGGGGAGCCATCCGGCCGCTTGCGCCCGTCAATGGCAGCGTACTTGTTGACGACCTCCGGGCGCACGTCCAGGTACATGTAGTTCTGGCCGTTGACGCCGCGTCCCTCGCGTATTTCCAGGTAGATGGCGCGGCTGATAACATCCCGCGAGGCCAGGTCTTTCACGGTGGGCGCGTACTTTTCCATAAAGCGCTCGCCCTTGCCGTTGATCAGCACGCCGCCCTCGCCGCGCACGCCCTCAGTGATGAGGATGCCGAGTTTGTATATACCGGTGGGATGGAATTGGAAGAATTCCATGTCCTCGGCGGGGATGCCGCGCCGGATCGTGATGGCAATGCCGTCGCCGGTGTAGGCATAGGCGTTGGAGGTGATCTCCCAGATGCGCCCGTGCCCGCCGGTGGCCAAGATGATCGCCTTGGCGTGGAAGACGTGCATCTCGCCGGTGGCGAGTTCCACCGCCACCACGCCCACAGTGGCGCCATTCGCCATCAGCAGGTCAACGACCTGGAATTCGTCAAAAAAGGTGACGTTGTTCTTGATGCACTGCTGGTAGAGCGTTTGCAGGATCATGTGACCGGTGCGGTCGGCGGCGTGACAGGCGCGGCGTACAGGCTTGCCGGTGACGTTGTTGGTGTGTCCGCCGAAGGGACGCTGGGAGATTTTGCCGTCAGGCGTCCGGTCGAAGGGCAGACCCATGTGTTCCAGCTCGTAGATGGCGTCTATGGCCTCGAAGCACATGAATTCGATGGCGTCCTGGTCGCCCAGGTAGTCGCTGCCTTTGACCGTGTCGTATGTGTGCCATTCGGGGTGATCTTCCTCGATGTTCCCCAGCGCCGCGCCGATGCCGCCCTGCGCCGTGCCGGTGTGCGAGCGGGTCGGGTAGAGTTTGCTGATGACGGCCGTCTTGGCTGTTTTAGAAGCGTACAGGCCGGCCATCAGGCCCGCCCCGCCTGCGCCGACGACGAGTACTTCGAATTGATGGGTTTTCATGTCATCACTCCTACGCAGTAAATGATGCGGTCAGCACGTAGATACCGACGATGATCATGAAAAGCCAGATCAGGAATACCAGGCCGCGCAGCAGAACACGACCCCATGTCGGGTTGAGATAATCTTCGAGCACCACGCGCAGGCCGTTCAGGCCGTGCGTGCCAGCGAACAAGATGAAAAGAGTGCCCATGACTTTCCAGAAACCGTTATCATAGAGCGCAGTGTCAATCACATCGGTGCTTTGGATGTGGAATGGGTTGGGCATGTAGCCCCAGCGCAGCAGGGCTGCCAGGTCCATTTGCTGGCGGGCGCCCATCACCAGGGCGGCCACGATGCCCGTGAGGGCGAACAGGTACATCGCCAGGGCCGAGATGCGCGTGAACAGCCACATCAGGTAATCGAGGCTGAAGCCGCGTTGCGGAGCAGTTCTTGGTCTCATGCTTGCCTCCTAACCGCCCAGTCCGCTGCGGACCAGGATGAGGACGGCCATGCCATAGATGGGCAGGAAGACGAACCACTCCAGCCAGATGGCCTCGCGCTGGTATTCGAGCAGTTTCGGCCACAGGTCCAGGAGCACGATGCGCAGGCCGTTGATGGCATGGAACAGGGCGCAGAAGAAGATGAAGATCTGGAAGATCCAGTTCTCGTAAATCGTGTTGATGAACGTGCCGAGATCGCTGCCGAATTGCTGGCTTAGGAAAGAAGCCAGGATGTGGAGCGCCACGAAGAGCACGATGCCCAGGCCGCTGATCCGGTGCAGGATCCAGGCCAGCATCGGCCCTTTGCCCTGGTATCGCAGGCCTTCCATCAGGCCAACGTTCCTTTTTAGACCCATCTACGCCTCCTTCAAAAAAAGTGTGTCGTTGCGAGGAGGGCGTTCTTTGCCCGACGAAGCAACCCCCTCGCGGGTTGGGAGACTGCTTCGGCGGAAGAATACCGCCTCGCAGCGACACATTAGAGTTTGTTTGCAACAGAGCTTAGAAGAAACTCTTATAGCGAGTAGTTCACAAAGGTTATTATCCCTGTGCTATTGCGTGGAGAAAAGTGACAATACTCATGGATTATTCGTTCCAGACATCCTCTTGGGTAAGGGTGATTCATCCTTATAATCTACATGAAGATGAAAATGTCACCCTGAGGAGCGTTCTGCCCTGCACCGAACGCAGGACGGTGTGCGACGAAGGGTCTCCCACACTGCGGAGGAGATGCTTCGGCAAAGCTTGTCGAAGGGAACGCCTCAGCATGACACAAAAAGGGGCTTTGCGTCCTTCGTGTTGATAGGTATTTGTACGGTAAAATTCGGACACTGGCACTCAATACCTGCAAGAACACAGGTACTTTATTTTACAACATATTCTGCGGATTGAGGTCCGCTCTCCAGGAGGTACGCATGGCAGGTTCGCATCATGGTAGCGCAGTTAGCTACCATCATATCAGCCGGCGCGACTTCGTCAAACTGACGACGGCGGCGTTGGGCACGATCATGGGCGCGGCCATCGGGCTGCCGGCCATCGGCTTTCTGATTGACCCGGCGCTCAAGCCCGGCGGGAAGGACGCCTGGATTTCCATCGGCAAATTGGAGGATATGCCGGTCGGCGCGCCCCATCCCTTCTCTTTCACCCTCACGCACGTCAACGGCTGGGAAAGGACTGCCACCAACTACGGCGGATTCGTTTTGCGCCGCTCGGAAGACCCCCAAGACATCCTCATCCTGTCCAGCCGCTGCACGCATCTGGCCTGCCAGGTCAACTGGAGGGAGGATTCGCAAGTTTATATCTGTCCCTGCCACGACGCTACATTCAGCATGGATGGCGAAGTGCTGGGCGGCCCTCCGCCGCGTCCGCTCGACCGCTTCCAGGAATTCCAGCTCGATGCAGACGGCAACCTGCTCATTTACGTCAAGGAAGGCTAACCATGTGGCAAAAAGTTTTTCAATGGCTGGATGAGCGCCTGGGCCTCAACGATCTATACAAGGCCGTGCTGGACCGCCCTGAGCCAAAGGGCAACTGGTGGAACACGCTCGGCTCGGCCAGCCTGTTCCTGTTCCTGCTGCAAGGGGCAACTGGCATCTTCCTGAGCGTCTATTACACGCCCTCGCCCGACCATGCCTACGACAGCATCACCTACATCATGAATGACGTGACCTTCGGCTGGCTGATTCGCGGCATCCATCACTGGGGCGCGACGTTGATGGTGCTGATCGTCTTCATCCACATGCTGCGCGTCTTCATCACCGCCTCGTACAAGTATCCGCGCGAGTTGACCTGGCTCATCGGCGTCGGCCTGCTGCTTGCGACGCTGGGCATGGGCTTCACCGGTTACCTGCTGCCTTGGAATCAAAGAGCGTACTGGGCCACCACTGTCGGCACGCAGATTGCCGGTACGGTGCCATTCATTGGCGAATTTATTCTCAAGGCCCTGCGCGGCGGCGTGGACTTGAGCGCCCTGACCCTGCAGCGCTTCTTCGCCGCCCACATCTGGATGCTCCCCGCCGCATTGGCCGGGCTGATCGGCGTCCATCTTTTCCTCATCATCAAGCACGGCGAGTCCGAGTTCCCAACCAAGGAAGACTAAGAAACCTTTCACCCCCCTCTGTCCCCCCATTTCGAAATGCACCTGTGCCTGCGGCACTGGCGCAGGCAGAAATGGGGGGATGAAAGGGGGGTAGGAGCGCACCATGAGCGAAGAACACAAGAAAACCGTCCTCGAGAGATACAAGATCGCCCTGCAAAAAGGCGAACGCTTCTGGCCGGATAGCATTTACAAAGACCTGCTGATTTCCTTTGCCATTTTCATCCTGCTCATCCTGCTGGCGACTTTCGTCGGCGTGCCGTTCGAACCCAAAGCCGATCCCAGCGACACCACTTATGTGCCGCGCCCGGAGTGGTACTTCCTGTTCCTGTTCAAATTCCTGGCGCTGTACGGTCAGATTCCGCTGCTGGGCAAGATCGAATGGGTCGCCACCGTCGTCATTCCCGGCGTCGCCATCCTGACCCTTTTCCTGCTCCCGTTTTTCGACAGGAATCGCAGCCGTTACTATGGCAACCGCACCATGGCCCTGACCCTCATGGCGCTGATGGTGGTGAGCATCGTGCTGCTGACGCTGATTGCCAATATACCGACCACCTCGACCGAAGGCGTGTACATTCCCGGCATCCTGCAGGCGATTGCCGGCCTCGTCATCCCCGGCCTGACGCTGGTCGCTCTTTTCCTGCTGGGACTGGTCTTCAAAAAGGTTCCTCGCAGTGTGATGGTCTGGCTGGCCGCTGTTTCCAGCGGCTTGATGATCGTACTGACTATTGCCACGCTGGCGCTCGCCCCCGCGCCCGCCGCGGCCGAGGCCGAGGTGCCTGTCACCTTGGTGGATCAGATCCAGGCCGGGCAAGACCTGTATTCCATGTACTGCGTCGAGTGTCATGGGGATGACGGCTCGGTGGCGGTTATCGAAGGCGTCGAGGGGCTGGAGGGCGAGAAGATCACCCCCATCAACAGCCGCGACGTGCTGTACACCATAACCGACTCGGCCATGCAGGAAGTCGTCGCTTATGGCCGGCCAAATGCGGGCATGACCCCCTTTGGCCGCGCTTATGGCGGCGAACTCTCCACCAGCGAGATCAGTTACATGGTCACCTTCATGCGTTACAGTTGGGATGACCGCTTCGAACTCCCGCCCGCGGCGGTTTCCAGCATCCCGGCGCTGGCGGCTGGCGAAGTGCCCTCCTACGAAATCCACATCCAGCCGCTTATCAAGCGTTATTGCCTCTCCTGTCACCGCGCCGGCAAGGAAAACAACAATTACCTGATGGACACTTACGAGAATATGTTGAACTCAGGCGATAACGCGCCGGTGATGGTAGCTGGCGACGCGGACAGCCTGCTGCTCCAGCTTATCAACGGACACGAGAGCCAGGACCCGAAGACTGGCAAGACCATTCGCCAGATGCCGCAGACCAAGCTGCTCAAGCCGGAGTTCATTGACATGCTGACCCGCTGGGTGATGACTGGGATGCCCAACACTGCTGCCGAGGCGCAGACGCTTTCGGTCACTGCCACGCTTGAGGCAACGCCAACGCCTTGAAGTGACCAGTCATCAGTGTTCAGTTATCAGTGACCAGCGAAAAACGGCCTGCCGGAAATGGCAGGCCGTTTTTATTCATTTCGATCCCACTCTTTTTGAGATACCAAAAGAACCTTCGTGCTCTTCGTGTCCTTCGTGGTGAATCAATCCATGTGAGCAACCACCGCCTCGCCAAACTCCGAACACTTCACTTCTTTGGCGCCTTCCATCAAGCGGGCAAAATCATACGTGACGGTCTTCGCCGCAATCGCCCCTTCCATGCCTTCGATAATCAAATCGGCAGCCTCGTTCCAGCCCATGTAGCGCAGCATCATCTCGCCAGAGAGGATAAGCGAGCCGGGATTGACCTTGTCCAGGTCGGCGTACTTGGGCGCGGTGCCGTGCGTGGCCTCGAAGATGGCGTGACCGGTCTCGAAGTTGATGTTGGCGCCCGGAGCGATGCCGATCCCGCCCACCTGGGCCGCCAGCGCGTCCGAGATGTAATCGCCGTTCAGGTTCATGGTGGCGATCACGTCGTAATCCTTTGGTCGGATCAGCACGAATTGCAGGGTCACGTCCGCAATCGAGTCCTTGATCAGCAGCTTGGATTTCCACTTCCCGTCGCCGTGCGTCGGCCACAATTTCAATGCCTCTTCCACTTCGGCCTTGATTTCATCCTGCTGCGCGGGCGACATCATCCCGAAGCCGGGGTCAATGCGGCGGGCATTTTCCTCGACGGTGAGAGCCGGCTCCTTCTCTTTGTTGCCCAGGATCCAGGTCTCGCGCTCGGTGACGATCTCATGGCGGAATTCCTTCTTCGCCAGCGCGTAGCCCCAGTCGCGGAACGCGCCTTCGGTGAACTTCATGATGTTGCCTTTGTGCACCAGGTTCACCGACTTGCGCTTGTTCGCCAGCGCCCATTGGATCGCGGCGCGCACCAGGCGTTCGGTTCCTTCTATAGATACCGGCTTGAGACCGATTCCGGCGGTTTCGGGGAAGCGCATCTTGGCATATTCCTTCGGGAAGGCCGCCTTGAACATTTCCTTGAACTTCTCGTCTTCATCGCTGCCATACTGGAACTCAATGCCGGTGTAGATGTCTTCGGTGTTCTCGCGGAAGATGACCATATCCACGTATTCGGGATGCTTCACAGGCGAAGGCGTGCCGTTGAAGTAGCGCACCGGCCGCAGGCAGACGTACAGGTCGAGCAGTTGGCGCAGGGCCACGTTGAGCGAACGAAATCCTCCGCCGATGGGTGTGGTCAGCGGGCCTTTGATGCCGACCAGGAACTCGGTGAAGGCTTCCACCGTCTCGTCCGGCAGCCAGGTGTCGAACTTCTTGAACGATTTCTCGCCGGCGTAGATTTCCATCCAGTGGATCTTGCGCCTGCCGCCGTAAGCTTTCAGGACGGCCGCATCGAAGACGCGCACCGAGGCGCGCCAGATATCGCGCCCCGTGCCGTCGCCCTCGATGAAGGAGAGGATGGGGTTATCGGGAACTTGCAGTTTCCCATCTTTGATCGTGATCTTCGCCCCGCCCGCGGGGATTTCGACTTGCTGGTATGCCATGTATTGCTCTCCTTTGGATCATTTCGGATAGATTATATCAAATTACATTTGAGGTTAGATGCTGTTATGAGGGAATATGTCGCGTTCATGGCTTCCTGGGATTTGCTGTGCTGGGATAGCAGGAAGTATTGGGGGGTAGGCGAGCGTACGCCCATCCATCCACCCATATACCTGCCTTCAGCTATGTCAAATCCCAAATAGCGACAATTGACGGTGTCGTAAATTCGGGTATAATCCTTGATAGATGGTGTGTTTTTGAAATACCCTTGAACGCTTCTCTAAGGATGAGTTTGCAGAGGATAATATAGATGCCCAAAAAGCTATTAGAAGTTCAAGGTCTCGAGACCCTTTTCAAAACTCGCGAGGGGGTCATCCATGCAGTCAATGGAGTTTCTTTTGCCATGGAAGAAGGGGAAACCCTAGGTATTGTGGGAGAGAGCGGGTGCGGTAAAAGTGTAACCATGCTTTCGATGCTTCGTTTGATCCCATCGCCGCCAGGAGAAATCGGCGCAGGAGAGGCTCTTTTCCATGGTGATGACTTGTTGAAAATGACGGATGAAGAGATTCGCCACGTGCGCGGGGCGCAAATCAGCATGATTTTCCAGGACCCAATGACCTCCTTCAATCCTGTCCTGACCATCGGGCTGCAAGTCGCGGAGCCGCTGGAAATCCACCAGGGAATGTCTCGCAAGCAGGCGATGAAACGTGTGGTCGAATTGCTGGAACTGGTTGGTATTCCCAATGCCAAAGAACGCGTCAAAGATTACCCGCACCAGTTTTCGGGTGGTATGCGCCAGCGCGCAATGATCGCCATGGCGCTCTCCTGCAACCCCGGGATCTTGATCGCGGACGAGCCAACCACCGCCCTGGACGTGACCATCCAGGCCCAGATCATCGAGCTGGTCAAGCGTCTGCGCGATGAATTGGGCATGGCCATCATCTGGATTACCCACGACCTGGGGATTATCGCCGGCCTGGCCAAGCGAGTGTTCGTGATGTACGGCGGTTACTTTATAGAGGGAGCGCCTGTCAAGGAATTATATAGAAATCCGCAGCACCCCTATACAATAGGGCTGTTGGGCAGCCTGCCGCGCTTGGACGAAAGTCAGCGACGGCGACTGGCCTCGATTGACGGCCAGCCTCCTGTCTTGTTCGAGAGGCCGGCATCTTGCCCCTTCGCACCACGATGCAAGAGCGCCATCGAGCGGTGCTGGAAGGAAAATCCGACGCTTGAAACGGTCGCGCCAGATCATCGCACGGCCTGTTGGGTTGATGTCAATACTGGGAGAGCGCGTCAATGACAGCGAATGACGTATTATTGCGTGTCGAGAATTTGGTCAAGTATTTCCCAATTACACAGGGAATCATCATTCAAAGGCAGATTGGCGCCGTCCATGCAGTGGATGGCATCTCGTTTGACATTCGCAAGGGCGAAACACTTGGACTGGTTGGCGAATCCGGCTGCGGCAAGTCCACCACTGGGCGCACCATCTTGCAACTCTACCGTCCGACATCTGGCTCTGTTATTTTTGGTGATGTGGACTTGGTGAAACTCAAGGGTGAGGAACTGCGCAAGATGCGCCGATACATGCAGATGATCTTCCAAGACCCGTATGCAAGCCTGAATCCACGCATGACTGTTGGCGAGATCGTCGGCGAACCACTGATCATACACCATATGGCAAGTGGTAAAGAAGTCCAGGAACGTGTCGAGAATCTGTTGGAACTGGTCGGTCTGAACGCAGCTTTTTCCAATCGCTACCCTCACGAGTTTTCGGGCGGTCAACGTCAGCGCATCGGCGTGGCGCGCGCTCTGGCCCTCCAGCCAAATCTTATTATCTGCGACGAGCCGATCTCGGCGCTAGATGTCTCTATCCAGGCGCAGGTGGTCAACCTGCTGGAAGACCTGCAAAAACAATTTGGCCTTACCTATTTGTTCATTGCCCATGACCTGTCAATGGTGCGCCATATTTGTGATCGCGTGGCGGTTATGTATCTCGGTATTATCGTTGAACTGACAAATCAGAAAGAGCTATATAACAACCCATTGCATCCTTATACGCAAGCGTTACTTTCTGCTGTACCTATTCCTGATCCTGTTGTGGAAGAACAGCGGCGGCGGATTATTTTGGAGGGTGATGTGCCTTCTCCGGTGAATCCACCCTCTGGGTGTCGATTCCGTACGCGCTGTCCTCTTGCCTATTCATATTGCGCTGAAGCTCAACCAGATTGGCGTGAGGTACAACCAGGTCACTTTGTGGCCTGCCATAGAGTTTCGGATACTGGGATACTTGATAAGAAGGAGGTGATGTAAACAGCGCTAGATACTGTAGATACACAATCGTTCAGAAAGTAAACTGTTCCATTCAAAGTCTATCTCAAGTAAGGAGAAGAAACAATGCGTAAACT
>Ga0163200_1000752_pt1 | contig 13065 bp, 16 predicted proteins | sample PL_2010_200m_FD_113535 | JGI IMG/M metagenome (GOLD analysis project Ga0163200, IMG submission 113535) | Freshwater microbial communities from Powell Lake, British Columbia, Canada to study Microbial Dark Matter (Phase II) - PL_2010_200m | ecosystem: Environmental > Aquatic > Freshwater > Lake ... | reverse complement strand
TGGGCCACGTTTCCGGCGGTCGGAGGCGCGCCGGCGGGAGGAGTATAGGCGGAGAAGACCAAACTGTAGGTCTGGAATCCCAGAAGGATTGCCAAAACGAGCGACGTGTAGAATAACGGATTGCGAGTGAGTTTTTTCATACACCTTTATTATAGCAAACCGATGGATTGGAAGGGTTGTTGATATCCACAACCGAACCCCGAACCGGCTGGCGAACGCTTGTGCTATAATATCCATATGGAAAACAAAAAAATCGTAACGGCGGCGGTCATCTCCCTTGTAATCGGTCTTTTAATCGGCTTCTGGGGCGGAAGCACTATCGGCAAGACGGGCGCCGAGAAAGAACTTTTGCCGCTCGTGAATTTGGCTTTTCCGAAACCGGGGGACGATATCCGAAGTTTTACCGGCACGGTTAAGGCGGTCGTCGGCGCAACCATAACTCTTGAGACCAGTGACCCGTCTGATTATCTCCCTCATTTGGACGGCTCACCCCGCGCGACCCAAGTTCGTTACGCGAACATCACTCCCGATACGAGGTTTGTGATCATAAGTAACGGCAATGTAACCACAAATAAATCCTCGATATCAGACATCAAAACCGGGGACACAATAACAGTAAGAAGCGACGCAAATATCAAAGACACCCAAAGATTCGATGTGACGGAGGTAGACCTCGTCAGATAACGGTTCTCTAATTTTCACGAATATGAGCACTAATACCACGAATAAACGGGTGGCGAGTTTGGTTTATCCGGAACTAAGCTACATACTTATGGGCATATTATTTGAGGTCCATAACAAGTTGGGAACCAAATATCAGGAGAAACATTATCAACGTGCTGTCGAGATAAAATTGGAAGAACTGAAAATACCTTTCGAGCGCGAGAAGAAAATAGACGTCCAATTTGATGATGAAAAGCTCGGGGATTTCTTTGTGGATTTCGTCATTGATAACAAAATCATCCTAGAAACCAAAATGATATGGAGGATCTCAAGAAACGACGTAAAACAGGTTTTAAGATATCTAAAGGCAGTTAACTTAAAATTGGGCATTATCGCAAACTTTAAACATCAGCGACTTGAATTTGTCAGAGTTCTGAATTAAAATAGATATTAGTGTAATTAGTGGTCGCATTAGTGCATATTAGCGAACAAGATGAACCTTATTCCAACCGTCATTGAAAAGTCCGGCTACGGCGAACGGGCTTATGATATCTATTCCCGCCTTTTGAAGGAGCGAATTGTCTTTTTGGGCGGTCCCATCGTGGACCAAGTGGCGAACAATATCATCGCTCAGCTATTGTTTTTGGACCACGAGGATACGAAGAAAGACATTAAATTGTATTTGAACACGCCGGGCGGTTCGGTGACGGCCGGTCTCGCCATTTATGACACAATGCAGCACGTGAAGTCGCCGGTCTCGACAATTTGCATCGGAATGGCCGCTTCAATGGGCGCGGTGTTGCTCGCCGCCGGACAGAAAGGAAAACGCTTTACGCTTCCGAATTCCGAGATTCTGCTCCACCAGGTGATGGGCGGTGCGGAAGGTCAGGCGTCGGAAGTCGAGATAGCCGCAAAACAAATCATCAAAATTAAAGAGAAAATAAACCAAATACTTGCGAAACATACTGGCCAGAAGCTGGAAAAAATTGAGCGGGACACCGACCGCGACTTCTATCTCACCGCTCAGGAAGCCAAGGACTACGGACTGATAGACGAGATTATCAAAACGAAGAAATAACTCGACAAAAAACGGCTGGCTCATAACGAGTCAGCCGTTGTTTTTTGTCGGATAATATCTACCCGACCAATAAATGACTGAAGAATAATCCACCGGATATCGTCGGACGTTTCCACATCCCGCTCAGGCGGCGTGATAATTGTGATTACTTCCCTTCCTAAAGGAATAACCCGCCTCACGCCACGGAAAATTCCGTTGCGGACGAAGATCTCCAGGGGGCTTTCCACAACCCCAACCTCCCGGGAAGCAGCGTGGATGACGGTTCCCTCGCCTGTCGCGATACCGACGTGGCCGACACCATCCTCGGGGTCATCAAAATAGTAGTCAATCCGACCAGAAGAAAACACAAGGTCGCCCGCCGCCACCTCGGCCAGAACGGCTTTCTCTCCGAACTCCCGCTGCTGAATGGAGCGACGCGGAATCCAAACGCCTTTTTGAGCATACAGCCATTTCACAAAACCGGAGCAATCCACCACCTCGGGCGCTTCACTTAGTCTTGCGCCGCGGCGGTAAGTGGAAAGGATACAGCGCTCACGAGCGATAGCGACCATATCAACTTCCGCGATTTTGAATCCTTTCGTCCGGAGCAGATTGATTACATCCGTCTTCTCCAGCGGCAATGCAAGCGCATCAATATCAACTGCGCACCGATTTTTTACCGCGCGATAGAAACGCATAATTCGGTCCTTCCATTTTATTTTGTGAATGAACAAAAAAATCCGCCCCAGGAGGGCAGACATCGAGACCTTTTTAAAACTCAAGATCTCCCCTCTGGGTCAGACAGAAGGAGAGGAAGAAACAAAACTAGACCAAGTTTTTACGGTTCCATTGTGAAGCATAATTTAATGATAAGTATTAGGGAGAAAAAATCAACCGCCATACATTTGACACTAAATTAAATAACTTGTATTATAAAAGTAGTATAATTTACACTATCAGAAGAGGACGCCATGAAAAAATCATTTGTCAGTCCAATACTAAAGAAGCTCGCGCGAAGAGCGGGTGTCGCCGTGCGGATAGAGCCGCGCTACGGTTATGCCGGCCAAGTAACACTCAAGAACGGCCGGAGGAAGTATTTCATCAATACAAACTTTGACCTGAATCCGCTGGGAGCATCCGAAGTTGCCCGCGATAAGGATTATGCCGGTTATTTTCTCCGCGAGATGGGTTACCCGACTCCCCGTAGTGAGGCCTTTTTCTCGCCGCGATGGTCAGAAATCATCGGTTCGAGGCGGAACATCCGAATGGCTTATCACTTCGCTAAACGTCTGGGTTTCCCGGTTATCGTGAAACCGAACAGCAAAAGTCAGGGCTGGGGCGTTGCGAAGGTCTACAATAAACGTGAATTTGAAAAAGCGGTTCGGTTCATCTGCCGGCGCGAGAATGCGTTTCTCGTTCAAGAAGTGGCTTATGGCAAAGATTACCGAATCGTGGTTCTGGATCGCAAGGTGATTTCGGCCTACGAACGCATTGCGCTTTCCGTAATCGGCGACGGGAAATCCTCCATTCTCCGGCTTCTCAAGAGAAAACAGAGCGGATTCAAAAGGAGTGGACGCGACACCAACATCAAGTACGACGATTTCCGCATCGCGATGCGTCTTTCGCGAGAAGGAATGAATCTGCGCTCCGTGCCGAAGCAAGGAAAGAAAATTGTCCTTCTCGACAATGCTAATCTCTCCACCGGCGGCGAAGCGAAGGATGTTACCGGGACCATTCATCCCGCCTGGCGTTCTCTCGCGGTCAAGATAACCCGCGATATGGGCCTGAGGTTCTGCGGGGTGGACCTGATGATTCAAGATTCCATCACGAAACCGCCCGGTCGCTACATTATCCTCGAGATAAACGCCGCTCCCGGTCTCGACCATTACGCTTCGGTCGGCCGGAGACAAATGAAGGCGGTAGAGCGACTCTATCTCAGGGTGCTCCGCGCGATGAAGTAACAACTAGACCCGGAATCCTGAAAAGGAGCCGGGTCTAATATTTTTTAAGACGTCACATATGTGATAAACCCCCACACCAAACGGAAATCAATAATCCCTTAATTCCTTATCTATTTGTCCTTTATTTGGTGTGGGGGTAAAATTTAAGCAATGAAAGTTTCAACCGATAGAAATTTGGTAAACGAGGCGCTTACCCGCTCCGTGGATAAAATATATCCGACCCGAGCGGCGCTCGAGAAAGAGCTCTTGAGTGGCCGGCGGCTGCGCATCTATCTCGGCATTGACCCAACCAGTCCCCATCTTCACATCGGACACGCCGCGAGCCTGTGGACACTGCGTCGGTTTCAGAACTTGGGCCACGAAATCATCCTCCTCGCCGGCGACTTTACGGCCCGCATCGGCGACCCAACCGATAAGCTCTCTCCCCGCCAACCGCTCACCGAAAAGCAGGTGAAAGAAAATTTGGAGACCTTTAAAGAGCAGGCGGAGAAAATCATTTCTTTCAGTGGTCCGAACGCTGCGCGTCTTGAATTCAATTCCAAATGGAATGACAAGATGACCTTTGGAGAACTCATCAAACTCGCCCAGAACTTCACGGTCCAGCAAATGATCGAGCGAGACATGTTCCAGGAACGGCTAAAATCAGGCAAGGCGATAAGTTTCCATGAGTTCCTCTATCCGCTTACCCAAGGATATGATTCGGTGGCGATGGACGTGGACGCCGAGGTAGGCGGTACTGACCAAACATTCAATATGCTCGCCGGTCGGGTATTAATGAGAAAACTGAAGAATAAGGAAAAATTCGTAGTCACGAACCGCCTGCTTGTGGATGCCGCAAGCGGTAAGAAACTCTCGAAGACCGAGGGTAGCCTGGTAAACTTGGACGATGAACCGAATGATATGTTTGGCAAGGTAATGGCAATGCCGGATGAGATGATTCCCCACGTCGCCGAACTCTCCACCAATATTTCGATGGAGGAAGTGAGGAAACTCGGCAAGGAAAAGAATCCCCGCGACGCTAAACTGAGACTCGCGTTCGAAATCGTGAAGCTTTATCACAACGAGGGGGCAGCCGAAAAAGCGAAAGGGGGTTGGATAAAAACGTTTTCCAAGAAAGGGACGCCGGTAGATGCGAGGAAACTGGAGATTAAAACAGAAATTAGTTTATTAAATCTGCTTCTCAGGGCTGGCGTAGAAAGCAAGAGCGAAGCCAGGCGACTCATCCAACAAAAGGCAGTGAAAATCAATAATGTCATTAAAGAAAACCCCGATGAAATCCTAAAATTGAGAAACGGCGACATTTTGAAATTCGGGAAACATCGGTTTACCGAACTAGAAGTCGTTAATTAGTTCGATTCCCCGAATATAAGAAATCAAAATATCACCCGCAAGGGGTGATATTTTGATTTGTGCGGGATATCGGGATCGAACCGGTGCCCTGACATTGGCAATGTCATGTACTACCACTATACTAATCCCGCAAATCTATTCTCAGTTTCCTCCCGGCGGCGGACCGCTCGGCCCTTTCATATGGGGCGAGCCAACCGGACCCTTAAATTCACGATTGGAGATTCTCGACTGACTCGAAATTTCCAATCCCAAATATATCACGGCGGCGACCGTTATGACAACCACGAGCCAAAATTTCAGCTTTTTGTTCCCTTTCATCTGTGCCCGGGGTGGGATTCGCCTACAACTCTCGCTGGCTTCCGCCAGCTCGGTCGCAGGCCGCCCCTCGCGGCGCTCCTCGCCAACTCGTTCGTCGCGCATCGCTGCGGTCTTCGACCCCACCGCGCACGCAAAGCAATTCGCGCGCTCCGTACTCATTCGCTTTACTCATGTGCCCGGGGTGGGGGTCGAACCCACACATCCTTGCGGATAACAGATCTTAAGTCTGTCGCGGCTGCCAGTTACGCCACCCGGGCAAATAACCCTGAGGCCACGATGGGATTCGCACCCATGTATAGCGGTTTTGCAGACCGCCGCGTTAGCTTCTTCGCCACGTGGCCAAATTTTACTGTTCTATCCTGAAGATCAGCCGCGGCATCGGTTTGATGTTCATTTTCCTCAACAGCTTACCGTGCAGCTCCCGCTTCTGATCTTCAATCATTTTAAACATTTCCGGGCCTTTTTCAAAAGGCAGGATACCCAACTTCACGACGGCACTCTCAAGCTTGTCATCCACAAAAACTTCCAAAATCGTCACGAGCGCGCCATCAAAATCGAAATCCCGGGAGAAGATCTTTCCCAGTTCCTCCTGCATCAAGCTCCCCATCTTCAAATTCCGGTAGGGCTTCATCCCGTTAGAGACAAGACGCACTTAATAAGCGCATCTGTTTGTCATGCGAACCATTTGATTTTTCGAACTGGCTATAATTGTTGCTTTTCATATATTTATCTTGAACGTCTCTAACGGGACTCAGTTTCCGAATCAACGAATAAAAGCTGTTGACCAACCTTTACGGGCTCGTCGCTCTCGACTAAAAGTCCGGCCTCCATTCCCGTTTCCGCCTGCGGTATGTCCTTTCGCTGGGACTGGAGATTCTTCATCTTGCCCCGGCCGATCAACTTCTTGTCCTGCCAAATTTCGAACGGTTCCTGATTTTTTATCGGCCCCAAGACAACCTTTCCGCCAACGACCCTTTCTTTTCCCTTAGCTTCGCCGAAGACGGCGAGCACTTCCAGTCTCCGCACCTCCTTGGGCAATATCTTTTTCGCGTAGACCTTAAGCGAATCCTCCAATTCGTAGATAATGGGCGATTCCAATATCATCACCTTCTGCGTGCTCACCAGATTCGAGGCCGCTCTATCTATCTTCATCCGGAAGCCCACGATGAGCGCGCCCGTGTTTATCGCGAACTTCACGTCGTTCTCCGTGAGGTCGCCTACGCTTTCGTTCACTATCTTCACCGGAAAGCCGAGCGGAATTCTCGAGACCAATCCCTTGAGTGCTTCGAGGGACGCCGTTTCGTCGGCTTTGAGAACGATATTGATGGTTTCACCGATTTCCTGAACCGCAACCGCACTTTCCAATTTTTCAATCTCGGCAAATTTTTTCTTTGAAAATTCATCCACCGCGGAGCTTTCGCCAGCCAGAAATTCCTCGCCCACATTCGGGATGCCCTCAAAACCGAAGACGAGAGCGGGAGATGATGGCGGTAATTCACTTACCTTCTTGCCGGTAAAATCTTCCAAAGATTTTACTTTTCCGCGCGCGCTCGCCGTACCGATGAATTGGCCGACTTTAAGCATTCCATTTTTAAGAATCACCCCAACCAGAATTCCCTTGCGTGGGTCGCGCCGGCTCGTCGTCACGACACCCGAGGTGACATTTTCGTCGGCTTCAAGATTTTCCATTTCGGTCGCCAATAGAACCAGGTCCAAAAGTTCGTTCACGCCCTCCCCGGTCTTAGCAGAAACGAGCTGATACGATGTATTGCCTCCGTAACCCTCCAGAAACACTCCGTTTTGAAGCAAACTCTTTTTCGTCCCTTCGATATCGGCATTGTTCTTGTCTATTTTATTGATGGCAACGACAAAAGGCGTTTTGGTCTTTAAAATGGTATCCAGCGCCTCCTTGGTCTGGGGTTTCACGCCGTCATCCGCGGCAACGACTAGGATGGCAAGGTCGGCAATATTCGCGCCGTAGGTGCGCATATTGGAGAACGCCTCGTGGCCGGGCGTATCGATGAAGGTGATTCCTTTTCCATTATGTTCTATTTTGTAGGCACCGATGGCCTGCGTGATCCCTCCGGCTTCCCGGGCCGCCAGATTTGTCTTCCGGACGTAGTCAAGAAGCGTGGTTTTTCCGTGGTCCACGTGTCCCATGACAACTATGATGGGAGGGCGTCGCATAGTAACCTGCCAGGTAGTAGAAATTCGATTTTTTCGAACTCCAAAAATACCTGAAATAATGACCCTTAACGATTGTTTTTAAGATATAACTGGTATCCCAATATATATTGAATCCAATCGAATTTTCACTACCTGGTGAAGATAACAGAGAAACCGCGTAAAAACAAGGATTTTGCTTGATTTACCCGAAAAAATTATCTAGACTGGATGAGGTTGGAGGGGTGGCTGAGCGGTCGAAAGCAGCTTCCTGCTAAGAAGTTGTCCGGGAAACTGGACCGTGGGTTCGAATCCCACCCCCTCCGCAAACGAAAATTGACCTGGTTTTATAATCGGTTATCATTGACTTAAGATTCAAAAGGTCGGGAGTACAGAAGAAATTTCAATAAACATAAAAATATGGCAAAAAGCAATTCCGCATTCATGAAGCCGATGAACGTGAGCCCCGAACTGGCCGCCGTGGTCGGGAAGGGACCGATGCCAAGGTCTGAAGTCGTCAAAGCGCTCTGGATATATATTAAGAAGAATAATCTCCAGGACCCCCAGAATAAGCGCAACATCAATGCCGATGCAAACCTTAAGGCAGTGTTCGGCGGCAAGGGAACCGTCAATATGTTTGAGATGACGAAACTCGTCTCTAAGCACCTTTCCTAAGGAGAGGTTTATCGGATAATTTATTGCGTTACGAAAAACGGGATGATTTCATACCATCCCGTTTTTAATTTACGCGGTTAACGCAGTAAAACAAAATAGGCATATGCTCCTCCGGCGCAGAGCGCGAGCGCCAGCGCGACTATTCCTATTACCAACCCTATTTTTTTCTTTTTGGGATTTGTGGAAACACTATTCGCAGGCAAGACCGGGGTTTGTTGAATATTCGCGGTGGCCGGCGCCTGGGGCGCGCTTTGCTTGAGTTGCGGCGATGGAGGCGCCGTTCTCGCCTTTGCTTCATTCAAGAGCTGGGAGACGTCCCGAAAATTCCATCCCTGAGCTATAAAATCGCCGAGAATTTGCTCATCTCTGGTTCCCTGGGCAATCTTATCCTGAATGAATTTTATAATGCCTTCCCTGTCCATTGATTTCCTTAAAGTATAACATACGGAATCCTCTAGAAAATCAGTTTGCCGATGAGCTCGAAATCCGTTATATTTCTCTCGAGGCCTCATCGTCTAATGGTCAGGACAGTGCCCTTTTTCATCCCCACACCTAATTTAGATCAGGTCAAAATGGCCTTATCGTCTAACGGCTAGGACGGCGCCCTTTCACGGCGTAAATCCGGGTTCGATTCCCGGTAAGGCTACTAACAAGTTATAATCTAAATTAGGTGTGGGGACACGGCGGCATAAAGATTCTATGGATCTGATATAAACAACAATGACCAAAGAGAAAGAAAAAAAGAAAAACGAGGGGACAGAAATCACCTGGCGGGCGGCCGAGTATGAACACGTTGAAAAAGGCGGCGGCTGGTATCTTATCGTGGGAGGAACAGCTCTTATTCTCCTCATCATCGCCCTTTGGCAGAAAAATTTCTTCTTCGGGATTTTCATCCTGCTCGCGGGAATAATGGTCATAACACTCGGCAACCGCCGCCCGACTGTATTGGATTTCAAACTTACCGACGGGGGCTGTGAACTCGGCCGGGGCGTTTTTTACAAGTATGATCAAATGGAAAATTTCAGCTTGAGGAACCGCCCGAACCGATTGGACGAGATGATCTTCAGGAAAAAGACCACTTTCAACCCGTTCGTCAGAATTCCGGTGGACAGCCGCACGGCCGAGAAAGCAAGGATCTTTCTGGCCCAAAAATTGCCGGAGGTCCAATATGAAGGTTCCCTTCTGGATATCCTGATTGATTTTCTGGGATTTTAAATCAGAGCCTTATATGTGCCCTCGAGAAGAATCGAACTTCTATTACAAGATCCGCAATCTTGCGTCCTATCCGTTGAACGACGAGGGCGTACACTCATTATATTATCCGAAAGTTTCAGCGCAGAGCAAGCGCCACATTCATGTTCATATATGGACATAATCGCTCACGGATTGTGGACGGCGGCGGCGACCAGATTCGCCAACCGAAGCAAAAAAACAGAAAAACCGATAAAAATCGGCTGGGCGACTTTTTGGGGGATCTTTCCGGATCTCTTTGCTTTCGCTCCTCTCTTCTCATTTCTGATTGTCGGGGCCATTTTGGGAAATGTTAATTTTTCTCATCTCCCCGGCCCGGACTCGCTCGAGCCGGCTCAAGGCGATACTCTTTTTCTTTTCAAACTCACGGGCACACTGTATTCGATGAGCCACAGTTTAATAATTTTCGGCATCGTCTTGGGGTTAATTTACGTCATTCTAAAAAGGTTTCCTTGGGAAATGATGGGCTGGCTTTTGCATGTCTTAATCGATATTCCAACCCATTCTTACGCCTTCTATCCCACTCCCTTTCTTTGGCCACTCTCGGATGTGAAGCTAGGCGGCCTTTCCTGGGCGAATCCATGGTTTATGGCCGTAAACTACGCGGCCATAATTATCGTTTACATAATTCTCTGGCGAACGGGCAAAAAGAAGACCTGATTTGGTATACTAAATAATAGAATAATTCAAAGGTCGATCATTATAAGAACCTAAAAATATGGTGAAAAACTTGTCTGTGTTGGATTGGGTAGCGGTGGTACTTGTGATCATCGGCGGTTTGAACTGGGGGCTTGTGGGCATCTTCAGTTTTGACCTGGTTGCCGAGATTTTCGGAGTTATGTCCGTAATTTCCCAGATAATCTACATCTTGGTCGGACTCTCCGCCCTTTACCTGATCTTTACGGTCGGGAAGCTCGCGCGGAAATAAAGGGTCTCTCTACCCTTTTTGCAACGTCGCTCGGATATCACGCCCACAAATGGTCGCGTATCCTCACTCGTCGCAATAAATTCCCCCGCGTCATTAAAGTCCCTCCGGCACGATACCGGGGGGATTTTAATTCGGAAGTTTTTCGGTGTATTCTATAAAAACATCCATGGAGCGGGTAACATCGCTGGTATATAAACTCATAAACCTGATAACGGAAGTATCTCCCAAGAATGGCGCCAAGTTGATAGACGGATTTATTCTTAGTGTTGTTGGTAATCCCGTCATCGGCAAAACGTTCTTTAAAAGAGATGCCGCCATTTTGGGGAAAACCGGGCACTTTCGAAGGATCTGTGTGATTGCGGACGTTCACATCGGGGATGCCGTCATCACCCAGTCCGCCATTTCCGCCCTGCGGGATTTTTTCCCCGAAGCCAAAATCGACTACATTTTCAACAAAACGGCCGAAGGCCTTATCGCCGGAAATCCCGAGATATCGAATCTATGGCCCGTTTACGCGAATTCGGGCCTTCCCTACCCCAGCGAATCGGAAGCCAAGACCATTAAAAACATCCTGGAACGATCCGATTACGACTTCGTTCTGGACCTGTGCCCCTTCCTCCCGGCCAAAAAGATCCGTCCTTCGGGAAGGGTTATGAATCATCTGGGCCTTGTGATGTCAATCGCGCAGGCGCAAAAGGACCCCGAAGCAAAAAGCCACATGGTATTTCAATTGCACCACCACCTCCATTCCGTGCTGGGGAGAAAAAAGGGTCCGGAAAAACGGAAAGATTTCTTGGGGGTGAATATATATCTCTCCGACGATGCCAGGGGACAGGCAGACAAGATCCTGAAGGATGATAATTTGGGTCCGAAAATGCCAAAAATCCTTTTCAATCCCGATACCTCCACGCCATTTACGAGAATACCTTCCGACATCCAGGCATCGCTATTAAAAGAGCTTCTGAAGCTCCCCTGCCGCATCCTTTTGGGCGCTTCCCGCAATGAGCCCGGATTTGAAGATAAAATTCTAAGCGGCCTTCCAACGAACGACCGGAGAAAAGTCATTATCGTTCCAACCACGCTCTCTATCGACGCTTATGCCGCGCTTATTGATCTCTGCGACGTTTTTATAACCGGCGATACTGGACCGCTCCACATCGCCGCAGCGCGCAAAATTCCGAAATCGGGCGGCCGTGAATTCAGAAATAAGACGGCAGTGCTCTCGATCTTCGGAGCAACACCACCCAGAATCTACGGCTACGACTCCGGTCAGCCGGGATTTCCGCCAGCCAATCAGGACGCGCCGTCCCATGCTTATGTCCCGCTAAGCTCAGCTCGCAATCTGGCTTACATAGTGAAAAAGTACATCGCCGCGGATAAGCGAAGTTTTTTCGATAATTTGGATATTGATGAAATAGTATCCGACGTCCGAATGTTGATCAGCTCTCTTCCTCCAATTTCCGGGAAATCCGGGCGGCCACATTCTTATAAAGAAGAAAAACGGCATAGATAAGGACGGCGACGATCACGAGACCGTAGATCCCGTTCTCCACGTATTTTGAGATGGCATCGTAGGCGTAGCCGGAAAAATAACCCAACGCCATGAACAAAATGGTTTTGGGGAGTATTATGGCGACGATAACCGACATGAATTTCCTCGGAGACATGTGGCTACTACCCGCCACGATCAGTCCCGGAACCGGTAAAAGAGGAGCCAGCTTTATCGCGGTTATCATCTTCCCGGGATGCCTCTCGAAAAGGACTTTCAGTTTTTCCATTCTTTCTTCGGAAGCGCCGAAGTAACGGCCGAACCTCCGAATAACGGAAATGCGCCCGAGGTAGCCGATCCCGAACCAGAGAAAATCCCCGACGATATCGCTTAGAACGACCAAGAGGAATACGATGCCTAAATTGAAATAGCCCAACCTCGCCGCGAAGGAGGCGGCAGCAGCCAGAATGGGTCCCTCAAAGACCATCGCCACGAACATGATTGGATATCCATTGTGGATTATCCATTGGAGCACCGCGGAGAAGGTTACGCTCTCAAACATGTAACCAATTGTACTATATATTCAAGTCAGGCTCCGCCCCTGAAGGTAATTCTGTCTTTTTTGAAAAACGTCTCCGCTATGCGAAATATCGCGTAGGTAATGAAGAAGGCCGCAAAAACGTCGATGGAGTAGTGGAGATGGGCCATAAGGACTATTGCGCCGAAGAAAACGGAGGCAACGATGAAAAACCAACGGATATATTTTTCATCCCAAAACACCAGCGCCAAGAGGAATGGCAATCCGGTGTGGCCGGAGAAAAATAAATCGTTTCCGGATGTGAAGGCGCCCAATAAACCGGCGGCGGTCACCTGAATGTGGGTTGGGAACGGACCGATGTGGGTCAAACTTATGAAAATGGAGCGAACAATCGTGAAGAGAGCTATGCTTTTAAGCGTGAACGGAATTTTTTCCGGTTTTGAGAACAAGTAAACAGCAACGAGTACCCAAAATATCACGGGGCCGTAAGTGAAAATCCCGTCAACATCAAAAACCGGCACATTGCTCAGGATAATGTCGGTGACTGGTCCGCTCGCGCGTTCGGTGGCGTAAATAATAGCAAAGAAACTTATAACGATGCTAAGAGCGAGAAACAAAAGACCGATTCCTAAAGAGATTAGGAACTTTTTATCCTTAAATATTCTGTATCTA
>Ga0163200_1000748_pt1 | contig 13114 bp, 16 predicted proteins | sample PL_2010_200m_FD_113535 | JGI IMG/M metagenome (GOLD analysis project Ga0163200, IMG submission 113535) | Freshwater microbial communities from Powell Lake, British Columbia, Canada to study Microbial Dark Matter (Phase II) - PL_2010_200m | ecosystem: Environmental > Aquatic > Freshwater > Lake ... | reverse complement strand
CCTGAAGAAAAAGCGCGTTATAAGCCAATGGTCAAAGACATAAAGAAGAACATTGGTTCGTTCCACGTCAACATAAAGAAATTTATGAGGTTCTGGGCGACCTACTTCTTCTGAAAGAATAACGAGCTAAAAGCGATTCAGCTGAATCCTTAAACTAGCTGTTTTAGATCTCCGCCCTTGTAAGTCAGGGAAAAGATCAAGATTCCTTTATGGATAACGCCTTCGACTCCTACGAAGTGATGAATGCCTCCTATGCACTTGCTCTGATATTCATAGTCTCCTATTTGTATGTGGCCCGGACCTCTTTTGTGCAGTTCCGGAGAGATTTTCTGCGCAGCTCTAAGCACCTTGGATAATTCACTGTGCAGTTCTCCTCCCACCTGGTGCTGCCCATCCAGAATTTCACCCTCGTATTTTCTGAACCATATGGTTTTTCCGTTGCATTGCACTTCCTCCTTTCCGCTAAACCCTTCTTTTTCGCTCTTCCAGGTATCAGTATAGCTCAGAGGGTTCGGAGGAATCGAGAAGGGCCCTATCTGCTCTTTCCCGTCTTGCGATGTCTTTTTTTCAGTGTTTGACGCAAAGCTGCACTTTTCGTGCGCTTCCTTCAGAAAAAACGTAAGCTGCTGTGTGGTGAAACCTGTATTTTTTAAGCTTTGGGAATGGGTCATTTAGTCATCATATTTGTTATTTTCTGCCTATTTAAGGGTTGATGAAAAACACAATTTTAGAGGGTGCAATTTAAATTGTTGCTTTTCCATTCTTCTTTATGGAAGTTCCTAAGCGAGCAGGCAAAGAAAGAATAGCGTATAAGGGCAGGATCGTTGAGATAGTGAAACAGCCGATGCTGGTTGGTGGCAAACGTTTTGATTTTGAGCTAGCGAGAAGATCTCCAGGCGTGAGGCTGTTAATAGTAAAGAATAACAAAATCCTTCTAACAAAAGAGTTCAGGACAGAACTGAAAAAATATGACTATAGGCTGCCTGGTGGCAAGGTTTTTGACACAATAGAAGAATACCACTCTGCCTTGAAGAAAAAAGGGAATGTGCTGGTGCACGCGCTTAGCGCTGCCAGAAGGGAGTGCAGGGAAGAGACAGGGGTTACTCCGATTAAAATCAAACACATTCACACTTCGGAAGCAGGAGCGACAATCTCCTGGGACCTGTTCTACTTCCTAGTATCGGAATTCAAGGCAGGGAAACAGAGCCTAGGCAGCGGAGAGGCAATATACCCAGAGTGGCACTCATTTGCAGAAGTGGAAAAAATGTGTCTGGATGGCAAGATCCATGAAGACAGGAGCGTTGCAGTGCTGCTGCGCTTTTTGTTGAGTTCAAAGTGACGCATATCAAAGTTTGTGCTTTCTAACAGAAGGGCCTCGACCGGGAGTCGGGGTAAGTCACCAAGGGCTGGTTAAGGGGCTGCTTCTCAATTCTCACCCGTGAGTTCAAAATATAACCTCCTGTCTGAGCTAGGGGAAAGAAGGAGTTCCAGACGAAGAATCTGGAGGTTTTTAAATCACTCCTAAAGATTGAACTCCTGCATCAGCACAGGCACTTCGACTTTGTACCTGTTTGCAAGGCTCTCCTTCATCTCCCTCTCATTGCCTCTCTCCCCATGCACGAGGAATACGGTCTTGAGACCCAGTATCTTTTCTATGAATGTCAGTAGCTGCAGCTTGTCTGCGTGGCCCGACATCTTGTACCTTTCCACCTTCATGTTGATCCTGTGCTTCCTGCCCCTTATCTCTATCTCCTTCGCTCCCTCAAGGATTTTCCTTCCCAGGGTGCCTTCCGCTTGGTAGCACATGAACATGAGTTTGTTGTTACCGTTCACTGAAAGCTTCTCCAGGTATTTCAGTACAGGCCCGCCGTTGAGCATGCCGCTTGTAGTGACTATTATACTGGATCCGTGCTCCTGTATGACCTTCTTTCTCATCTGTTCTGTAGTAACATTGTGGAAGTTCGAGCTCCTGAAGGGGTCGTCCTTGTTCCTGCTCCTGCTTATCCTGTCCTTGAGCTCAGGCCTGCAGAATGCGAGGTTGTTCCTGTGTATTACCATCGCCTTTCCGATCATGCCGTCCACATATATCGGCACTTTCGGAAGGAATCCCGACCTCATGTAGTCATCGAGTATGAAAAGCACCTCCTGCCCCCTTCCGATTGCGAGCGCAGGAATCACAACCTTCCCTCCTTTTTGTATCGTCTCCTTTATGCTGATAGGAAGGTCCTTTATCGGTTTCTGCCTTATAACGAACTCTTCCTCTTTTCCTCCATAGGTAGTTTCTATTATGAGCGTGTCCGACCGCAGGTTCTCTGTATGAGCAGGATCCAGAAGTTTCGTCCTCCTGAGTGAAAGGTCGCCCGTGTACAGCAGCCTGTGCTTGCCGTCGGTCACCTCGACCAGTGAGCTTCCAAGAACGTGTCCTGCGGTGTACATCCTGAACCTGAGCCCCTTAACTCTGAATTCCCTTCCGTATTCCACTGCCCTGTAGTGCTTCTTCACCTTGCTTAGCCCCTCCTTTGAAACATTCTTTGGGTTGGATATCCTGACGTAGTCGCTAAGCAAGAGGTTGACTATCTCAATTGTTGGCTTCGTTGCGTATATCTGGCCGTTCCATCCTGTGCTCAGCACGTGCGGCAGGTAGCCGCTGTGGTCCAGATGGGTGTGCGACAAAACTATCGCATCGACCGTCTTTAGCTCGCTGTCCTCTATCAATGGGTACTCTTCCTTTCTCTCTTCATGCCCCAACTTTATTCCGCAGTCAAGCAGCACTCTGGTGTTATTGCTTTCAACCAGTATGCAACTCCTGCCTACCTCTCCCGCTGCTCCGTAAAACTTTACTTTCAATCAATCACTTACTTTATTTATTTTTATTTTTATTGCTCTCGAATCGACACTGTCTCCTCTGAGATGAACTACTCTTTATTAGTAAAAATTCATAAGAATTCGAAACTGTAATCCAGTATCGCACTTTTGCCGCGACCATTTACAAACTTCAACTTAAAAACAAGTCTTTCAATAATGTTATCGCTTTCTTAGTTAATAAACCTTTCTGTGTGTTCGTATTTCCTCTGTATCGAAGCCCACTTTTCAGCAAAAAGAATGCAGAAATTTGTTGAGGGCTCTAGTTTTGGGCAGCGTCCATATCTGCCATCTGGGCCGGGGAGGGAGCACTCGCTTCTAAGGGAAACCTCCTTGGAAAAAGGCACAGATTCTTACTAGAAGGGCCTCGACCGGGGGTCGGACCCGGTCCTGAGGATCCACAGTCCTACATGCAGCCGTTACACCATCGAGGCCATGCTATTTTTATATGCCTACGACTTATTTATAGATAAGCATTGCACTATGCAAGGCTTGGCGGGGTAGCTCAGCCTGGTTAGAGCGCTAGACTCATATGCAAAGCATTATGAGTAATGAGCATTCGTGCGATGACTGCTAAGAAATCTAGAGGTCGGGTGTCCAAATCTCCCCCCCGCCAAATTACCTTTCATAAGGGAAAGGCTATTAGTGATTTAAACAGAAACAGATGGCTTTTTAAGCCGAGATTACTTTTATCTGGCAAAGGTCGTAGAAGCCATATTTACCATGCTCTCTTCCTATTCCAGAAGCTTTATAGCCGCCGAATGGATTCGAAGGAAGTATGTAACTAGCATTATTAACGCCAACCATTCCACTAGCTAATTTAGAGGCGACTCGCAGGGCTTTTGTTTTATTTTTTGTAAAAACATAGGCGCCGAGCCCATAGACAGTGTCGTTTCCTAGCTTTATTGCCTCTTTTTCAGTGCTGAATGTCATGACAGGCAGCACAGGACCAAAAACTTCTTCTTTCCATACACGCATGGAGAGATTTATGTTAGTCAAAAGTGTTGGTTCATAGTATGGACCTGGCAGTCCCGCAGGTTGCTTACCTCCGCAAATGACCTCTGCCCCTTTTGTTATCGCATCTTTTACTTGGGAAGAAAGTAGCTTCATCTGCTTCATTGAGACTAGAGGTCCAAGTTCAATGTTTCTATTTTCTGGATCTCCTATTTTTGCTGCTTTGATTCGTTGCTTTAGTTTTTGAACCATCTCCGAGTAAATTTCTTTCTGTACAAGAAGTCTTTTTAGAGCATCGCACATCTGACCACAGTTGAGAAATCTGTTGAGATAAATAGTATCTAGAACGCCGTCTATGTCAACGTCATTAAAAACAATACCGGGAGCCGAGCCTCCGCATTCGAGATGTACTCTGATGAATTTGTCTGCAGCCAATTGGTAAAGGCGTTTTCCCACTGCAGTGCTGCCAGTGAAACATATGAAGTCTATGTCTTGGTGCGCTAAATAATTACCCACCCTTCCATCTCCATAAACTTCGGAAAAAACACCTCTGGGAAGCTTTGAAGATTTGACAGCATCTTCAATCTCCTTTCCGAAGAGCGGGCATTCTTCTGCATGTTTCAACACTACCGTATTACCAACTATCAGGTTTTGTATAACTCGCCAGATGAAATTTGAAAAGGGAAAATTCCAGGCAATTATTACTGCGGTAGTGCCGATGGGCTCATACGCCACTTGGTGGGTTGCGCCGTTGCTTTTGTTTACTATCTCTGGTTTGAGTGCCCTTTCTGCATTACCAATATACCATTTGAAATAGTTAAGGCCAGATTCCACATCTGCGATGCTCTCTTTTATTGGCATGCCCATTTCTTGTGTTTCCAACAAAGCTAGTTTGTTCTTCCGTTTGCCAGTCTGCAAATAGAGTCTTCTCAGTATCCTTAACCTGTTTGTTAGCCCCAGTTCCTTCCAAGCTTCCTTTGCAGCGTTTGCTTCTGCAACCTTCCTTTTAATTTCGCTCTTTAAGGACACTCTTATTTTCCCAAGCGTCTTTTGTGTCGCAGGGTTTATTGAGATAAGAAATTCCATAATTTCTTCTGCTCGTTAAAGATATTTAACTTATCATATTCTGCAGAATGGCGCGCTTAGGACCATGACGCCATCTGCCCTCCCCGCCAAACAGCCAGTTAGAGGGAAATGTCGGAAAGGTTTAAATTACCTAACTTATAATATAATATAAGTTTGGTAATATGAGCTTTCCTCTAGAGAATAGGCTAAAGACACCTGAGCAAAAGAGCTTGGCTAGATTGCAGGACAAGTTAGTGGAGGCGCTATACGGAGTTGATTTGGGCATAATACTGCACGGAGGCACTGCCATTTGGAGATGTTATGGTGGGAACAGGTTCTCTGATGATGTAGACATATACGCAACTGCGCAGCAGCTTAGTAGACTTGAGCACAATCTGACATGGGAGCTTAACAAACAAGGGGTGAAGATAGAATACCCGAAATACAGCACAAAAAGGATTATTGTTTTTGATGATGTGGCAAGGGTTAAACTAGAGGTTATGGACATGCCTGCCGGGCTTCGGGCCATTTCAAAAGAGTATGAAAAATCAGATGGCACAAAACTATTTGTTAGAACGCTTGGTGCAGAGGACTTTTTAGTTGAAAAAATAAGCACTTATGAGAAAAGAAGGTACGCCAGGGACATTTATGATATCTACTTTTTGGTAAGCAGCCTGGGAAAAATTAAAGCAGAAATGAAGAGCAAGCTAGTTAGATTCATCAGACATGCGGAACCTCCTATGGATGAACAAGCGTTGAAAGATATAGTGTATACTGGAGTTGCGCCGAGCTTCAAAGAAATAAGAGAAGCAATAGGTGAAAAACTAAAATGAAGTACATAGACTACGTCAGGCGGAACCTAAGCGGAGATTCATTTCCTGTTTTTACTATTTCTGACTTACGCATAGCGCTAAAGGATAAGAAGATAAGCGATGGTTACCTTTACCTCTTGGTCCACAATCTTTTGGAAAAGGGGGAAATGAAGAAGATAACAAAGGGCACTTATACTTTTAATGATAATGCCGCAGTCGTAGGATTCGCATTCCAACCTTTCTACTATGGCCTCGAAAACGCGCTTTCTATAAGAGGCATATCAGGGCAGGGAACAAATTTTGTAGTGCTAACCGCCAGAAATGTAAGAGCAGGGATGAGAACTTTTGAGGGAAGAAACTATAGAGTAAAGCATATAGACAAAAAATTCCTGTTTGGCTACGAGCTTGTGAAGTATAGTGGATTCTGGTTGCCGGTTTCGGATTCGGAAAAGACAGTGATAGACATGGTCTATTTCAAAATTCCAATCAGGCATGAGCTGATTGATGAAATCAAGAAGAGCATCGATGTCGTTAAGTTGAAAAGGTACCTTAAACAGTATACGCCCGAGTTTGGACTTAAAGTGACCAGGGAGCTTCAGAAATTGCAGTAAGAATCTGATGATCGCATGAAGTTTCAGCTGATGCTTGCACCGATGGAGGGGATAACGGACGGCCCGTTCCGCACGCTCTGCCACCAGAAGGGCGCTGATTTGACGTTCACAGAAATAGCCAGAGTTGCGAACCTGGCCAAGATGAAGAAGGGCGAGCTCGAGAGAATCAGAATTTTAGATTCTACTCCTACGCAGATACAGCTTGCAGGATCGAAAATAAGCGAATATGAGAGGTTCCTGGCGAGTTTTAAAGCAGATAATGGATTTTGTGGATTCAACTTGAATTTGGGCTGCTCTTCTCCAGAGTTCCTGAGGCAGGGAATCGGCGCTGCGATGGTGAAGAGGGTATCCAGGGTGGATGAGATAGTAAAGCGGATTGCAAGATATGGCTTTGAATGCTCTGTAAAGATGCGTCTTGGATTGGATGATTACGAGAAGGAAAAGGGAGCATATCTCAACTTAATCGAGAAGGTAGACGCCTCATTTTTCATAGTGCACGCAAGAACAGCGAAGCAGACACTCGAGGACCCTGTTGATTTCTCAGTCTATTCGAAATGTGTAGACACAGGGAAACGGATTGTCGCGAATGGCGACATCAGGACAAAAAAACAGGTTGCAGAACTGAAAGCAAGAGGCCTTTTCGGTGCTATGATTGGGCGCGCCGCGATAGACAACCCAGAGATATTCAGTAAACTACAAGTGGACTGAAGAGCACTGGTTTTAAAACGTTTAAGTGGCAGTATTAATTATGCTCAGAAAAGGCGAAAGAATCTACTCCTTAGAGGAGCAAAAGGACATGCTCCATAATCTGGAAAAGAAAGGACTGATGCCCACAAAATACGCCTATTTTGGGATGGGGGCGAAGCGGTGGATAAAGATCGCGAATTCGAGACTGAACGCGCGAGGGAAGGGAATCAACATACTTGAACGCGTCCTGCTTACGCAGAAGGCCAGGGACATATTCGAATCCCTTGCTGCCTACGGCCACAGGAACTTTAACCTGGTAGATCTTGGGTGCGGAGATGGATCGCCTTTGTACCCTTTGCTCAGATACCTCAGAACCCAGATGCCAAAGGCAGGAATAAGATATAATCCAATTGACATAAGCCCAGATATGCTTCAGGCGTCATCGAAAAACATTGGCGACGGTTTTGGCGCTTTCGGAAGCAAGAGCAAGTGGGATTTTGAGAAAGGATCTTTCAGGCAGATAACCAAAACGCTGGAAAAGCCCAACTTTGGAAACCTGTACTTGTTCCTCGGATCCACCTTCGGAAACATGCCAGACTTAAATCAGGCGCTTTTGAACATAAGAAAATCGATGGGAAAGGACGACTATCTGCTGCTTGGAGTGGAGAAGGTGGTGCCGAGCGAGATAGGCGGCATGCTCAGGGACTACTACAGCGTGCGCGAGATCTACGACCTGCTCTTCACGCCATTCGAGCTTTTTGGGCTTAAGTATTCCTCAGGGGAGTACAAGATAGGCTTCAACAGGGAGCTTAGCCAGGTGGAGTGCTACTTCACGCCTGACAGAAACCTGCTCTTTTCAACGCTCGCGGGGAAGAGGGTCCTGCAGAAAGGCAAACAGATACTCCTCGCAAGGAGCGTCAAGTTCACCTCTGCACACATTGCAGAGCTCTTCGACGAAGCTGGTTTTAGGATAGAGCTCCTCACAACTTCCAGGGAAGACAACTACGCTCTGATACTGGCGCAGCCAAAAGTTTAATTATATTTATAATACTTTCTATCTGAAAATAGAAAGACTTAAATATAACTTATTTTATATCCTTATATCAGAGTAAATGGTGGAAGGATATGTTGGAAAATAAGATCAAACAGCAGGAGCTTCCGAACGAGAGCATGGGAAGGGCAGTAGCGCAGTTTTCGCAGCAGACATTGGAGATAATGCGCAGGGGGAAGGAAGAAGGAGTATTGAATAAAATTAATATAAGCGCTGGCGATTTTGGCGAAAGGGCAAAGTCACCAGGTCTCGACGCTCATAATGTCAGCGATAGAATTTATGCTAATTTCCCCAACTTAACCCAGGTTCGAGTGAACCATTACATAGGCATTGAGGAACCTAGAGATGGGAAGGAAAAAGTAGATATTCTCAGAATATTTGAAAATGGCATTCCTATAGACGTGCTTTTCATGTTTGAACACGGTCAGCCTAAATTAACAGAAACTGTGAAAGGACATGGAAGCGCGCGTATCCTAAGGATCAGGGCTTACCTGGAGAAGGGCAGGGACGGCAAGAAGATAGTTGAGGAACTTGAAAACGCACTCGAAACTACTGCAGGAGGCGTGGCCTTGGAGTATATGAGGTTCTGTGGTTTGCTAAATGCTGATGAGAACGCCAAAATCAATGGAACGATATTCAATAGGAAAATATGGGATAGCGGATTCAAAGTTGAAACAGATAAAGGCAGAAGCTTTGTTGCATTTGATTTCATAAGCGGGTGCGGCGGAGGAACCGACATTGAGCACATAACACCCTACGAGCGTGGCACTGAAAGCAAGTGGAATGGGATAAAGGCATCCCTGAGACACTCAACACGCAAGGTTCCTGTTCTAAGATCCGTATTCAGAAAGAAGGCAGAATTTCCTTACGCGCTGCTGAATTCTAGCCAGAAGATACTCCCATTGTATTTCAAGGACGGATACTACCGCTACCTTGTCGTAGAGGCCGAGAAGCTAGAGGAGATAAAAGTCCTCCCAAGAGAACTGCAATGAGGAGATCTGAGTAAATGGTGGAAAAATGGGGATTGAAACAAAAGCCGCAGAGAGAAGTAGGATGGAGATTGGTGCTTTGTGGGTCGGATTCAAATACCTTATAAGAGAGACTGGAGAGGATGTTTTTTATAGAATGGAGTGCTGGCTAAATGCAGAAGAGAAGGCATACAAAGCTTCACTTTATCTGAAACTTGGAAATGAAAACCCTGCTTTCCTTGAACAGCTCAAAATGTTTGGTGAGCATCTTGCGAAAAAGCCAGAGGACGCAGATATACCTTCTATGCGGGATAAAAACTCAAATATATGGTGCGAACAGCAGGAAGCGATAAGAAAGAAGTTTGTTCCTTTTATCGAGCATTTCGCCAAAAACAAGAATTCCTTTTTAGTGAAAATTGTTGAATTACCTGAAGAAGAACCGAAGAGGCACGCGGCTGGAAAGAATCCATATCCTGAAAATGGGACGATTATGGAAAAGATTCCCTTCTCTCCAGCGTTGGAATTGGCTGCGACAGAGTTGGTTTCTCCGGGAAGCATTCAGAAAGAGAAAAAAGAAGCGATAGAAATAGTCAAGAGGGAGGAGGCAAAATTCAATGAACTGAAGGAGGTGATTTCCAAAACACTCTCTGAACCGGAGAGAGTGTGGTTATCAGATCGGGTTGAAGATTATGAAAAAAACTTCCAAAAAATAAAAACAGCGATGATTCTGGTGGTAGAAAAGCACGAGAAAGACTTGGGAGAAACTCTTAGTTCCGTAAATAGAAGGTGAAACTATGGCAACCGCGAAAGCGATATACCAGGAAAGTGAGAAGCTAACCCCTAAGCAGTACGGCGAAATCCTTGAAAGCAGCATAAGCGCAAGGGAGCTTCTGGAGCTTGCCCACAGAAAGGTCGGGATGGTTCAGTGGAGAATAGAGGGTTTGGCCATTGCGTTACTGAATAAGAGGGACAGCTCTAAGGGAAAGGACAAGGTAAGGGCGGAAGCACTTATGGAGAAGCTGAAGGAAAGCTTCCGGGAGTATACAAAACTCGTACCTGAAAGGGCTAATCCTGAGAAAGATGGCAAAATGATAGTTTCATCCTTCGGATGGGGGTATGCGGCGCACCTTGGGAGGGAGAAGCACGGCGTTATCACATTTGGCGCAATGGTGGCAACAAGGCGTGGTGAAGGCAGACGGACAATACTGATCAGCGAAAACTACATAGGAGATTTAAGTATCTCGAACTCTGAAAGAGAGGTTCTCAGATTCTTCAGGAAGCAGGACATGACACGTAAAGAGAATGAAAACGAAGGGGGACTGTACGCGTTAATTCACCAGGGGCATAACAAAAAGGAGCAAAAAATAGAGCGAAGTGTATGAGTTAGTGGAGTTCTATGTAAAGGAACAGTGTCATGCTCTCCTGAGCGAAGTTAGCTCTCTCCCTGGTCTTATCATGAGCACAATTGTCTTGTTTGTGCGATTTTCCAGTATGTGAAGATGGCCTCTTCCACTTGGCTCTACCGAAAAGAAGTCTTCCCCGGCGCCGAACATTTTCGTAATCAGTTTGCCGCTTTGGGATTTTGTCTTGTAAACCAGAATCGCGTCGCCGTCCTGCTTGCCATCCGCATAGCCCAGCACTTCCACATGCTCCACGCGCGTGTGATCGCGCAGCCCGTCTTTCAGTTCCACTCCAAGTCCTGTGTTCTTTCCAGGATCTATCTGGATGAAAATAACTTCCTTATTCTTGGGATCGGCCGCCTTCCTTCCGTAAGGAGCCTCTTCCCATGAAAGAGCAGAGAGGAGTGATTTCAGTTCTATTTGCTTTTCCACCATTTTTGACACACCGATCCAGCATAATAAGAATACTAGAAATTTACCTGTATTTAAGAATTGGCTTGGAGGTTAAAGTGTAAAACAGTGCATCAGATAGGCGGAAGGGAGTTCAAATGTGTGTTTGAAAGAATCATGACTAAACCAGCATATGCGCCTTCCAGCACATTTAGCCTTGAGACTTCGTTGGCCAGCAGGGCCAGATAAAATATAAGCAGGAGCATTACGATAGACAAAACCAAACCGTAGAAAGACATGCATTCACCTGCTTTTTATAAGAACGCAGACTTCCTTTGTAGTGTTTAGTTTTTGGATCCGAAATGACATACATCTCTGCGTTGAGTTTCCAGCCAAGCCTTCTGAAACAGCATTTAAACTTAATTCTACACGCTCATGACCTAAAGTGTTTTGATATATATCCTCCAGGTATGAGACGCAACCTATATTTTGACCTGCGTACAGATCTGCGATGCAATCATTTGCGCTTCTGTTTCTCGCTAGCTGGTTCAGCAGGTCGTATGCAGCAATTTCTCGCAGCGTTTCCTTCCTTGAGGCGTCGAGGTTCATGCTGCTCTGGCTCATCTGCCATGAAACAAATGAGACTGCAGAGGTAATCAGCATAAGAGCGAAGGCAGCCTCTATAGTTGCAAACTGTGCTTTCATGTGTCAATCACCGATGACTTCTATGCTGGAGCCCATGTAATACGAGGTTTGCTCCCCCATACTGAAACTTCTTGAAAGGTTTACCTTTATAGTGTAATAGAAGGGGAAAGATACGCTGCAAACATAATCAGAACTTCTTATTTCGCAGGGTGCGGTACCGCTCACGCCGTTCCTCAGCGCCTTTGATGCACGTATAAAGGAGGAAAGTGTTTGCAACACGCTGGACTGCGTTACAGGGTCGATTGGTGTCGAGTTGTAGTAAGCAAGCATGCTGTATGCCGCGTTCTTCCACTGCGAATATTGCGCATAGAGAGTTTGATTCAACAAGGAACAGATATTGTTTGAGCACAATAGCGGCGCGACCTGCACCTGTTCGCTGCTTCCAACCATTAGAACTCGGGCATGACCTACGGTTGTGTTGGCAAGCATGACTGGAGAATTGTTTTTTGTGTTGGACAGGGATGCTTGCATAACTCCGAAATAGGAATAAAGCAGCAGCGTGAAGTTGTATCTGTAATTTCTGTTGCCCTGAGTATTGAGTATGCTGTAGCCCGTGTCGCTGTGAAATTCGCAGTACGCTGCAGTCGAAGGGCACTTTCCGTAATCAACCCTGTACTCCCAGGCGTCGCTGGCGCCGCACTGCCCCTTCACGTCAAGAGGCTTGCCGTAAAAGTCGAAATTGGTGCAGTGACTAATTGAGGTAAGGTTTACTACGCTCACTGGAGCGCCGAGCCCATAGGCTGTGCTTTCGTTTCTTCCTTCAATCTTGGTTGAATAAGGTGCTGCGCCTTCAAACCCGGCACCGTAGATCGGCATGAATATGCCTTGCTGCGAGGCATTGGACATTGACGCAAGCCCTTTCGTCTGGTTGAAAAGAGTCTTTCCGTAGAGAGACACAGCGCTCAGGCAGAGTACTGCGATAGCACTTGCTATAAGCAGAAACTCTATGCTAGCTTGAATTTTCATGCGAAAGCACCAAAAGGTATGCTGAACCCTCCAGGACGAGTATTCTGCATTGTGAGAAAGGCTCGGCACAAGCATCTGAATGGTTCAGCAGAGTTATTTCAGATCTCAGGCCGGACAAACCAGCGAATTCAGCAGCTGCCGCGGCTGCTGCCGATCGGTTGTATATGCCCGAGTCAATTTTGTCTACTATCTGCTGCGAAGCAGTAAGCAGGTTGAGCGTTCGGTTGTGGGATTCAGCGAGTGCCAGAAGCTGCATCTGGGAATCGTTTATGCTGGAAAAAAGGAGCGTTATCCCAAGAGTAAGCACTGGAAGCGCTAGGAGCAAGTCCAGAGAAATTATCATAAGTCTCATACGACTACCAGCCTTGAGAGGTATCTGAAGGTGCAGTTTGCAATTCTTGCAAGTGTCAGCGACGTGCTTGCAAAAGAGGACCTTGCATAATGAAACGCCTGCAGAAGCGACAGTACGATGAGAAGAGACAGCATCATGCCAACAAGCATCTCAAGGCAGAGTTGTAGTTTCATTTATGCACCAGTCAGGAAGCACGAGGGCGGCTTTCGCCGCCTCTATTTCTAGGTGATGCCAGTTTTTGCTGGCGATATCTATTATGCAGGTTAATGTTTATATACCTTACTCCATGAT
>Ga0163200_1000746_pt1 | contig 13119 bp, 21 predicted proteins | sample PL_2010_200m_FD_113535 | JGI IMG/M metagenome (GOLD analysis project Ga0163200, IMG submission 113535) | Freshwater microbial communities from Powell Lake, British Columbia, Canada to study Microbial Dark Matter (Phase II) - PL_2010_200m | ecosystem: Environmental > Aquatic > Freshwater > Lake ... | reverse complement strand
GTCAATAATATGACACCCAATCACACGCACAAAATCTTTAACTACACTCAAAATAATACTTGACAGTTAAATAAAAAGTAGTTAAGTTTAATTATGACTCATCCGATAAACCATTTAAGCCATAGAAAAAGATCCAGGATGAAAGGGGGGAAAGAGAGCATGATCTTCAAGGTGATTCATTTTATGTGGTCAGTTGCCGCCGCCGCGGTCTTAACCCTATCATTGATCTTTATATGCGCTCTGCTTTTCGGTTATTGTTTAATGAGCGCGACTCCTGTTAAAGATCCGGGCGCGGCGCCGCACGGCAAAATCTCCAAGCCTCTTTATCCCAAGAAGAGCGTATCTAAAAAGATCCAGCGAAAGGTAGGTGATAAACATGAAAATAGGGCAAAGCAGGGCGACTCAGGATATGTTCACCGCGGCAATCAAGATGCACGGTATTGAGCGCGCCTTGTCCTTATTCGCTCTTGCGTATGAGCATATCTGCTTGGATCGGCGCCGCGAGAGCGAGTATAAAAGCATAATGAGTCTTAAACTAACAGCCCCCAAAGGGCGAAAGGAAGGTAAGTAAAATGACTCCGTTTTATTCTTGCTTGATATGGATTTTAGTCGCGGTATGGTTCAGCGTGATTATCGCTTTTGTGACAACCCTTGTCATCCGCCGGGAGCTTAACCGTTTTGATTCCAAGACAAGAGAATCAGCGCTTAAACCAAAGGCTTGGTTTTATGTGTTCAAGTGCGTTTCGTGCGAGCATGTGCTTTATTCCCCCGACTCGTTATATAAAAGCCCTTGCCCGATGTGCGGGAAAAAGATTTACTATGCCCGCCGGTTCGCTTACGAAATTCCACCCCTTAAAATGGAGGTCAAAGACAATGTCAATAAGCAAAACTAAGCCCTGTCTAAACGCCGCTCAAAGAGACCGCTTTTTCCGGCGTTTCGCTTTACTTCATAAGAAAGCCCGTAAAATCGTCCAGGATCGACGATTTGAGCTTTGGCCGTATAAAGAGGTCAACTCCAAATGAAAAAGCCTGTAGTCAAGCGCCGGATTCGCTATTACTGGTATTCTTGCCCGTTTTGCCGGCTCACGTTACCTTTTAAGCACTTCTGGTCTGTCATACTCTGTTGGGGCTGTGGAAAGTCCATGAAATATGAAGGCCGCTTATTTAATGTAGGGGCTATCAAGAAAGGAGGTGAAAAACCATGTTAAGGCGCGGAAAAACGCCGTCTGTTATCGCTTGGCTGAAGTGTCCACGGTGTTCAAGCGGAGTCGTGTATTACAGAGCGAAAAAGAATGACTATCTTTGCCGAAAATGCGGCGCCGTGTTCAAGGCTAGTTTTAGCCATGAACGCGTAACCCTCACACCGAAAGGAGAATAAAAACCATGAAATTTGCAGAGATGAAAGATCAAGCAGAAAAAACCGGCGCGTTGAATAACTTAACGCCCGCGTTCTTTGTGTTCAGCGCTCCCGGCGCGGGTTTTTGTGGCCGCCTGAAACACATCGCGGAAGTGTCCAGCGGATTGTCTGAAGGGGTATATAAGCAATACCTCTTTGAGACCGACGACGGCTTGATAAAATGCGCGTTTGGATCATCCACTGACAAGGAAGTTGAAGCGCTCCTGAAAATATCAAACGTCTATATCGTCGAATTTCAGGGCAAGGCCAAGATCACCGGCGGTCGGTCGGTGAATAAGTTCAAGATCCAGGAGATTGACGAATCCGGTCTTATTCCCGACGCCGATAAAAAAGACGTTCCCTTTTAAGGGGAAAGGGCGTATATTATGCCAAGATCGACTAGGAATAGAATCCGTTTTCAGGTCGAAAAAGCTATGAAACAGCTTGACCGCCTGCTCGAACACTTAGCACTAGCCAACGTTATCGCCGGAGAAGATCATCCCGCTTTTACGGCGGCCATGCCTCAGATCGTTCAAGGCGTGGAGATGCTCCGGGACGTGCTAACTGCCTTTAGAGATGAGTGTTAACTTTTAGCCGCGGGAGACGGGGAAAGCCCCTCTCCCGTTTTTCTTGGAGGAAACATGATCGACGAGAAAGTTATATCCGACCTGAAAGACTCTTCAAACGCCGTGCTCAAAGTAAAAGACCTCTTAAACACTCTCTATTATGACAAAGAATTTTCCACCGTGTTCAACCGCCCGGTGCTCTCTATGCTTATGATCGCTTGCGATTATCTCTCAAACAATCTTAATGAACTATCAACAAAATACGTTATAAGCAAGGGGTGAGACCATGATCTCCGAAAACCTTGCTCGTGCTTTGTTTCGCATGGCCGTGCCCTCTTGGATCAAAGAGGGGCTTTCGATGAACGCCATGTTACGGCAAGCTTCAGAGCTTGATTTCGGCGTCCGCCGGCAATGGGGTCAAGGTGAAATTCGCCGTCTTTCGGGCCTGATTAAAAACGCATACCAGCTTTCACACGCTAACCCCGCCGCTCCCGTAAGATCGACTTTAATCACCGAAACAGAGCTAGGCCGTGACCGCCGTTACCGGGTTTATGGTAACGCTACCTTTTACAATCCTTTAACGGGCTCTGAAAACACCCGGCTTGTGTCCTTTTATACGGATAATTTTGGCACGCCGCTTGAACTTGGGGATATGTTCAGCGACGATTTCGACCGCGATAATTATGAGGAAGGTGTAACCGTAACAGATTTTTCCCTGCAAGGCGTTGAACATAATGAAGGGATGAAGTATTGAGCTCTTTTCCCGCCTGCCGCTTGATTCGCAAGAACGAAGCTGAGACCATGCCCCGGTGCATGGTCTTCTTAGACACTGAAACTAAAAAAGTCCGAGAAGGTTATTCAGAGCTTCACCGCTTGAAACTAGCTTGGGCCTGTTACGTCGAACGCCGCCCTGGGCGTGCTCACCCAACTGAAGTCTGGCAAGACTTCAAAGGCACATGGCCGCTTAACAAGTGGCTTGCTGAACATGCCCCGCCCAAACGTCCTTTATATCTCTTCGGCCATAACATCTTTTTCGATCTTCAGGCTAGCGACTTCTTTTATTACTTCCCGGCGCAAGGGTGGACGCTTGACTTTATCTATGATAAGGGTCTGACCTATCTTTTAGTCATACGGAAAGGCAACCGCTGTATAAAAGTAGTTTCCACGACTAACTTTTTCGATACGTCCTTGGCTGAGCTTGGGAAAGTTATTGGGCTCCCAAAACAGGAAGTCGATTTTGAAGAGGCAAGCGACGCTGTTTTATCGGAGTATTGCCATCGAGACGTTGAAATAACTAAGCTGGCGGTGGAGCGCCTTTTCGAGTTCATCAAGTCAAACGATCTAGCAAAATTCTCTATGACCCGCTCGTCACAAGCCTTTCACGCATACCGCCATAGGTTTATGACCGCTAAAATATACCCCCACCACCACGAGCCCACACAAGAGCTTGAACAGCTAGCCTATATCGGCGGGCGGGTAGAGTGTTTCGAGATTGGGAAGATCCGGGGCGGGCCGTTTGTCACTCTTGACGTTAACGCCATGTATCCATACGTTATGAGAAAATACGATCACCCGGCAAAGCTCATCGGCTATTATGAGTCAATCGAACCCGCCCGGCTCCGGGAGTCGCTTTTAAAATATCAGGCCATAGCTGAAGTCGATCTCGAAACGGAAACGCCGCTTTTTGCCGTCCGCCGTGACAACAAAATCATTTTTCCCGTAGGCCGGTTTAAAGCTTTCCTTTGCACTCTAGGCTTAGACACTGCATTTAAACGCGGGATGATCCGCGCCACTTACCGCGCGGCGATCTATAAACCCGACGATCTTTTTACGGCTTTCGTAGAGGATCTTCACGCGCTCCGCTATAAATACCGGGATGAAGGAAACTTGACCTATGAGCTGATGATTAAGAAAATGATGAACTCTCTTTATGGGAAATTCGCTCAATTCGTCCCCATTCAAAGTGAAGAAGCAAGCACTTCCGGGGAGCCCTATTATCGGCTTGAAACAAAGGATCTTGTCACCGGCGAAAAAGAGATTGAGTATAAACTATTTAATAAAGTCGTCCGGGTAACAGGAAAAGAAGTTGGTAAGCAGTCCTTTATAGCTATTTCAGCGCATATCACTGAGCAAGCCCGATTTGAGCTCTGGGAGATTATGGAGCAGATCTGCCTTGACCGTGTTCTTTATTGTGACACTGACTCCGTCAAGATCCGCAAATCCGACTTGCCCCGCGTCACCCGGCAAATTGACGACCGGATCTTAGGAGCCCTGAAGGTGGAAAAGGAAACTAAGCGGCTAGAGCTCCGCGGATGCAAGTCTTACATAACCGAAACGGATAGAGTGATAAAAGGCATCCCGAAAAAAGCCGTTCTTGTGGCACGCAACACCTACGAATTTTTATCTTTTCCCGGCCAAGTCACACATATGACCGATAAGGAAACGCGCGCGTTCCGGGCGAAATGGACACGCCGGGAAAACAGGGTCTTTTATGACAAGGGAGTCGTTCACCGAAACGGAAAGGTAAGCCCTATCGTCTTATCGGAGTTTTAGCCGCCTCTTTAGCCGCTTCAGCGGCTTTAATTGCCGCCGCCGCCGTTTTAGGCATAGGCGCCTGAGCTTTCTCGAACCTAGCCGCCACATCGAAAATCAGTTTCTTTATGTCCATTTTACTCTAATCCCCTTTTTCATTTAGCCGCGACTTTTAAATACCAGTCGGTGTATTGAAAATTGTATCCAAGCCTTGACATTTCAGTTTTATATTGATCTTCAGTGATAACCTTGTTCTTTAAGAACTTGTCTAGGTCGGTTTTAGACGGGAGCTTTCTTTCACTTATCCGGTTAGGCGTCCATTTCTCAATCAAAGCGTCAATCCGGGCGCCGGCTAGGTTAAGCTTGGCAAGCGCCGACCGCGTCGTGTTTTCATCCCAAATATTATCTAAAAACCGGGTTTTAGCCGCGTCAATATACATAGCTTGAAGCTCTAAAGCTTCATCAAAGTCCGCCATGCTTAGATAAAAAGCCGCTTGATCGTCGTTAAACTTTAGCCGTTTGAGTAGTTCAAGAGCATCCTCTCTTTTTAAAATGCTATCCCGATATGCTTTAATGATTTGAGACTGAGTGAGTTTTTTATCGGTGTCCGCGTTATAAGCTAGGGTGAACTCCATCATTTTTTCGGCGTGCTCGTCATCATAGCCTATGTCTGTATATGCTTTTTTAAGCTCCACGTCACCTAACACGCCGGACGCGTGCATCCGCCTGACGTCAACCCGCGTATATGGCCGATAAGAGGCTTCCATGAGCTTCTCCCGCCAGTAGCGCGGCATTTCCACCACCCGGTAATATTCGTTTACATCTTCCCTTGTTAAAAGGCCACGGTGAAGCAAATCCAGGACTTGTTGAGGGGAAGGATAATTCCAATGGGCGATCCAATATTTTTCTTGCCAAAACCGGGATAACCCCTGCTTGGTTAGCCATTCGCTTTGCTCTTCAGGAAACTCTTCACCTAACCCGTAAAGCTCTATTTGATCCGGCTCGAACGCTTCTTTTGCGACCATTGTGATAATATCCTGAATCGGCGGGATGACTGTCCAGAGCTTCATCAGTTCGTCAACGCGGGCGTCGGTGTAACCCATTTCAGCTAGTCGTTCCCGCGCCTTAGACTCCGTTATCTCTTTCCGTAAATAAAGCATTTGAACCGTCGCCGGGTCATAAAGCTGATAAGCGGCGATAAACATCAAATCAATATGATCCTCTTTATACCCCAACTTTCGGAGAATATCCCGGACTTCAGCCGTTTTTTCCGGCGCGATAAACGCCGCCTGAACCATGCTCTGAGGTTGTGGAAGATTGCCCCTGTATTTAGCGTTTAAAGCGTGAGTCGTCTCGGCCATACCCGCCGTCGTGACATTTGCCGTGTATTCCCTAAAATAGCTTCCCAAAACAAGCAGGTTGAAAATAGACTGCACGCCCGCCGGAAGATCCCTGAATCCGTCTAATAAATCGGCTATGTCTTTATTGCCTACCTTTTGACCGCGCATCCATTTGAGAGCCCAATCCCAAACACTATCCTCTATCACGCCTAGGGCCGCCAGCCCCCCTTTTATTCCTTCCACGCCCGGAAGTATCACCTTGTCGTAAAAACTGTTCCACAGCCCGGCTAGCCACGTGCCTTGAATCTCTTGCGCCGTGCGAAACATGGTTACGCCTAGTCGCTTATTGATAGCCGCTTTCGACTCAGCGTCCGCTTCGGTCATTATATCCCAAGCGTCTTTTTCAGGTTCTTGCTCGCCATTAGCCATAATGTTCAATACTCCCCAACAAAAGGTGAATTTTCTCTTGTTTTGGTCGGCGCCGGAGCGTCAACCGTCGGCTCCGATTTAATCACGGGCGATTTAATAGATACAGGTGAGGGCAAAGCTCTCGTTGCACTATTCTCTAATTCTAAGAGTAAAGCCGTGTTTTCAGCTGTTACAGCGTCAAGAAACTCCCTGTCTGAGCGGCTTGCCAGCTCTCCGATAATGAGCTCATCGGTTTTACGTTCATCTTCCGGTAGATTGTTTACCTCTGAGAGGTATTTTCCCGGTCGGGCAAGCCGCGCCGCCGTTGACCGGAGCTCTGTTTCATGTGCCCCGATCTGAGCGCCAACCGCCGCGAACCCCGCCGATATGACTTTCATGGCCGGGTCATAGGTCAACTTGATAAACTTATCAAAGCTCTCTATGGCCTTGTCGAACCATGGGCGAATCTGAGTTGTCATTGCGCCTGGCAGGTCGTAGATCAGGCGCACCAGATCGCCGCGAACTTTGGTCAAATCTTCACCGAATGCCCGGACTCCCTCAAAGAGCCTTTCCACGCTTGAGTAAACGACCTGCATTGTCGAGCCGTGAGCGTCAATCGCCGGGCGGGTGATCATTTGATCCATATCCCAGAGCATCTGCGCCGGATCGTTTTCGTAGCGGTGAATATTTGTGGCAAAGTCAGTCAGATAGGTTTTCAACGACTGCATATAAGCAATATCCGCCATGTCGTATTTCATGCCCATCATGGCCGACGTGCTCAGGATAAGGTTTCGTGAGTCTCTAAGGGCCAGGTGGAAAAAGGTGGCTCCGATGCCGATCGCCGCGGCGACCTCCGCTATTTGACCGAATATTTTGCTCACAGCTTGCCGGTATTCCCCTGAAATCAGGTAAGCGATTTGATGCATGGACATGATCAGCCTGAATTGTATTGCCTCCAAGAAAGTTTTGAACCCTGCGGTTAAGACATCTATATACCCTACGATGGACAGCGTCGCCGTTTGATAGGCAGTCGTGGCCTGAAGCATCCCATAGCTGGCGTCTTCATAAATCATGGCCGCTGATAGCGTTACTTGCTGGGAAGCGGCCAGATAGAGCCCCGCTATACCGGCGGAGATGCCGATCCCAGCGAAGAGCATTGAGTTTTTGATGTCTCCTTCTGCATAAAAAATAATTGAGGCGACTGTGGCGGCCACGGCGACCGCTGCCACGATGATGGAGACAACCGTGACGACTTCAACCGCCGCGACTACCGCCGCCGCTGAAGCAAGCGCGGACGCGATTATCAGAGCAACGGGAATGATCGCGCCCATGATTAAGCGAAGTCCCTAAGAAGCGTCTTTTGAACCCCTTCCGCCCAGTTCAGCCGGTCTTCAAGATCCTTGACGTCCATCCCCATTTCTTTCATAGACACTAAAGCACGCCGTGACTTCTCAATATCGTCCTTAGCACTCGTGAGCTTTCTTACCGTTTCCGGCGGGAGCTTAAATAAAGGCTCCACCTTTCGATCTGCCATAATACCACCCCCTTATTTTAGAGCTTTCAGGTTCGTATAAACCCGATCACCGATGATAAAAAATAAACACTGTTCAGCAAGCAAAGCAAGCCGGGCCTGCACGGTAGGGTCAATATGACCCTTTGGAATAAGCACGGTTATAACATAGGCCAAAATAATTGACCCGATTGCAATATAGCGAAACGACGCTCTCATATCGGAAACCCATCTTGAAATTTCGCCATACGGCTTGTCAATCTCCGCTAAAACCCTGAGCCGGTTCGTGTCTGAATCTTTAAGCCGGATCGCATCCTCTACACTTTTCGGCGCCGCCGGGTCAACACCCGTCACCTTGCCGATAAGCCCCTTTGCCCCGTCGATTATTGCCGGTAAAAGCGCCGGCGCGACGATTGAAAGTAAACCCGCGATCTCCATGTTTTAAACCCCCCTTTCATCAAATTCTATATGAATGTGGTCCAGGTGCAAAGGATCACCAAAAACAACCTGCCAACACGGTGAAACAATCTTCAGCTTGACAATAAGCGCCGCCGCGGTTTTCCAAGGGTCTTTTAAACCCCATATCCTTAAATCAAACGCTAACCCTTTCGGATGAAGCGAGCCCGGCGAATGATGAGAGTCGCAAGCTGAGGTTATCGTTACGACTTGTCCTTCTTCAAAGTAAACAGCCGCTACCATTTCAAGACCCGGCAAAACCCGGTCATCCAAAAACAAAACATACACGCCCTCTTTAAAGTTGATCCTCATTTGCTTCCCCCATTGATATGAGTGTCAAACCGCTTCTCAAAGCGCTCCAACCGTTTACTAAAATCATCAAGCCGGGTATGGTTTATGATAACCAGGATTAAAACAATCACCGAAACAGGCATATTCAAACTACTCATAAGCCCCAAAAAATCCACGTTTCACCCCCTTGCCATTACGCCGTTCTTTTCCACATATAAACGACGATATAAGGCGGTAAATTGTTGTGAGGCGTGTTGCTTCCTTTACTTCCGGAATCGAACGAAGCAATATCAACAGGGTGTCTATGCTCGGCGTTCTGATCATTCGTTAACCCGCCGTGGTAATGATCGACGCTCTGGCCGCCACTGGGTGTGGATGCTCCCCAATTTGTTAATCTGCCTTGACCCGACCCCCAGACAATATTCCCGTCGGTGCCTTCAGAAGCCATGGCTGGGATTTGATGAGTATGATTCACGCTGGCCCCCCCAGTATTATAATAATGGCCATGATTCGTGTCGAAATTTCCCGTGTTTGTGTTCGGCGGATCTACCGCGTGAAGATGCGCCGCTAGCTCCCCCTCAGTCAAAACGTGCGTCTTTGCGCCGCCCGTTTCTTCGACAACATCAAACTCCGACTCAGCGGCATTAAACCCGACCGGCACTTTGCCCGCGCCAAACGCCGCCCAGGTGCCGACTCCGAAGACCGTGCCCGGGTTTGTCGCGATAATGGAAGCGTAAATAGAGCCTACCGGGTAGACGGCGTTTATGATAGTGGCGTTGATCGCGTCCAGAGCGGCGCTGTGCGCCTGCACCGTAACCCCAATCTTGGTTGTCAAAATGTATTGCGGATGATCATTGTCCGCCAACCCGGCAAGCCCGCCATGATCAACTTGGTCTTGTGCCGCCGCCTCGTGCCGGGCGTGATGGTTGTCGGGTTTCATGGTGGTAAATTCCAGTGCCACCTCGTCGCCTGAAACTTTCAAGCCTTTGCCCGCAGCTGTGGCGTAGGTGTCCGGGGTGTCGTCAAGAGTCAAGAATTTCATGTCTAACACGCTCCTCGTTAAAGAATACCAGTCTTCCGAGCCGCGAAGTACCGCCATTATGCCGTCCTCTTCCACATATAGACCACAATATAGGGCTGAAGATTGTTGTGGGGCGTGTTGCTACCATTTGAAGAAACCGTGACCATCCCCCAATCCGAAGCAGTATTACTGCCAGCAAACCCTTGAGTCCCGGTCATACCCATTGGCCGTTGTAACCCACCCGCATTCATAGGATGATCATGCGTGGCCAACTCTGAAACGGACAAAACATGTGTCTTTTCTCCGCCCGTTTCTTCGCTAACGTCGAACTCCGTTTCAGCCGCGTTAAAACCCACTGGCACTTTCCCAGCACCGAACGCGACCCACGTCCCCATTCCAAACAAAGTGTTAGGGTTCGTTGAAATAACGGATATGTAAATTGAGCCGACCGGGTAAATGGTCGAAAAGGTAGGAGCCCCGTCCAATCCCAAAATCGTTTTGACCTGAGCCAAGGTCTTCTTGATAAAGACGCCTAAGCCAGAAGCAACCAAAAAATCACTCGCCGCCTCTGCAAGACCGTGTCTGATATATTGAGGGTAAGCGTCAGGGGCATCAATAATCGTATCGCTGAAAACCAAGGCAGTCTCATCCGCTGATACTTTTACCGCTAAACCCGCCTTGTCAACGTAACTGTCCGGCGTATCCCCCAGCTGCTTGAAATTCAAATCCATCAAGCTCCGGGTGAGCGAATACCAGTCCTCATATCCATGAAGTAGTGCCACGAATCACTATCTCCTAAGCCAAGGAAATGGAGAGGCTAAAATCTCCGCCCGCCTTTCCTCAATCTGCTTCGCTTCTACTTCCGCCTGTAGCTTGACCGTTTGCTCATAGGCGAGAGTAGGCAAAAAACTGGCCATGAAAGCGTCCGTCTCGGCCAGTCCGATGCGAATATAGATCGTGTGATTATAGGTGTCGTCGGTATTGTAACCCCAGGCCACAAGCTCGTACGGCGCGGCCAGCTTGAAGTATAAGTCGTCAAAAGCTATCACCGGGCCGTCAACATGGAAATCTTTTCCTAAACTGCTTGGCCAAAGCTGATGCCCACCGTCATAAATTCTAAGGTGAGCTAGCCCAGCACAGCCAGCCGGAAACTGGAACTCTACCCGATAAATCAACCCACGGGCTATTTTGAACGACTCAAATTTGGGATTTGAAGCAGAACCGCCGAAAGGTAAATACAGGTCGTGTGTGAAAATCATCCTTTAACCTCCGCGAGGATACGGGATCATTCTTTTATGGTGATAAAAACAATGGTCAATGGGCAGGAGTCATTCTCTACCACGGCATATAAACCCCGCTGAAAAGGAGTGGGCAAGGGCGGCGAAAAAGAATCGTTTCCTTTTGCCGGAGCGTCCAGGGAAACAATTTCCTGCTCGTTTGCGCTTTCACCATCATAAATTTTAGCGTATCTCGCCGTTGAACTTTCATTGCCAAGATGAGCATAAACAAGAAAACCCGGCGTCTTACAAACAATCCGGGAGCCCGTTAAATACTCATACCTTTGACGCTTCCATAAGCTTGTCAAGCTGTTTAAAACATCAGGTGGCATTTGACCTCCTTTTAAAAGGCGCGGAGAAGAAAAGGAGAACCGGAAACCTTCCCCGCGCCACTATGAGCCCTTCTAGTTGGGCTCGGTTAGGTTAATACGGCTTTAATTGCTGCACAAGAATTTCAGCGGTTGAAGCATCCCCCGCCGCAAGCGAAAGCAAATCAAGCCGCAAATTCTTTAACCCCGAAGGATCAAGCCAATCGTTCGGATCCCATTCATCACCCATAGGAATGGAAACCGTTGAACAAGGATTGAAGCCCCGAGCGTGCACATTTAGATTGACTCCCGCAGTAGCGGCAATAATCCCCGTCCGCATCCCAACAATCCCATACGTACTGGCATAGTTTGCCGCCGTTGCACTCCACCCGCAAGCAATCGCATTGCCCCGGTCTGAAGGCGTACAATGCCAGTTTCTATTTCCGGTAGAAGCAGGCACATCGAATGTCTCATCATACGCGGCGTTCTCTTCAGGATACATTCGATCAATCTCATCAGGCGTGTTATCAATGATAATTCGTTTGTCAAAATCCTCTGACAGCTTGATGTTGTCCATCGTTTGACAAAGCTCCGTCCCCACAACTACAGCCTTGACGATCAGTTTACGGATTTTAAGGTCGGTTGGAAGATCCGTATATTCATGCGTCGCCGATCCCATTGTGTATTGTTTCACCCGCTTGGCCTGCAAAAACCCGATAGGTGAAATAACCTTTTGATCGAACAGCGCCGCTAAGACCTCAAACTTTGTGGCCGTAGGCGCTATACCGCCCGCCGCCATGTCCGTTTCGATCTTCAGCTGAAGGTTGTTAAACCGCTTTGGATCAAGCGCAAACTCCGGGTCATAAAGCCACCGCCCAAAATCAAGAGCAAAAGTCACGCAAAAATAGCTTCCCGTTAAATAGTGAAGCCAGTCTGACGGCGTCCTCTTATTCTGGTAAAACTGCATCGCGTATGCTTCAAGACCATCAAGCGAATAAAGCACCTCTGACCCGTCCACAAGCTCTATCTTCTTAATGATCTTTGCCCAATGATGAGTTGAAGCCGCTTCAGCACCGTTTAACCCCTCCGCCCTGATAAGAATCCGGGAGATAGGATCAGCGATATTTATGTCAATCAACTCCGTCGCTGAAGCGCTGTACCCCTTTGTCGCAAACAACTTCGATGTTCTGTAATTAGCCATAGCTTAGCCCTCTCTCCCCTCAGCCCTTACGCTGGAATTTCGCCATGCCCCGAACGAACGTGGTCATGCGATTGATGTTATCTTCCAATGTCGTGTCCGGCATTTTGCTCACCGCCGCACTGATATTGTCAATATACGGGAGCAATTCGCTGGCAAACGCCCTTACCTTGGGAGCGGCTTCATCAATACCCGTCGCCACCCGGCCAACACCCTTGTTAATCATTTTCTGCTTCCAGTCGTCAAGGGTGACTCTTTTCAATCCCCTTTCCCATTTCCCGGAGTCCAAAGAAGCGGTAATGTTCGCTCTCATTTTGTCTTTCTTGGCCGCCGCCTGCAAAGTCGGCGCCGTGTTCACCCGCTGAACTCCCTGACGCATGTCATCAACTGCTCCCTTGAGCCGCCTAGCATGCTTTTCCACATACTCGTCCGGTGTTAATCTTGCCATGTTTTGTTTCCCCCTTTTATTAAATTAGGTGTTATCGACCTCTTTTGGCCCCGCGGGCTTACAGTCTGTCAAAATTTTGACACATCTTACAAAACCTGTCAAGCTTTATTCGCATACGAATTATAAATAAATGGACTATACCCCTACATACTATTCGCTCCCGTATAGTACGCTAGCGAACTACTTTCTTGAAGGCGGGTAAGGTGTTTTTTGGGCGGGGTAGAGCGGATTTGAGCACGGCGGAGTTGAGTGGAGCGGAGCGGAGAAGCAAGCTGAGAGCCTGTTTCGGTCATTTTTGTGATTGTGTGAGCACTCCAAAATAGGGCGTCAAAGACTTGACGGAGTCACGCTTTCAACCATGTCAAGTT
>Ga0163200_1000744_pt1 | contig 13139 bp, 11 predicted proteins | sample PL_2010_200m_FD_113535 | JGI IMG/M metagenome (GOLD analysis project Ga0163200, IMG submission 113535) | Freshwater microbial communities from Powell Lake, British Columbia, Canada to study Microbial Dark Matter (Phase II) - PL_2010_200m | ecosystem: Environmental > Aquatic > Freshwater > Lake ... | reverse complement strand
GGGTTATGCAATCACCATATTTGGCTTGAAACAACCGCATGGAGCAGGGTATCGGGAACCGATGGGGGCAGCGGGTGGTGCAGGATTATATGTTCCATATCCCAATGTTGAATAGGAGAATATCACTAGAAAGTGCTCTTCGTTAGTGACGCTTTGAGGCGCTGTCATGAATCCAATATCCCCGACTCCAGATAATCCCACATTGTATATAAACCGCGAACTGAGCTGGATCCGGTTCAACCGCCATGTGCTTGATGAGGCGCGTGACGAGAGCCATCCGCTCCTTGAACAAGTAAAATTCCTTGCGATATTTGCAAACAACCTCGATGAATATTTTATGATACGGGTTTCGGGTCTCCAAAGGCAGCTTTTTAAAGGGGTGCTGAAGTCTCCCCCGGATGGCATGACTCCAGCAAAACAGCTCAACGCAATCCGGCAGATGCTCATCCCGGAACTTGTTCTCCAGTCAGACGTCTGGCACAACGAGCTCCTTCCCCGGCTTGCTCTTTCCGGCATCCATATCCACCGATATACGGGGCTATCCGATACCCAGAAGGATGCGATGAAGAAATTCTTTGTCGATGAGGTGTTCCCGGTCATTACACCCCTTGCATTTGATTATGCCCACCCGTTCCCCTTCATCTCCAACCTTTCGCTCAACCTTGCCATCATTGTAAAAGACCCAAACCTGAAGGAATACTTCGCCCGGATAAAGATCCCAACGAACCTGTTTTCCCGTCTTGTCCGTATCCCTGACGCTGAAGGGACCGGACGCAGTGACGATCCCGTGATGCACTTCATTTATCTCGAAGAAATCATCGCTGCACACCTTGACATGCTCTTTCCGGGGCTCGATGTGGTGGCGGCATTTCCGTTCCGTATCACCCGTGATGCCGATCTTGAGATCGAGGTGGACGAGGCAGCGGATCTCCTGACCACTGTCGAAGAGATCATGGAGCAACGGGCACGGGGCAAACCGGTTCGGGTCGAGATTGATTGTTCAATGCATGACAACCTTTGCTACATGCTTGAGAAGAAACTGGGCGTGACACCTGACATGGTCTACCGTGTTGACCATCCCATCGGAATGGCAGACCTGATGCAACTGCTCTCGCTCGACCGTCCTGACTTAAAAGATGTCCCGTTCTTACCCTCAGCTCCGGCGGATCTTGCCGAGGGAAAGGATCTGTTCTCTGCCATACAGAGCCATGATATCCTCCTGTACCACCCGTACGACAGTTTCTCCCCCACTATCAATTTCCTTCAGCAGGCAGCCCGAGACCCGGACGTGCTTGCGATTAAGATTACCCTATACCGTGTCGGTTCCAACTCCCCCATCGTCAATACACTGCTCGAAGCCCGGGAAAACGGGAAGACGGTTGCTGCATTAATTGAACTTAAAGCCCGCTTTGACGAAGAGAACAATATCGGGTGGGCGCGGGCGCTCGAACATGCGGGTGCCCATGTGGTGTATGGGGTGGTGGGGCTCAAGGTGCACGCCAAGCTCTGCATGGTCGTGAGGAGGGAGAAAGACAGTATACAGCGGTATGTCCATCTCAGTACCGGGAACTACAACGCCACAACGAGCCGGATCTACACAGACTTCGGGTTTTTCACCTGCGATAAACAAATTGGCGAAGATGTTGCGCACCTGTTCAATTTCCTCACTGGTTATGCACGGATAGAAAGTTACCAGAAACTACTCGTCGCTCCGGTGACGCTGCGTAAAGGAATTATCGAACGGATCGAGAGGGAGATTGTTCGTCACGGTGAGCATGGTGACGGACACATCGTGTTCAAGATGAACGCACTCGTCGACCAGCAGTGCATCGATGCGCTGTACCGGGCGTCACGGGCGGGGGTAAAAGTGGACCTCCAGGTACGCGGCATCTGCTGCCTGAAGACGGGAATTACCGGGGTCAGCGAAAACATTACTGTCAGCGCTATTGTCGGCAGGTTCCTTGAGCATGCACGGATATATTACTTCCATAATGGCGGAAACGAGGAAGTCTTCTTAGGCAGCGCTGACCTGATGCCCCGGAACCTTGACCGCCGTGTGGAAGTCCTGTTCCCGGTCGAGGATCCGGTCATTAAAAAGGCGCTCATATCGACCATCCTTACTGTCCAACTGAAAGATACGGTGAAAGCGCGGATGTTAAAAAGCGATGGCACCTATGAACGGAAGATCCCGGAACTACAACAGGAACCGGTGAACGCCCAGTCATGGCTCGTCCAGCACCGGGGGATTTGGTATAATGCCAGCCAGTGAAAGTCCGGTAAGCGTGAGCGGTGCCTGCCTGTTCGGAGCACAGAGGCTGTTGCCGCTTATTTCTGCATTCACAAAAGAGATCAATGGCGTAAAAAGTGGGAAGGATATTGAGAATATCCACCGTATGCGTGTCGCGTCACGACGTTTACGTGCGGCGCTACCTCTCTTTGCCTCGTGTTTTCCGGAAAAAAAATACCGGGTATGGATGCGTGAGATCCAGAAGATCACCCGTGCTCTTGGCGAAGCCCGGGACCTTGATGTCCAGATTGCGTTCCTTGAACAGTATGTAAAGGAACATGCCGAAGCCGGAGAACAGGGTGCCAAAGATACCCCTGTCCGGGAATTTGCCCCACCTGCGGTAATCCTCACCCTGTTATCCCGCTTAATCCGGCGGCGGGTAACACTCCAGAAAAAGGTCATTTCTGCCCTCGATGAGCTGGAAGTGAGTCATACAATCGACGAGATGCAGGTTGCAATTCGTGAAATCTCCCCGGTGAACCCGCTCCGAAGAAGGCGTCCGTTAATGCATGGCATTCCTCCGGTTGCTGCGGAACGGATAGGGAAAAGGCTCATTGACCTCTTTATCTATGAGCCGTGGATACAGAATCCCGATGCGGTTGCCGAGCACCATGCGATGAGAATTGCTGCAAAAAAACTCCGGTACACGATGGAAGTCTATGCCCCACTCTATAAATGGGAACTCGTAAAACCCATCGCCCGGATAAAAAAGATCCAGTCGCTATTAGGGGACATGCATGACTGCGATGTGTGGATCGATCATATCACGCTTGCCATCATGAAGGAACGGACACGGCTCCATTCGGTGAATTCGCGGCGTGATTCCGGTGCGGATGCCATCCTCTCTCTCAAGCGGTTACTTGCTGACCGGGAGAGGAAACGGGCTTTGTTGCACCGGAGTTTTGTCCGGTTCTGGTCTGCACTCTCGCGTTCACAGTTCTGGTCAGCGTTGCGGTCGTTGCTTCTTACTGATGTAAAGGTGAAATATTCTATACGAACGATACCAACGATTGTCATGGAGCAGGAAGCGGTAACGCAGCTTGCTATGATATATCCGGCTGGGATCGGGCATGCCCGGCATGCTACGCTTCTTGCACTCCAGTTGTTTGACGAACTCCTGCCACTACACCAGCTGACCGGGCGCGATCGTATGCTTTTAGGGTATGCCGGGCAACTCCATGATGTCGGTTGGAAATATGGGCAGAGACGGCACCAGGTGCAGAGCGCCGAAATGATCTTTTCTGATGAACATCTCCCGTTTGATCTGCAGGAACGCGGGATCATCGGTCTTATCTCCCGGCTGCATGCGGGTAAAATCCGGGGGGGTGCCGGGGGATATCTCCCGCTTCTCTCCCAATCTGATCAGCATCGCGTGCGGGCGCTCGCTGCACTGCTCCGGATTGCTGACGGTTTTGATTACCGTCATCTTGGCATCGTCCAATCGTTACACTGCACAATCGGGCAGGCTGGTGTTACTTGTGATGTCATTGCAACCGGTGATGCGATTATTGAAAAAGAACGGGCACGGCAGAAAGCGGACATGTTTTGCGACGTCTTTAACCGGGCGTTTGTGATACCGTGAGATATAGTATCCCGAAATCATTTGCCATCATATTTCATGTCAATGTATCTTGTACACTCTCTTGATCGGTCACCAGCATTTGATATTCTTGGATCGTTCCTGTAAGGCAAAGTCCGCAGGACATTCCATGCTTGTTATTTGAATTTAGGCAAAGTTCAATGCGTTATGAATGATTATTTGAAATTTTTTACAATTTATAAGGGGATAAAAAACAGATACAATAGCAGATAAGAAGTAATTATAATTACGAGGCTGATGACGTGATCATAAAAAATAGCACTATTCCAGCAATATGTGTAGTATGTATTCTCTCTGCATTGTGTATCCTCACCCTCCCGGTACATGCATTCACTTCTAACTCCCTTGATATCACCATTGACAATAACGGCGATGCTGTCGCGAACTTCCAGTTCACGCTTGAAGGACTTGTCGAGAACGCGATCCCCCTGTCGATGCTGGAGACCGAGCTGAAAAAAGGTCTCACCACCAGTTCAGATCCCCCGATAGTGCTCTCGTTTGACCGTACGGGTGCGTCTCTCCTTTTGAAAAATTTCGCAGTGAAAAATGAAGTGCCGACCGGCACCGAATACGCAACCGCCTCAATGGACTTTTCCAAAGCCGAACTTGCCCTTGAAAATTCTGCGCTTAGCTATATCATTTCCGCAGATTTTTCCCCCCAGCGTCTGGTAGTTACGTTCCCTGACGGGTACTCCCGTGAATTCACTGATTCTTCCATCTTACCTTCACTCACGCATACGGTCATCGACACATCAAAACCCGCGGCTGCGGCCCGGAATATCTCTTCACTGGGCTCCATCGCGGTCAGCTCCTCACCTCCCCATGCACAGGTCTATATCGATACAGTGTATGCCGGTGATGCCCCTTCCACATTTTTGGAGATTGCACCGGGACAGCACGAAGTCCGGTGTGAGATGGACGGTTTTCTTCCATCTACAAAAACGGTCAACATAACGGCAGGAGAGACGACTACTGTCAACGTGGTGCTCTCTTACGTCACCCCCATTCCGACAAAGAGCGCCTCAGGATTTGGGGCCGTGTGCGCTGGTGTTGCGGTTGCCGGGTGTGGTATCGCATTCTGCCGCAGAAAATAATGCGCCCAGCCCATCCGGTGTTCACATCCCATCGAAACCTGTCAAAATCCTTTTTAAAAAGAGAGTGTGGATTAATTCCGCTTATGAATTACACTCAGTCCGATGATGACAAGCGCGATGCCGGCAGCAACCGGAAGAGCGCCGGACTTCTGTGTCGGTGTTGCTACTGGGCTCAGTGCAGCAGATACAGTATTTGTGGCACCCTTATTGACTTGCACTGTGGCAACATAGTCCTGGTATCCAGCCATCTGGATGAGCAGCGTGTGGCTCCCGGCAGTGATATCATTCATCGTGAGCGGTGTGATGCCCTGGAATGCATTATCGACATAGACATTCGCACCCGATGGAGTGGATGAGACCGAGAGCCCGCCAATTGATGAGGTGGAACCCGCAGGATCGAGGACTACATCGACCTGCGATACGGTTGCTGAAACGACATTCACACTGGTGGCATAGTCTTGGTATCCATTCAGCTGGAGCTTCACCGTGTGGCTACCCGCAGCGACATTATTCAATTTAAGTGCGCCGGAACCGGGCGTCTGTCCCACGTTGGCCCCATCCAGAAAGACTGTCGCCTCGCCGGGACTGGACGAGACATAGATCCAGCCAGTGCTGCTCACCGGAATTTTTGACAGGGTGGCAGATACAGTCCGGGTCCCGCCCGCCGGTACTGTCACTGTGGACTTCCAGTCATAATATCCCGAAAGATCCATTTCGATAACATGCTCTCCGGTGGCGACATTGTTCAGGGTAAGCGGCGTCCTGCCACGATATGAGGCGTCAAGATAGACCATCGCATCCGGTGGATCGGAGGTCACATACAACCCTCCCGTGGATACCATCTGTGTAAGCCGGCAGTATACGTTTGACATGCTCCCCGCATAAACGGTGGTCGTTGTACTGTAAGTGTAATACCCGGACATCTCTGCGGAAACCGAGTAACTTCCTGCCCTGACAGCATTGATCGTTACGGGCGCAACACCCCGGTAATTCCCATTCAGGTATATTGCCGCACCGGATGGCGATGAGTCCACGGAGATCGAACCGTATTCAGGTGCAGGTGTCGGTGTCGGCATAAGTTGCAGGGTAGCCGTGTATGTCCGGGTCTGCCCGGCTTCCGGCATGACGATACTGCCACTTGCCGGGTAATAGCCGGATTTCTCTACCGAGTAGGAAGTATACGGTGTGCCAGTCGTATAGACAGGGACGGTCAGTTGGTTTGCACTGATGACTCCCTTGTACTCCCCGTTAAAGTAAACGGATGCCCCATCGACATTGCAATGGATTGTAATCCAGCCTTCGCCACCCCCAATTTGGGCATTCACCGCAGGGATAGCGGCGGCAATGAGACATACGAGGATCGCAACAACCAAAAAGGTACTCTTCATTATCTTTCTCCTTTGTTCCAGACTCTGTTCAGGTGCTATAAAATATTTCCGAACAATTATCTGGGGATAATGCACGAAAAACCGGTGCTTGTTGTCATTTCAGGCTGGAGAACCGATTGGGGGATTCGCACATAGATTCAGTTACCTGTGCTGTTACCATTGCAGGGAAGGTTTCCTGGCAGTTGCGGTTATTGCCACGTTTTTTTAAAGACCCCTACAACCTCTGCCCGTATATGATCTTTTCCACGCACCCGCATCGTCCAGCGCTCAGTCGTGATATTCACCGGTTCAAGTAGGGGAAATAGTGACTGCACTTCCGGTTCAGAAAAGTAATGGGTGACCGTCCCGTTTGCACGTTCGAACGTCTGCGGTTCCACTCTCTTGCCCTTCCTGAAACGGAGATCCTCGCACGCGAACCCGGAGAACCAGAGCATTCCGTCTTCCCTCAGCACCCGCATGGATTCCTTTGCGATGCGTTCACGGTCTTTTTCGCACATGTGCCCGATGATATGGATAGCAATCACTGCATCAAAGGCGCCAGCCAAAAACGGCAACTGTCGTGCATCAGCGATTGCAACGGCCCCGGTGCCAGATTGCAGCGCCACGCGATGGCTCATCAGTGCTGCACGAGGGGAGAAATCAATTGCAGTGACCGCGAGCCCCCGGCTTGTCAGAGCGGAAAAGGTCTTCCCGTTCCCGCACCCGAGTTCGAGGACATGAGAACCCGATGCAATGGGGGGGAGATTGTGTACGGCCCCGCCCCAGAGCTTTCCCCGTCGCCCGTAATCTTTGTCCCAGTAACTGGCATCGGAGTTCATATACAAAGATCCCGGTTATTCTTGTATCAGTGATTGAGGATGAAGTGGTAATAATGCCATGGGCAGATGCATCCTGTGTGTAAGCAATGACGTTGACTGGTCAACAAATTATTCGAGGAAGTGGTGGGTCAGGTTCATCACGTCACGGTACGGGATGACCCCCACAAGATGGTGCTCGCCATCGGTGACAGGAAGCGCACGGAAATCGTATCGCGCAAACTGCTGTGATGCCTCTTTTAATGTGCTGTCTGTCGAGAGGCTGATCACGTTCTCGATCATGATGTCGCGTAAGTGCATTTGGTCATCCGCCTTCAGGAGTTCTTTTAAATCGATTACGCCCAACAGCGTCTCGTGTTCATCGACGACATAGATATACATGATCACGTCTTTGTCCCGGGCGTAGCGGGGGAAGTCATTCTGGACCCGTTCAACGATCGTATCCGGTAAAAATTTCAGGATCTTCTGCGTCGTAAGGTTAATCACCTGCTCCTCCTGCTTCCCGATAATCGACTGGATCTTCCGTGCATTGTCCGGGTTCAGTGCTGCGATGATAACACGGGCATCTGTAGAGGGCAGCACCGAAAGAATATCGGCTGCCTGCCCCGGTGTCATCTCGTTTAAGAGCTGGACGACTTTCTCCTTTGTGAGCGAAGCGATAATATCCCGCTGCACGTTCGGCTCAATCTCTTCCAGCGTGTCAGACGCCTGCTCGGTATCTAATGAGGAGAAGACTATAACCCGCTGTTCGTGGTCGAGCTCCTCGATGATATCCGCGAGGTCCACCGGGTGCATATCGGCAAGCTTCTCTTTTAAGACGTTCAGCTTGACGTTTCCGGCAAAACTCCCGATGTTCGTTGGCAGGGGCTGGATATACGTCCACGAGATCATGGGGTCATCCCGCCCATCTGTGGACGGGTAGAGCAGATTTGCGAGTGGTTTTAACCCCAGCCGCCGGAGCCGGGCGATCCTCCCGGTATCCACATCGGTCACGTACAGTTTTTTATTCCTCTGCACGAGCCGGATATCATAGACTACCTCCACCTCGTTCTCTTCGAGATCAAGGACTTTTTTGTCAAGCACGTAGTCCCGGAGAAGGATCGCATCTTCCGCAGGTTGGGATTCGTATGGTTTGATATCAGAAAGATCAGCCGTGATCCTGCGGTTTGAGATCTCCGTGATCTTCTCCCACGGGATAACGAGACTCGGATTCCCGAACGGGCGATGGACAAATATCGATCGTACCTCAGGTATCTTTGTAGTCTCTACGATTATGAGATCCGCGAGCGACCCGATTTTCTTTCCCTTCACCATCACCGCTGCGTTCAGGAGATCCGAAAGGAAGATCTCCCGGTCAGCAGACTTTGTCCCACCCTGCACTGGTTCGTTTGCCATCGTTTCATCCCTCACAGCAATAACGTATAAAATTTGTAGCCCAACAGGAGCACGAGAAACACCAAGTACAACCTGAGGAAGAGGAGCGCAATCTTCACGCTCCGCGACATTTCGATCCTCGGCACCGCGTATTTCCGGTTGATCCCGTCAATCTTATCCATCCACCCGCGGATTACGCTTCCAATCCGTTCACCGAGAAAACTTTCAATGCTCACCATACCCACATCACCATCTTCCTATGTGAGCAACTCCGGAAAGAGCGTCGTGATCCCGAACAGGGTCGAGAGCACGATGATCGCCATTACGATCAGAGTAGCTGCGATGTTCTGGAGCCGCGAGTTCCTGTACTTCCCCATGATCTCCTCGTTGTTTAAAAGCAGGATCAAAAACACGAGCGCCGCCGGGAGCAGGGTAACTGCAACCACCTGTACAAAGAGCGTGATCAGGACGAGTGGTGCGTTCGGGATCAGGACAACCAATCCGGCGCTGACGAGCGCAAAGAAGTAGCACGCGTAAACCAGGGTGCTTCACGTATCTTTAAATTGAGCGAATGCGCCCACCCGAACACTTCCCCGAATGCCCACGAGCTTGCAAGCGAGATGCAGATAGCGCCTAAAAAGCCTGCATTAAAGAGACCTATGGCGATGAACGTGCCCAGCCAGGGATTGGTCGTAATCAGGATGCTTGCTGCCTGAGCAGCGCTCTCGACTTCCGAACCATAGAGAACAGTACCGGTGACAATGACAAGGAAGATGGCGATGATGACCGTGAATGCGGAACCAATCAGTGTGTCCATCTGTCCCCAGGGGATATCCTTCTCCTTCATTCCTTTATCGACAACTGCGCTCTGCTGGAAGAAGATCATCCACGGTGCGATAGTGGTGCCGATATTCGCCATCAAAAAGAAGAAGAGCGTGGCATTGAACCCCCCGGGGAAGTGCGGGATGAGACCAACCGAAAGTACTTCGCCAACAGATGGGTGGACCATGAATGCGGCTGGGATGTAGATCAGGTTCAGTGCCGCAAACAAGAGTGCAATCTTCTCCCATGTCCAGTAGCGTCCCTGGAGCACCATCAGCATCATGATTATCGAAACGATAGTGACCGTCACAAACGGCGGGATATGGAAGATCATGAGCGCTGCCGTCATGCCGATAAACTCGGTGATGAGCGTAAGCCAGTTTACGAGCGCCAGGTCAAGAAACGAGAACCAGCCCCAGAACGAACCGAACGCGTCAAAGATCGCTTCCGCATGCCCCCGTTTTGTGACCGCACCGAGGCGCACAGTCATTTCCTGTACGATATACGCGACTGGCAGGAGCAGCAGTAAAAACCAGATGAGCCCGTAGCCGTACTTTGCCCCAGTTACTGTGTACGTGGTGATGCCGCCGGCGTCATTGTCCGCGAGCATGACGATAAGCCCGGGCCCGGACAGGAGTAAGTAGATCTGGAGCGTTTTGACAAAACGCCGGTATTTATAAAAAAAAGTCGATCCGAGATCCATCCGTCACCTGCCCGCATCTTGTTACATGTTGTGAATCAAAGCTCCCATGTAAGTCCGGATGAAAGACGATAAACATCCGGACATGATACTATCCTTTTCAGCTAAACCATGGACACCGGATCTTTATAATAATTTCGTACAGACAGGCGTATTTTGGATTTTTAAGGGCCATTTGGTCAGAAAATGCATTCATCGGCAAGGATTTTCCGTATTTTCGCAACCGGAATCCAGATTGGGTAATTTTAATGCGGTTTTCTCATTTTTTTATGAGAAAAACCTAATCACCCGTGTGCCGCTTCAAATATTTGAAAAATATTCGGCACATAAAAAAGGATGGCTTGCTATGAGTCATCGATATTGTCAGTGATGATCCTTTTCCAGTAATATCTTTTTATGATTCACTAGAATAGGACTCCACTGATCAGACACGAGAGCTGAGCGGCAAAGAGGCTGAACACCGCAATGACAATGGAGATGAAGAAGGTTACACTTGCAAGGAAGATCATTACTATGATCGATTTTAGAATCCTGAATCGGCATACTCGAAAAGGTCACGCCACAAATTCGCTTTTTATTTCCGCTATGATCATCTGTCCCCAGGGATGTAAACCCGTACTTTAAAATAGCCTCATCATCCAGTATATCCAAGTGAATGTGCTCCCCCTGGCAGGTTATGTACCGGTGCGTGTGCAACGGATGTATTATGCTCTTAAGAGAACCCACCATTGCCGTAAATAATGTTGCGCTGCGATCTTTTTCGTTCCAGAGCCTCACACTCGACGTCACTCTCGGGGTCAACAACCCGAATCCTGTCGGAATCTCGCTCAAATCCCTCTCGTTCGACCTCTTTTTCCAGAACCGTAATGATTGGGTGTACCTTTCCCACGGGGAGCGTGCCCGGTTTAAGATCAATTCTGGAGATAACATTGTAGTCATCCCGGTAACGGTAAGTAACGCTGCACTCCTCACGGCAATCATGGGCATGCTCGCCAAAGGGGGGATCACAATCCGTGTCACAGGTATGACACTGACGGACTTCCTGCTGTATGCGCCAAAAGTGCCCTTCTCCCGCGAAATGACGATCCCGCTCAAACTTGGGGATATCGTAACGGGAAAATGAGAGAGCCGGGGCACAATTAAGCGTGCCAGACTGATGGCAGAAAACCGACCACTGCGTCACAGCACGCACAGCAAAGCTCTGGTAATGAAGGGCACGAGACTGCGATTATTCAACATATTATGGAACATATCAGTTTTCTGCCCCATGACCCCCTGCTGTTTAATCCGTGTACCAGATCGGTAACAGGATTATCTACAGCATTTTTTTGTCGGCGAATACCGTGACCAAATCCTGATTCCACACTAATATAAACATTGATTCCCAAATACAATGCAGGTAAGCCTGTTTGGTTGGTGATGAAAAGTGTTTCCCCAGCGACGATTAAGACGGACACGATCAAGGAATATCCAACCGCTTTTAAGTGAGGTAATGCTCACAAAAAATGATCTGATCGCACCTCTTTTTGTCGATGAGACCACCACTAAACCACGACCGATCGCTTCTATGCCGGGGCAGTTCCGTTACCCGGTGGACGGGATTGCTGCTGTTGCTGAGAAATTGTGGAAACGTGGATGCCGTGCGATCCTCCTCTTCGGGGTGCCGAATGAAAAAGATCCCGAAGCAAAAAGTGCCTATGACCCAGATGGTGTCGTGCAGCAGGCAGTCCGCAAAGTAAAGGCTGCAATTCCCTCCATGGTCGTCATCACGGATGTCTGCGCCTGCGAATACACGACGCACGGGCACTGCGGCATCATTGGTGAAACACGGTGCGGGGAAAAAGACCTGTTGAATGATCCATCGCTCGAACTCATGAATGCAATTGCCGTAAGCCATGCGGAGGCTGGTGCAGATATCGTGGCCCCGTCCTGCATGCTCGACGGGATGGTGGGCTCCATCCGGGCAGCGCTTGATGATGAGGGATACGAAGAAGTGCTGATCATGTCGTACTCGACCAAGTTTGCATCGGCACTCTACGGGCCCTTCCGCGAGGCAGCCGGTTCCGGGTTCTCATTCGGCGACCGGACGACATACCAGCTCAACCCATCAAACAGCCGGGAAGCATATCTTGAATCCCGGATGGACATGGATGAAGGTGCGGATATCCTGATGGTGAAACCCGCCGGTTTCTACCTTGATGTCCTTGCTGAAATTACGATGCTCGGGCTTCCGGTGGCGGCATACCAGGTGAGCGGCGAATATTCCATGATAAAAGCTGCGGCAGCCAATGGCTGGATCAATGAGAAAGAGACCGTGCTCGAAAGCCTGACCTGCATCAAACGTGCCGGGGCGGATCTCATCATCACCTATTTTGCATACGATGTATGCGGGTGGCTCGATGAAGAGTGAAGACCTCTTCCGGGAAGCAGAGTATCTGATGCCCGGTGGGGTCAGCAGTCCCGTGCGGGCGATAAAACCCTACCCATTCTACACCGCTCATGCAAGTGGGTCGCACCTCGTTACAGTAGATGGGAAGACCCTGATCGACTGCTGCATGGCGTACGGGCCGCTTCTCCTTGGGCATGCTGCACCGGTTGTCAAAGATGCAATCCGTGCGCAGCTCGAAAAGGGCTGGCTGTATGGGACGCCATCCCCGCTTGAACCTGAGTTTGCACGGCTCATCACTGGCGACCATCCCGGTATGGACATGGTCAGGTTTGTGTCGAGCGGTTCAGAAGCGACGATGGCAGCGATCCGGCTCGCCCGGGGATTTACCGGGAAGAAGGATATCGTGAAGATCGAAGGAGGGTTCCACGGGGCTCATGACGCCGTCCTCGTCAAAGCAGGATCGGGTGCAACTACGCTTGGTGTTCCGGACTCTGCCGGGGTGCTAGCTGACCTCGTCGCCCACACCAGACAGGTTGGGTTCAATGATCCGGAGGCGCTTGATGTGCTCCTCGCAAAAAACCTGGATGTCGCTGCCCTCATCATCGAGCCGGTGATGGGCAATATCGGGCCCGTGCTCCCCTCTGATAACTACCTGCGTGATGTGCGGGAG
>Ga0163200_1000743_pt1 | contig 13144 bp, 15 predicted proteins | sample PL_2010_200m_FD_113535 | JGI IMG/M metagenome (GOLD analysis project Ga0163200, IMG submission 113535) | Freshwater microbial communities from Powell Lake, British Columbia, Canada to study Microbial Dark Matter (Phase II) - PL_2010_200m | ecosystem: Environmental > Aquatic > Freshwater > Lake ... | reverse complement strand
TTTCCCCGCTTACCTTCGGTTCCCACTTTATCGATTACCGTAACTTCTTAAGCTACAAATAATTAATCCTTATCGTGCCAATCTCTCAGCGAATACCTGCCCTCCGAAACCTTACCGATTAAACCATTTTAAGAGACGAAGGATGATAACAATTCGTCCATCTGACATCCAAACGTGCGTACGCACACTTCTGATCCTTTTGCCTTATGTTCGATTTTATTTATTTCGTTAGACATTCCAAATTCATACCTGATATAAATAATTTAAAAGGTTCATAAAAATCGAGCTCTGTCACAACCCCTTCCCTGACAAGTCTATTCTTAAACACTAACCTAAGCAGCGCCTTCTTCTCAAAGATGACTAGACTGGCCCGAGCTCTTGCGGGATTACTTAAAACAATCGATCCTGGCACAATCATCAACAATCTCCATAATGCGATCAGTTAAATAATTAATGCTAACAAAAATTTCTGTAAGCTCAACTCATTGCTGAGCCGATATAGACTCCAAGCATTGTTTGATATGCTGCTCCTCTTTATATGCTGCGATACAAACACTAACTTTTCCCTTTAACTTACTTTAAACATTTCTAAAATTATTAGCCCCATCATTAATAAAATCGCTCACCCAATCCCAATTTTTCATCGATAACTCTACTGCCGAATTAAGCAATAAGCTGGGGAAGCCATAATCTCCGTTGAATATTGACTCTATACGGCTGCTTAACAATTCTTCTGAAAATCCCGGACTATCTAATATCCAGCTGCTAGACAATCCGATCTCATTCGCCCATTCACGGCACTTCGGGTGATACGATACGATTATTGCGGGGGTTTTAGTAAGATACGCGAATACCGCCGCATGCAATCGCATAGCAACTATGCCCCTCAATCTAGCTATTTCATTCAAGAAGATCATAGGGTCAGGTGAATACTGGACAAGCCTTACAGGGACAAAAGACTTTAGAGCCTCTTTGATCTCCAAATGTACGCTGTTATCACCATAATATTTATGACCATTAAAGTTCAATAGAACCAACTCCTCGATATTACGAGAAACTAATATTTTCTTTAACAAGTTAATTACCTTTTTCCTCTGAATAGGCTCATTTATTATACCACCTACTGTAAATTTCTCCCAACCACACAAAGCCAAGCCTAATCCTCTTCGCTTCTGCCCCTCACAAAACGTAACGTTCCTAATTAACTGTGCTGCTAAGTCAAATGTTTTAACCACATTTGCTTTCGGCGCGATAGTACGGGCGATTTCTAAACTTCGGGTATCCCGAACACCAACAAAGTGAGCACGATTGAGCCACTGTGCACACAATGCTTCCGCGCTTTTATTCTCAAATGGCCCCAAAGATAATCCCATTCCGACAACAATCTTCTTTTTCCCTAATGTAATAATCCGCAGTTTATCTTGAATACCTGCCACAGAGTGAAAAACGGAACCACCTCCAACAATAATAGTATCGGAACGGTAAGAATAGTAATACATGCGCAGATACCTATTCTCTCCCCTAACTAATTGCCTAGACGCAAAGATTGGCCGGCCCATTCGCCACAATTTCGTTTCAGGAATTCTCGGCGCCGTTATTAAACATTCATCCGGCCTGAGATATTTAGTTATTCCGTCAAGCATCACAGACAAAAAAGCATTATCCCCAGTATTCCTCATCCCATAATACCCAATAAGCAGTACGCGCTTTAACATTTATTGTTTACTCATCCATGATCATGGTTGAAGATGTCATTTTTTATAAAATTTTATTCCTGCTTTAATTTTAGACAAAATTTCCCTCTATAACTAATTTCCTATACGTGTTCATACCTCTTTGCCCAATAATAATCGCTAGATTACACCTAAAGATGCAGCTCTAGACTTGTTATCATTGATGATATTTGCCTAGGCATTTCTACTCGTCACTCACCTTACAAAAAGACCGAACAATGGCTATAGTCGGTCTATTTGATTAACTTCTCGTACACAGTATTGTGGCTGATATTACGCGTTTTCTCGTCTTTCTCCTTTTCGTCTTTCTTCTCCTTGTCTTGCTTCTTCTGCTATTCGCCTATCTTCTCTTTTCCTCTCGACTTGCATGCGGACATCATGGCACTTGGCTTCTGAAAGGTCAAAAGTCATAATAATGAAAATGGCCACAAGAGAAGTAACAATCGGAATACCGATATCACAGAGCCTCATATAAAACAACGTTTGAGTGGACTGGTTGGCGCCAAACGCGATATTGAAACCGGTCCACACCAAAAGAAACCCGGAGAGAATTGATGCTCCGGCCTGGCCCAATTTCTGTATCCACCAGTAAATACCGCTAAATATGCCTTCTCTGCGGGTGCCGCAATGTAGTTCGTCCAGATCGCACACATCAGCGACCATGGAAGGAACCATGGTAAAGAGCGCTCCCAGGTGGAACGCCAGAAATGGAGCAGCAATCATCAGTAAATAGGGATACTTAGGATTATATCCTACCCATTTCAAGGCATAACCAAATATAGCAAGGCACATCGTGATCAGGAAAGTCTTCCGCTTTCCGATCTTTGTGGAGATCCAAGTGGTCAAGGAAATTGCTCCCAACGTACAAAGGGAACTGACCGTGCCGAACCAGCCGAGCAATGTGCCGCTTTTACCCCAATCGCCGCCAAAAACATAGTAAACCACAACATATAAAGTAAAAGCAGATGCCAGCATAAATCCGTTAAAAATCAGGAATGTTACCGCGATAAGCTTAACAAAGGGCAGGCATTTGAAGGACGTTGCGCAGTTGCTCAAAAGGTCTTTCACAACACCCAGGTAGCCCTTCTCTTTTTTTGGCCTGGGTAAATTGGCAAAAAGCTCTTTGTTAAAAATTGCCGGAAGAATCCCGCCAACCGCGATAAAGACTCCCACGACTATAGCTATAGAACGCGCGCCATGGACGATATCCGTAAACATGGTCTTATCGTTCATAATCTTGAAAAACCAGGGCGCGACCAGCCATGCGATTTGAGCGAAAAAGTTGCTGAATCCCTGCAACCGGGTCCGCTCATGATAATCCGGCGTCATTTCATACCCAAGCGCAATCCAGGGAATAGAATAACAGGCAAAGGAGACTACGAAAAAACACTGGACTATTAAAAAATACCAGAAATAAAAACTTTCAACATGCCCCTTACGGAGGTAGAACAACAAAGCAAACAAGACCCCTGAAAAAATAGCTCCGAAAAATATCCATGGCCTACGACGGCCATAGCGGGTCCGGGTATTGTCAGAACTGTAACCAATCATGGGATCGGAAAAAGCATCAACCAAACGGGGGATGGCTCCAAGAATACCGACTAAAGCTGGACTTACCCCTAATCCGAGGTTTAAAACAATAACCAGCGATCCAATCGCGGCAGCCTGAAACTGATTAACCAGAGAACCGATACTGTATGCGACTTTCTGAAGAATAGGAATGCGGTCTTTACTGGCTGTTGCGTAGTGTTTTGGCTGACTATCTGCCTGTTCCATTAATTACCTCCCCTTATTTTGAACAAACTATTTTCAATAAGAAATTATTTACTTTCTCTCTTACATCAAAATCGTTTGATTTCACCTTATTAACGAAGAGTATAACAGGATATCAAATATATCCGGTGTTTACAATACTATTCCCGACTCTTATTTCCGCTCTCCTAATTCATGGTCAAGCATGAATAAGCCGTTGGTAGAATCCTTGATTAATTTAAGCTTTTCAACGATCAACTTAGAATTAGCTTCTTCCTCCACCTGCTCATCAATGAACCACTTAAGCAAAGATTCCGTAGCTGTGTCATTTTCGTCGCGGGCAACCTTCAGTAACCCGTTAATCAGACCGGTCACCTTAAGCTCGTGCTCGTAAACCGCCTCGAATACTGCCAGCGGTGATTTCCATTCTGCCGCCGCTGCCTTTATGTCATCCAGCACGACTTCTCCGCCGCGCTCAAGCAGGTATCCGTAAAATTTCATAGCATGGGCATTCTCTTCACGGGACTGAATCTTCATCCATCCGGCAAAACCCATCCAGTTCTTTGCCTCGAAATACGCTGCCATCGCCAGATACAAATACGATGAATATAGCTCCGCATTGATCTGTTTGTTTATCGCCTTTGCTACCTTATCCTTGATTTCCATCTGTTTCTCCTTTCCTTCCGGATTTAATCTGTGCCATCGGCTTGCCGCAGCAAACCAGCTCCCCGCCGCCGGCGGTCTTAACTTCTACTATATTACCACAAATTTCGCATTTGTATACCTCTCCCGCTGCTTTAACCTTGACCATTATTTTCCTCCGTTTTAAACAAAGAGCTTTCTTTTAAAATAAAGTGCAACGTTGACTAAGCTGATCAATACCGGCACCTCCACCAGCGGCCCGATGACAGCGGCAAATGCCGCTCCGGAATTAATCCCAAAGACCGCCACCGCCACCGCAATCGAGAGCTCAAAATTATTGCTGGCCGCGGTAAAAGATAAAGTAGCGGTCCTTGCATAACCTGCCTTGAATTTTCTACCCATATAAAAAGAAACCAGAAACATTACTACGAAATATATCAACAAGGGTACCGCTATCCTTACCACATCAGAAGGTATCTTAACGATATACTCGCCCTTAAGAGAAAACATCACCGTTATAGTAAATAACAAGGCAAGCAGGGTTATCGGGCTGATTTTGGGAATAAACTTCTCTTCATACCACTTCTTGCTCTTTATTTTCAATAACCCGATGCGCGTGATAATGCCGGCGAGAAACGGTATACCCAGATAGATAAAAACGCTATAGGCAATTTGTGAAATGCTGATATTTACCGCCACACCCTTTAACCCGAAATAGGGCGGCAAAATAGTTATGAAGAACCAGGCGTACACGGAATACAAAACTACCTGAAATAAAGAATTAAAAGCCACCAGCCCGGCGCAATAATCCGTATCTCCCTTGGCCAGTTCGTTCCAGACGATAACCATGGCGATACAGCGGGCGAGGCCAATCATGATCAAGCCGACCATATATTCCGGATAACCTCTCAAAAATAATACTGCTAAAACAAACATCAGGATCGGGCCGATTATCCAGTTCTGAACCAGCGACAACCCGAGTATTTTTACATCCTTAAAAACGCTCCCCATCTCCTCGTATTTTACTTTCGCTAGCGGCGGATACATCATCAGTATCAACCCTACGGCAATAGGAACGTTAGTCGTCCCTACCTGAAATCTATTCCAGAAAACGGCTATCTGCGGATAAAAATACCCGGAGCAGATTCCCAATCCCATAGCCAAAAAGATCCATAGAGTCAGGAACCTGTCGAGAAACGACAACTCCCTGATGATACCTTCTTTCATCACCTACCCCCCCTAATAAACATTGACCCCGCCCTCACTTTCGCAAGGACGGGGTCAATTTACTAATATTTCAAAACAGCATTATTTCTTCTTTAATTTCTCAAGGGTATCACCGACATATCTTCCAACAATGTCTTTGCAGCCTAAACCGAAAGCCAATGCCAGCCCTAAACCGACGGAGCCGAGCACTATGCTTATGGTCAGCTGGGTAATACGAATACCGATCTTTAACTGCTCTAAAGCTACAAACACCGCAAAAGCTACTACTATCACCTCTACCACCTTAGCTAAAACCTTAGTCTGGGTGAGGCCGGCGTTGTTAGCCGCGGTTTGCACGATATTTCTCAAAAGGGTTGCTACAAACATACCCAAAACGAGGATGAATATAGCACCGATGATGTTCGGTATATACAATACGATCTTCTGCAATAAATCCGCAGCGATAGTCTGCCCAACCGAGTTCATTGCTACCATAAAAGTAATCAGAAGTGCTAGCCAATAGCAGATTACCCCTACGAGTTCCGACAATGAGTAGGATATCCCGCCTTTTTCAAGCAGGCTATCTAATTCAACGCGGTCAGAAAGCTCATCAACCTTTATAGTTCTCAAAACTTTAATCACTACCACTTTGACGACCTTAGAGATTATCCAACCTATAAGCAGGATAATCAAGACCAAGAGAAGATTCATCACGAACTGGCCGATCTGGCCTAAGACCAATCTGGCTGGCTCCAATAAAACGATTTGCAAACTACTCATCTGCACCTCCTTTAAATTAGCCCAGGACTAATTCTAATGCAAACTCTGATAAAATTAGCACCGGGTCAATTTAACCCTTAACCACCCTGTGTTAAGGGGTCCTTATTTTATATAACTTTATCATAAGTATCGGGTTATGTCAAGAATTAATTACTATTTTAACCAGATTTTCCGCAATTCTTCGTTGATCTTGTGTTTTGCCGAATAATTTATCTCGGGCTCGGCATTTTGGCGCTCCGGCTCCAGGTTCTTGTCCTTTGAGCCGAGAAAATCTTCCGCGCTTGAATACCGGGCTTTAAAAAGGCGCGCAAATGATTTAATCTCCAGATCGTCAGAAACCACCATAACGGCCTTGGGGTTAGCGGCAGCCTCAAGCATCTCCCTTATGCGCTCATCCGCTGAAATTCGGCGGGAAAAAACTACTTTTATATCTGCCGGATCCATTCTTCCTTCCGGGGCAGGATAGCCGTCAAAAACAACCGTGACTTCGTTGCGCGGACTACCGGTAAGCTTTTTAGATTTTATAAAGTTGACTAGCGCCTGCCTGGAATCTGAGTTGGATTTATTGCCGTTTGAAAGAAACCGGGGATGATGGGTCAGGTTGCACCCGTCGATGATGTACTGTAAGGACATAGATCAGCCCTCCGATGGCGCCGTAAAGAAGGATAAAAAACGAATTTATCAAAGCAAAGGCAGCGGCATCGTTGGCCGCAATGCCGGCAGCAGGTAAAAACAGCGCGGCCATGCTCTCCCTTATACCTAATCCTCCGATAGATATAGGAAGGAGCGTTATAGCCCCTATTATAGGTATAAAGACGAAAAAGTATACCGGGTTCATCCCTTTTAGACCCAAAGATAACGCGGTAATATAGAAAACTACCGGGCCGATCGCCTGAATGATTATTGAAATAAAAAGATTGTAGATCAAGACCTTCTTATGTTTACGGAAATAATGCAGCTCGTGAAACAGATTCTTTAACCCTTCGCGGATCCTTCCGGCGTTAGGAAAATGCAGCAGCTTATTAATCTGAATAAACATAAATTTATTAAATAGCGCTAATAATAAAACCGCCATTATCCCCGAAATTAACGCAATGCTGACCAGCACCACGGCATTTTTACTTAAAAGGTCCCATCCACAGATAAGCGCAATCAGCATGACTATGACCAGGCCTACGCAGCCGCTTAAACGGTCCAATAAAACTGTCGCTATCACTTCTTTAGGCTTCTGGGTGTACTTGCTTAAATCGATACTGCGCACCAGGTCGCCTCCGATACTTGAAGGTAGCAGGCAGCTGAAGAATATCCCTCCGCAAAAAGAAGTAACCGCCCGCTTGAACGGAATATGCACATCCGCAGCTTTTAAAAGCATGTGCCAACGCAAAAGCCCCAGGATATAGACCAGAAAGAAAAGCGCAAAGGCAATAAACAAGAGAAGCTTATCCGCGGTTTTTATGTCAACCAGAAGCTCTTTGACGTTTATTTCCTTAAAGAAGAAAAGCGCTATCAGAAGGATGGCGCTAATACAAAAACGCAAAACAAAAACCAGAAATTTCTTTACCCTTTTCACGTTCTCTTAAGTTCCTTTCCGGTGATTTTCCTATAAGCATCCAGATACTTAGCGCTGGTCTTCTCAATAATATCCTGCGGCAGCTTAGGCCCGGGCGGAGCCTTATCCCAATCCAGGGTCTCCAGATAATCCCGCACAAACTGTTTATCATAGCTCGGCTGGGACTTTCCGGGTACATACTGGTCTTGCGGCCAAAAGCGTGATGAATCCGGAGTCAGAACTTCGTCGATGAGGATTATCTCATTATTGTATACGCCGAATTCAAATTTAGTATCCGCAATGATTATCCCGTGCTTTAAAGCGTAATCCGCGGCCTCAGAATAAATCTTAATGCTTAATTGCGCGATTTTATCCGCAATATCTTTACCCAGTTGCATCTCTACGTATTTCTGGTCAACATTGACATCATGGCCCTTATCCTCTTTAGTCGAAGGCGTAAAAATAATTTCCGGGAGCTTATCCGATTCCTTAAGCCCGGCAGGAAGTTTTATTCCGCAGACGCTCTGCGATTTCTGGTATTCCTTCCAACCCGAACCCGAAAGATACCCTCTGACCACGCATTCCACAGGCAAAGGTTGAGTCTTTAATACCAGCATGGAACGGCCGGCCAATTCCTTTTTATGTTTATGAAGCTCCTCCGGGTATTTATTGACATCGGCCGTAATCAGGTGATGCGGCATGACCGGTTTGATCATATCGAACCAGAAACAGGATAATGCGGTCAGGACCCTTCCTTTATAAGGAATCCCCGAAGGCAAAACTACATCAAAACAGGAAATCCTGTCCGTGGATACGATCAGCAGCTTGTCCTGCAAATCATAAACGTCGCGCACTTTCCCGCGGCGGAAGAATTTTAGATCTTTAAAATCGGTAGCCAGAAGGACGCTATCGCTCATTTTTCTTTTAACCTTTTCCGGAGCAGCTCGAATTCATCCCAAAGCTCCTTGGGCAAATCTTTTTTAAATTGCCTGAAAAAAACTTTTATCCCTTTTAACTCTTCGCGCCACTCCTGGCTGCGCACCTCTAAGAGCTTCTCCAGAGTTCCGGGCTTTAATTGCAATCCGGTCAGATCAATATCCGCCGGATAAGGCAGATAGCCTATCGCGGTCTCAACCGCGCCCACCTTATTGCCGCAGCGCTGCAGAATCCACTCCAGGACTCTGAGGTTTTCGGAGAACCCCGGCCAAAGAAATTTACCCTCATTATCTGTCTTAAACCAATTGACGTGAAATATCTTAGGAGATTTATGCATCCTCTTACCCATATTCAGCCAGTGCGCAAAGTAATCCGCCATATTGTAACCGCAAAAAGGAAGCATAGCCATGGGATCACGGCGCACCTCTCCCAATTTACCCACTTGCGCGGCAGTGCGCTCCGAAGCCATGGTCGCGCCCACAAAAACTCCGTGCTGCCAGCTAAACGACTCATAAACCAGCGGCGCTAGATGCGAACGCTTGCCTCCAAAAATAATCGCGGATATCGGAACGCCGTGATGCTGATTAATCCTGAATGACGCCACCGGACAATTAGCGATAGGAGCAGTAAACCGGCTATTAGAATTAGCCCCCTTAATGACATTACCCTCTTCGTCTTTTAATCCGGGTTTCCAGGGCCGGCCCAACCAATCCACTCCTTCAGCGGGAACTTCACCGTCAGCTCCCTCCCACCAGATTGTCCCGTCTTTTTTTAGAACGACATTGGTGTATATAGTATTCTTTTTGATAGTTTCGACCATGTTCGGGTTGCTTTTAGAATTGGTCCCCGGAGCGACACCGAAAAATCCGCTCTCCGGATTTACCGCCCAGAGAGATCCGTCGGAATCAACGCGCATCCAGGCGATATCGTCTCCCACCGTCCAGATACGGTAACCTTTGACTTTTAAGCCTTCCGGAGGAAGAAGCATAGCCAGATTTGTTTTGCCGCAGGCCGAAGGGAACGCCGCAGCAATATATTCAATATGCCCGTTAGGCTCTTCAATTCCCATGATTAACATGTGTTCAGCCAGCCATTTTTCTTTTCTGGCTAAGAAACTAGCGATACGCAGAGATAGACACTTTTTTCCTAAAAGGACATTCCCTCCATAGCCCGAGCCTACGCTCCAAATGGTATTATCTTCGGGAAAGTGCAATATTAGGCGGCGATTAATATTAAGGTCTGCCTTAGAATGCAGGCATTTAGTGAAGTGGTCGTCTTTCTCAAGCTGGCGCAAAACCTCATCGCCTACGCGAGTCATAATATTCATATTCAGGACTACATAACGCGAATCCGTTAGTTCAACGCCAATCTTACTGAAAGGCGAACCCACAGGGCCCATGGAAAACGGAATGACATACATCGTTCTCCCGGACATAGCGCCCTTGAAGATCGCCCTGGCTTTAGCGTAAGCTGCGGCCGGAGACATCCAGTTATTATTCGGCCCGGAGTCATGCTTCTTTTGAGTGCAGATAAAAGTCAGGTGTTCTGTGCGCGCGACATCGTCCGGGGCAGTGCGATGCAAAAAACAACCGGGTAATTTATCCTGATTAAGCTCAATAAGCTCTCCGGTCCCGAGCGCCTCTTTTTCCAGCTGCTTAAGCTGCTGGCTCGTCCCGTCTATCCAGACGATAGATTCCGGAAGGCACAGTTTAGCCATCTTATTTACCCAGTCGATTAATTTCTTATTGCTCGTGGCGTGTTTCATCGTTTATTTTCCTTTGCTAGCTATGTATTTATAGGCTGAATCCGCGGCAACAGCTCCGTCGGAACAGGCAGTGACTACCTGATAAAGGCTTTTCTTACGGCAGTCTCCGCAGGCAAATATGCCTTCAGCGGAAGTGGTCATATCCGCAGGGCTGATTATATACCTGAATTCATCCAAATCCAGTTTATTTTTTAAAAATTCAGTATCCGGATCGTAGCCAATATAAATGAAGGCTCCGTCACAGGCAAGGATTTTTTCCTCTCCGGTTGTAACTTCTTTTAGCCTCAAAGATTCGACTTTATTAACCCCGCTTATTTCAGTCACTACGCAATTTAACGCAAAATCTATTTTCGGGTTGCTTTTCAATTTTTCTTGCAAAATTGCGGTAGCGCGCAGATCATTCCTGCGGTGCACTATAGTGACCTTCTTGGCGAAACGGGCCAAATATATCGCTTCTTCCGCTACAGTATTCCCCCCGCCGACTACCACTACATGCTTCTCCTTAAAAAACGGCGCATCACAAATGGCGCAATAAGAAACACCTTTACCGGTTAGCCTTACCTCGCCCGGCACATCGAGGATGCGCGGCTTAGCTCCGGTTGCGATTATCAAAGCCTGCGCTTTGTATTTATTACCTTCGGCAATAACAATTTTATTATTCATATCGATATCCGTGACCTGCCCTACTTCTATTTTTATTTGAAGCGCCCGGACCTGTTCTTCCATACGCCGGATCAATTCCTGGGTAGTAATAGAGGCAAACCCCGGATAATTTTCGATAGTCTCGCTCATTAATATCCTTCCACCCACAACCATCTTTTCCAGGATCAAGGTATTGAGGCGAGACCTTCCGGCATAAATGGCAGCAGTCAGCCCCGCAGGCCCGGCTCCGACTATGATCAGGTCAAACTCTTCGCAGCTCATTGAATACTTCCTCGGCTTTATAAGATGAGCGCACCAGCGGCCCGGACAAAACAGCTTTAAATCCTGTCGCTATGGCAATGCTGCGCAATCTCTCAAATTTTTCGATATTTACAAATTCCTTTACCGGATAATGCTCTTTGGAAGGAGCGAGATACTGGCCTAACGTCAGCACATCGCAGCCGCTCTCCGCCAGATCATGCATAGCCTCGATCACTTCCGCTTCCGTCTCTCCCAAGCCCAGCATGAGCGATGATTTAGTGATCAAGCCGGGATTCAATTCCTTGGCCTTGCTTAATATATCCAAAGAAAGCTGGTAATCCGACTTGGGCCTGACCTGCGGATAGAGGCACTTTACCGTTTCAATATTATGCGCCAGGACATCCGGGAGCGCATCGATTACTGTTCTTAAGCTGCCTACGCGGCCTTCGAAGTCGGGAATAAGCACTTCTACTTTTATATCTTTATCAATATTTTTGATCGCTTTAATAGCCTGGGCGAAACCCGAAGCCCCGCCGTCAGAAAGGTCATCCCGGGTGACTGAGGTGATAACCACAAATTTCAGGCCCAGCTCCTTTACCGCTTCGCTTAAGCGCCCTCCCTCGTCACCGGGATCTGTTAATGCGGCTTCCCTTGATTTGGGCACGGCGCAGAAACTGCAGCCTCGCGTGCAGGAAGACCCTAGAATCATGAAAGTCGCCTTCTTGCGCTTAAAACAATATACGATATTCGGGCAGTGCGCCTCTTGACAAACGGTATTCAAGCCGAATTCGCCCAACAGGCTCTGAAAATTCATGGTCTCCTGGTCGGGAATATCCTGCTTAAACCAAGATGGCAATTTTTGTTTCATGCGCGGCATCTTTCTACAATTCCAACTGACAGGTTTTTAAATCTGAGCCCGGTGGCTTCTTGCCCTTTACCTGCTTTTTAAGCTGCTCAAGCCTCTTCTTGATCTTGATCTTTTCGATAAAGCTTGCGTAATCTATGATGATCTTACCTTTTAAATGGTCGATTTCATGCTGCAGAACACAGGCGAGCAGGTCTTCGGCTTCGACTTCCTGATGCCGGCCGTCTTCATCCAATGCGCGAACTAAAACTTTTCTCGCCCGCTTAACATCAATACAGATTCCGGGAATACTGAGGCACCCTTCAGACAAAGATTGCTTTCCCTGCCTTTTAACTATCTTGGGATTTATAAGTTTATAAAGCCCCGAGCCGATATCTACTACGATCATCTGCTCGTTAATGCCTATTTGAGGCGCGGCTAGCCCGATACCCATGCCCTCGTACATAATCCGGGACATTTTGCTTAAGATATCGCGCTGTTTATCGGTGATCCTTGCGACGGGCTTGCTCTTTTTTCTTAAGGCAGGGTCCGGAAAAATCCTAATTCTTAAGGCTGTTTCGCTCATTGACTTTAACGACCTTAGGTTTTAAAGAGGCGCTGTCTAAATCATCGATTACGGCATAAGACACAATAATCACCAGGTCACCGACGCATGCGCCGCGGGCAGCCGGGCCGTTGAGGCAGACCACCCCTGAGCCGGACTTACCCTGTATGGCGTAAGTCTCCAAACGGCTTCCGTTATTTAAATTAAGGACCTCGACTTTTTCATATTCGACAATCCCGGCGGCTTTCATCAGGTCGCTATCTATAGTAATGCTCCCATCGTATTGAAGATTAGCCTCGGTCACAGTTGCCCGGTGGATTTTTGATTTTAAAATAATCCTGAACATGTCTATTTTCTCCTTATCAGCTGGTAAGTCCGGCGCGCAATCATCAGCTCCTCATTAGTCGGGATGACTAAAATGCGCGGGGCTTTTTTAAAATGTTTAAAAAGGGTACGCATAATCATATTC
>Ga0163200_1000742_pt1 | contig 13151 bp, 9 predicted proteins | sample PL_2010_200m_FD_113535 | JGI IMG/M metagenome (GOLD analysis project Ga0163200, IMG submission 113535) | Freshwater microbial communities from Powell Lake, British Columbia, Canada to study Microbial Dark Matter (Phase II) - PL_2010_200m | ecosystem: Environmental > Aquatic > Freshwater > Lake ... | reverse complement strand
TGTGCGCGTCCGCCGCGCCCTGTCCATGGCTGTTGACCGCCAGAGCCTGATTGACAATGTCACCAAGGGCAACCAGCAGCCTGCGCAGTGGTTCGCACGCCCCGGCCTGGCTGGTTCGCCAACCATGGCTGATCATCCGGATTTGGGCATCAAGTCCGATCCGGTGGCCGCCAAGGCAGAACTTCAGTCTTATCTGGATGAGAAGGGCCTGACCGCTGACCAACTCGACATCACCCTGATGTTCAATACTTCCTCCGGTCATCAGAGGATCGCTGAAGCCATCCAGCAGATGTGGGCCGCCACCCTGGGCCTCAACGTCAAAGTGGTCAACCAGGAATGGGCTGTCTACCTCCAACTGATCAAGGGCCTGGATACACCTCAGATATGGCGGCTCGGCTGGTGTCTGGACTACCCGGATGCCAACAACTTCGATAAAGAGGTGTTCGCTGCCAATGGTTCGTCCAACCCGATCGATGCGGATGGCAACCCCGCCGGCGGCGTGATGTGGAACAACGCCACTTATGAGCAGTTGGTAGCTCAGGCGGCAGTAGAGACCGATCCGGCCGTCCGTCTTGACCTTTATTCTCAGGCTGAGCAGATCCTGGTCTATACCGATGCAGTGATCATCCCGATCTACTGGTATACCAATCTGGATTTGACCAAGCCATACGTCACTCGCACCTTCAGTTCGACCGGGCACGAGGCGTATGAGAAGTGGGACATGACGCCCCAATAAGTTTGTAAGTTTGAGTACGAAATGGAGAGGGGAGCCTGGCTTCCCTCTCCATTCCTCGTAATATCTTTTATCCTCTATCTAAGGGAGAGTTGCGATGGGCCGATATATTATCCGCCGGTTGCTATACATGGTGGTGGTTGTATTGGTTGTATCCATTATAACCTTTGGACTGATGCATGCGATTCCCGGGGGACCCTTCACCCGTGAGAAGGCCTTACCGGCGGAGACCCTCAAGATCTTGAATGAGCGCTATCATCTGGACGATCCTTTTTTGAAACAATATATTGATTATGTTTATGCCGTGCTGATCCCCCATATAACCACTACACCACCTTCCACATCCCTGCAGGATGATTTCTTGGTGAATGCCAAGATTGGCTCCGTGTGGCTGCGCTGGATGAATTTCGGCCCGTCGTATAAGTCTCGCAGCCGCACGGTCAACGATATCTTCCGTGACAATTTGCCGATCTCGGCTCAATTAGGGGTGATGGCGTTGATGATCGCCATTGTGATCGGCATGCCCTTGGGCATTTTGTCGGCGCTGAAACAAAACACAGCCTACGATTACTTTGGCATGGGGGTGGCCATTTTTGGAGTATCTGTCCCCGTCATTGTTCTGGGGCCGTTATTCGTATGGATATTCGGGGTGGCATTAAAGTGGCTGCCTCCTACCGGCTGGGGGGCCAAACCTCCCTATCTGCTCGGATTTCTGCCATCCAGCCTGGGATGGGGATTCTTCCAACATGCGTTGATGCCCTCCATCGCGCTGGGTCTGGGTTCATCGGCGATCATCGCGCGCTTGACACGCGCCACCCTGCTGCAGACCATTCGTGAAGATTATATTCGGACGGCGCGTTCCAAGGGGTTGCCCGAGCGAACGGTCATCACCCGACATGCCTTGAAAAATTCGCTCATCCCGGTCGTTACCATCCTTGGCCCGCTTTTTGCTGCATTGGTAACGGGCACATTCGTGACCGAGTTGATCTTTGGCATCCCGGGCATGGGAAAGTATTTTGTAACCAGCATCACGAATCGTGATTATCCGGTCATCATGGGAACGATCCTGTTGTATGCGGTCTTTCTGGTGGTTGCCAACTTGGCCGTTGATATTACGTATGCCTATCTTGATCCGCGTATTCGTTACGATTAGAGGAGAGCAATCGTGGCACAGGTAAAACTCGAGGTTGGACCGAAATCAGCAGGTACAGGCATGCTGCTGACCCAAAAACGTGAGAGCCTGGGGCAGGATGCCCTGCGGCGACTGCTTCGCAATCGTGCGGCAGTTGTTGGCGCCTCGATCATCATTGCGCTCATCCTGATGGCATTGTTTGCTCCGCTGATTGCCATCAAGTCGTTCGAAATCCAGGTGCTGGTGGATCAGAACAAGGTGCCAGAGTGGCTGATTTCCGTCTTCCCGACCACGAAGCCCTACGCCCAGATATCGAATGATTATCCTCTGGGTGCGGATTATGTCGGTCGCGACCTGTTCAGCCGCATCGTGTATGGAGCGCGCGTGTCATTGACGGTGGCTTTCATAGGCCCGCTAATCAGCCTGATCATCGGTGTGATCTATGGCAGCATCTCCGGCTACTTTGGCGGCCGTGTAGATAACATCATGATGCGCATTGTGGACATCTTGTATGCCTTCCCCAGTCTGCTTTTCATCATCCTGATGATGGCCTTCTTCCGCTCCACCATTTCTGATGTTCAACCGGGTACGTTTGCTTATTCGATCAGTAAATTGGATGAGAGTATGGGAGGATTGCTCTTCATTTTCATCGGCATTGGCTTGACTGCCTGGGAGACGATGGCTCGTCTGACGCGCGGTCAGGTGCTTTCCGTACGTGAAAAGGAATTCATCGAGGCAGCACATACCATCGGCGCATCGAATCTGCGGATAATGTTCCGTCACATCCTCCCCAATATCGTTGGCCCCCTGGTCGTTGCAGAAACGTTGGCTATTCCCGGATACATCTCCATCGAGGCGTTTCTTTCGTTTATTGGCCTGGGCGTGAATCCCCCAACACCTTCATGGGGTTCGATGATTTCCGATGGCTCGCAGGTCATCCGCACCTATCCCAACCAAGCGGTCTTCCCGGCCCTGGCGCTTGCCATTACCATGTTTGCCTTCAACTTCTTGGGGGATGGTCTACGGGATGCTTTGGATCCTCGACTGCGAGGCACACAATAACCATAGTATTGGCGTCCGAAACCAAAAGACCACAACTTTCTACACAAAACGACAGGATCCAGAGGAAAGTATTTCTGAATCCTGTTTCGTTAGCAGGAAAAAACGGGTCAAAAATGGAGGCGCATGCGGAGGATGATGCGCACTGGTGATTACCCACATCTTTTGCATCCCCACATTTGGGCAGAGCAGACCCTTGACTACGGCATATTTGGGGGTAAAAATCCAGCTTAATCGGCAAAATGTTCAGTACCTCGACGATTATCCTACTTGTGGGTAATCACCAGATGCGCACACTTGACTTTTATATTATCTTGTGTTAATCTTCTTTATAGTCCTCCCTGGCGAACAGATCAATGCTCTGACAGCCAGGGACAAAGGCAAATCTATGCAAAGGAGGTGATTCTTCAGGAAAATACCTCAACTTGCTAGTTTTTTGTATTTCACCCTACTCTGTTCAAACCATATATTCTTTGGAGGAGAAAGACAATGTTACAAAAACGCTTAATTCTAGTTCTCGGCGTGTTGCTTATCGCCAGCATGGTACTGGGAGCCTGCGGCCCGACCGCGACTGCCACCCCCGGTACTGGACCGACACTACCGCCAGCAACAGAAGCACCTATGGTTTTTCCTGATGTTCCTGCACGCGTGCCCGGCCAAGGTGGTTATTTGGATGAAATCGATTATTCAGTCGTAGATGCGCAATCAGCCATCACGCAGATCGGCGCCGGAGCCGTTGACCTTTTCAGCTATGGTCTGGCTGCCGACAAACTGGCCGAAATCAAGGCTGCCAACTTGTGCTACACACAGTCGTATGGCACCTATTATGATTTCATGTACAACCCGGCTGTCTTCACAGACACTACCAAGCTGAACCCCTTCTCGAATCGCAAGATCCGCGAAGCGACGAACTGGCTTATTGACCGCAACTACATCAACCAGGAAGTCTATGCCGGCGGCGTCCTGCCAAAATTCTTCGCGCTGACCACTCAACTGGTGGATTACACCAGCATAATTGATGTCGCCCGCGGCCTTGAAGCTTATTATGCTTACAACTTCGAAAAGGGCAAGGAAATCATTGTCGCTGAAATGCAAGCCATGGGTGCTACCGTAGGCGCAGATGGCAAATTTATGTTCAATGACGCGCCCGTTACGCTCATCTTCCTGATCCGCAACGATGGTGACGGCACCCGCCTGACCATGGGAAACTACTTTGCCACCCAGATGGAAGCAGTCGGCTTTACCATCGAACGCCAGGAAAAGAAATCCTCCGAGCTTTCCCCGCTGTGGATCGGCTCTGACCCCAAGGAAGGCCTGTGGAGTTTGTACACGGCCGGTTGGGGCTCCAGTGGCTTGAACCGCGACGAGAAAAGCATTTTCCAGGAAATGTACCTGCCTACTAGCGCGCAGGGCATCCCGCTGTTTCTTGATAATGCTGTCGATCCTATCTTCCAACAGATCGGCGATGACCTGGCGAATGGTAACTTCACCACGCTCCAGCAGCGCCATGACCTGATGGTCGATGCCCTGCCGCTCTCCATTGAGGATTCTCTCCAGACCTGGATCGTTGACCTGCAAACTTATGCGCCCTTCAACTGCGACCTCGAAGTCAGCGCAGATGTGGGCGCGGGTGTCGAGACCACTTTCATGGGTCCCTATAACCTGCGGTATGCAGGTGTGGAAGGCGGCGTGGTAAAGAATGGCTCCACCGATACCTTTTTCGCCGATCCCTGGAATCCGGTTGACGGCGCCAACTGGGTCGGAAGCGCCTGGATACAGAATGCTACCTCCAGCCGTGGCTTAATGCCCGATCCTTACACGGGCCTGGCCTGGCCGCTGCGCGCCGAGAAGGCCGATGTCGTCATTCAGACTGGCCTGCCCGTTGCCACGAACCTCGACTGGGTCAACCTGTCCTTCGAGGACACCATCACCGTTCCCGCAGATGCCTGGGTTGACTGGGATGCTGCCACGCAGAAGTTCATCACCGCTGGCGAGAAGTTCCCCGATGGCCTGACCGCCAAGACAAAATCTGTCATTTACTACCCGGCTGATTTGTACACAACCGTCAAGTGGCATGATAGCAATTACGTGTCCGCGGCCGACTTCGTCATGTATATGATCATGACGTTTGATCGCAGTAAAGAAGAAGCTGCCATCTACGATGCAGATACTGTCGGAAACTTCGAAGCCTTCCTGAGCCACTTCAAGGGTGTCCAGATCGTCTCCACCGACCCGCTGGTGATTGCCACGTGGGATGACAACTACTATGCCGATGCAGAGCTGGATGTAACTAGCTGGTGGCCCAACGATGGTAATCATGGTGAATTTGCCTGGCAAACCATTGCTATTGGCAACATGGCCGATGGCGCTGGTGAACTGGCCTGGGGCACCGGAAAGGCTGACCTGAAAGAGGTTGAATGGATGAGCTTCATTGGCGGTCCGAGCCTGGAAATCCTGGACAAGTATCTCGACCAGGCTATTGCCGAGAATACCATCCCGTATGCGCCTACCATGAGCGCCTACATCACAGCTGATGAAGCCGCTGCCCGTTATGCTGGCCTCAAGGCCTGGTACTCCAAACACGGTCACTTCTGGGTTGGCACCGGTCCTTACTATCTGGCCGCTGTCGATCTGAACGGTTTCACCGCTGTGGTCAAGAACAACGGTTGGTACCCGGATCCATCGGACCGCTGGTCCGCATTTGGCATAGCTCCCATGGGTGAAGCCGCACTGGATGGCCCCGCCCAGGTCAAGATTGGTGAAGAAACCGTCTTTACTGTTGCCCTCACCAATAAGATCACAGGCGAAGCGTACCCGACCGCCGACGTCAAAGAGCTCAAATTCCTTCTCTACGATGCTCAGGGCGTGACCGTGTACGTTGGCGCTGGCGTGGCTACCGCTGACGAAGGTGTATTCACCCTCACCATTCCTGCTGATGTTTCTGCCACGCTCGTGGCTGGCACCGGCAGTATCGAAGCGGCCGCAGTTTTGATCCCCGTTGCCATCCCTGCCTTCACATCACTCGACTACGTGGTCGTTCCGTAAGTATTGGTTCTGCTTGTTGAATATGAGGGGCAAGGGTAAAACCTTGCCCCTCCATACTTAATAGGAACAGTGAGAATGATATGACCTCTGAAACAAAAATCTCATCAGAGCCCGAATCCCCTTCTGAAGGAAAAACACGCACAAATAGTACCTTTAATCGCGTTTTTAGGTATTCAATGCTCAGGCTTGTTACGATGATGATCACGGTCACGATCAGTGTTTATCTGACCATTTTGATCGCCAACATGGGCGGATACGTGGACACCATCATGCGAAATGAGATCCGCGATAACATCACACAGTCCATTTTGGCGAACCCTAACTACCGCAGCTTGTCCACCGAGGCCAAAGCGGAACTCATTCGAACAAAAATTGCAACGGAGGAGAACCGCCTGGGCCTGAACCAGCCTTTTGCGGTTCGCTCCATGAGATACCTTAAGAATGCCCTCACTTTGAACCTGGGCCGCGCCATAAACATGAAAAGTGATCAAGGTTCCAAGGAAGTGCGCCTGATCCTTCTCGAACGTCTTCCTGCCACTCTGCTCCTGACGGGCTCGTCCGAGCTTATATTATTCTTTGGCAGTGTTTTTATTGCCCTCTCCCTGTCAAGAAAATATGGCAGTTTTTGGGATAAGGTGACCATCGCCTTTTCGCCAACCTCTGCGGCGCCCCCCTGGTTTTATGGCATATTTTTCATCCTCATCTTTGCGGCCATATTGAGGATCCTGCCCTTTGGAGGGCTGGTTGATTCGCCCTCACCGGATAATCCGCTCGATTACGGCCTGAGTGTGCTCAAGCATCTCATCCTGCCCGCCACTTCTGTGATCATCAGCTCAATTTTCCTCAGCATTTACAACTGGCGGACTTTTTTCCTCATCTACTCCAGCGAAGACTATGTGGAGATGGCAAAAGCGAAGGGATTGCATCCGCGGGATATTGAGCGCCGCTACATTCTCCGCCCCACACTGCCAACCATCATCACGAATTTTGCCCTGCTGTTGATCACGCTGTGGACCGGTTTCATAATTACCGAAACGGTTTTCCTGTGGCCCGGCCTTGGTATAACCCTCTTCAGGGCGATTGGTTTTTATGACACCCCGGTGATCGTTGGGTCTACGATCATTTATGCCTATTTGCTCGCCATTACAGTCTTCCTGCTCGATTTTGTTTATGCGCTGGTTGATCCACGCGTTAAAGTCGGTTCTGGCGGTGGAGGTTCAAAATGAGCGCGCTAAAAAATTCCATCCGCGATCTTCTCCGTTATCCATCCGCCATCCTGGGATCGGCGATCATCCTCTTCCTGTTGGCTGTCTCCGTTTACGCCCTGCTTACAATTCCATACAGCGAGGCAGTCCGTCTCTGGCGGGGAGGGGAGGAGGTCTGGTATCAAAACCCGAAATACGCCGCTCCGGCCTGGTTTAACTATTTTTCGAACAAGAAACAACCGGTGTCGTTTGCAGTGAGGACAACGGATGGGAGTATGACAAAGACCACCACTCCCAGCAGCGACCCGGAAATTTCCACTGTGGATATCACGTACTCTTTTGATTATGCCTACGATGGTGTCCCACAGGAATTGATGATCTATTTCACCTCGCAATTTAAAGAGAAACTCTCGTTTGTTTCCGTGAGCTGGATCACCCCGGATGGCAGAACGATCAGGATCGCCGACATGGCAGCAAACAGCAAGCTGACCTTCCGGTTTTCCCAGGATCAAAAGCTTCAGAAAAGACTTAAAACCGAAGATGTGATGCAGGCCATCTTTGTGGATCCCGAATCCTCGACACAGGCACCTTTAAAAGGTCAGTATCAACTTGTGATCATCGGTACCACCTTTGAGAAGGATGCAACCATTGACGCTGAATTTGTGTTGCATGGAGAACTTTTTGGAGCTGCGGGAACCGATAAATATCGCCGCGATCTCCTTTTACCCTTATTGTATGGCACGCCGATCGCTTTGGCTTTTGGCCTGCTCGCTGCCCTGGGAACATCCCTGCTGACGATGGTCATCGCCGCCGCCGGCACCTGGTATGGGGGTTGGCTGGATGAATTGATCCAGCGCATCACCGAAGTGAACCTGGTCCTGCCGTTCCTGGCTATTTTGATCATGGTGGGTACTTTCTACTCGCGCAGCATCTGGCTGATGTTGAGTGTTACCATCCTCCTAAGTATCTTCTCTGGTTCGATTAAAACTTATCGCTCCATTTTCATGCAATCCAAAGAGTCAAGTTATATTGAGGCTGCCCGTGCGTATGGCGCCTCGAGTTCACGCATCATCTTTTCGTACTTGATCCCGCGCATGGTTCCCTTGTTGATCCCGGCCCTGGTCTCCTCCGTCCCATCCTTTGTATTTCTTGAAGCCTCCTTGGCGGTTCTTGGCCTGGGTGACCCGGTCCTGCCTACCTGGGGAAAAGTTATCAATGATGCATTCGCGGATGGAGCGCTCTACCAAGGGCGCTATTACTGGGTGCTGGAGCCTGCGATATTGTTGATGATTACGGGCTTCGGCTTTGCAATGCTTGGATTCGCACTGGATCGCATCTTCAATCCTAGATTGAGGGATATATAACGCGATGACAAAAGACAATAAACTTTTACGCATAGAAAAGCTGTTTCTATATTTTAACTCCCGCCTGGGCGATGTCCAGGCGGTGGATGGCGTGGATTTTGCCCTGGATTACAACCGGGCCGTGGTGATCCTGGGTGAATCAGGTTGTGGAAAAAGTTCGCTGGCCAAGGCCATTTTGCGCCTTCTACCCCGTAATGTATCCAAGTACAGCGGCAAGGTTATGCTGGAAGGCTCAGATACGATGGCACTTGGCGATGAAGAATATCGCCTGAATGTACGTTGGGTAGGTATGTCCATGGTACCCCAGGCAGCTATGAACGCCCTGAACCCGGTGCTCCGGGTGGGCGACCAGGTGGCCGAACCGGCCATGATCCACCTGGGTGTGAATAAAGAAAAAGCCCTGCTGCAGGCCAAGAACATGTTCCAGCATGTGGGTGTTCCGGAAGGTTTCTTGAACCGATATGCCTTTGAGCTGAGCGGTGGCATGCGCCAGCGGGTTGCCATTGCCATGGCGCTGGTGACTTCACCCAATTTGATCATCCTGGATGAGCCCACTTCCGCCCTGGATGTGTTGACCCAGGCGAATATCTTTAATGTCCTCAAGCGCACCAAGAAGGAATTGGGGACGAGTTACATCCTGATCACGCATGACATCGCAACTTCGAGTGAACTGGCGGATGATGTGGCGGTGATGTATGCCGGGCAGATCGTGGAATTTGCAGATGCCCCCCGCTTCTTTGCTGAACCCCTCCACCCGTATTCCAAGGCATTGATGGCCAGTGTGCCAACGCTGAGAGGCAAGAAGGTGCTGGATTTCATCGAAGGTCAGCCGCCCAGCCTGATCAACCTGCCGGAAAGGTGCCGGTTTGCGCCGCGCTGTCACGCCCGCTTTGATAAATGTGAACAAGACCCACCTATGATCGAGAAGGATGGTCGCAAGGTGAAGTGCTGGTTGTATACGTGATCACGTGTACCCGTCCTTTGAGTACGTGTACCCGTTCTTTGAGTATAGGAGCATGTCATGTCTGTTGAGGTTAAAGAATTGAGCACTGATAGAGTGCATAGCAATCATTCAGATGTCTTACTGTCTGTCCAGGAGCTGCGGGTTTGGTTTGAATTGAGACGGTTTGGGTTGGGACATGCCGGATATGTGCATGCCGTGGACGGGGTTTCTTTTGACTTGGGGCATGGCGAGGCTATCGCGGTGGTGGGCGAGAGCGGTTGTGGAAAGTCCACCCTGATGAAGACAATCCTGGCACTTCATCAACCCACCAAGGGCGAGATCATTTTTGATGGAAACAAGCTTAGTGAATTCGGTACCAATAACAACAAGATGAAGTGGTATCGCTCCCAGGTTGGTTATGTCCAGCAAGATCCATACGGAGCGCTGGCACCATTTATGAACGTCAGGAAAATCCTTGAAGAACCCCTGATCATTGGTGGCGTAAAGAGTAAAGAAGAACGGGAGAAGCGTGTCCGCAATGATATGGAAGAGGTCAAATTGCACCCGGTCGAAGATTACTGGGATAAATACCCGCACATGCTCAGTGGTGGGCAGCAGCAGCGCGTGGTGATCGCGCGTGCCATGACCATGGAACCCAAACTCCTGGTGGCCGATGAGCCGGTTTCCATGTTGGATGCTTCGGTGCGTGTGGAAATTCTCAAGCTGTTTCAAGGTTTGCAGCAAAAGTACAACCTGTCAGTGATCTACATCACCCACGACCTCGCCACGGTATCCTACTTCTCCGAACGCATCTTCGTGATGTATGCAGGCCGCATTGCAGAAAAAGCCAGGGTCAATCCTTTATTGCAAAACCCCCTGCATCCTTATACGCACGCCCTTTTACAGGGTACTTCCGATCCAGATGCCAAAAATGCGCTTTCCTTTAAAGAGGTTCCTCCGGGTGAACCCCCCAGCCTGATCATACCTCCGCCGGGATGCCGTTTCCATCCCCGTTGTTCCAAGGCCATGCAGGGGCTTTGTGAAGTCAAAGAACCGCCGGACTTCGAACCGGAACCAGGTCATCTGGTTGCGTGTTGGTTGTACGAAAAATGATGCACTGGCATCCCGTCCACATCATCCTGTTGGGTCTTTTCCTATCCATATTGGGTGTAGCCTTGCCATTTTTAATGGTGCTAAATCGTCTTCCTTCGACTTTTTTTTTGAATTTCTTCTCTTATACTGCATCGGTTTGCGGATTAATTCTGGGTATCATTGGCGCTTCCTTGTACATTCGGAAAAACAGAAAGAAAAGGTAGGGTTGCTTGTCCTCTTCCTTCTTTCCAACATGGGGGAATCTGCTTGTCAGCAATGCAGCGATTTATGCGAAACAAACCGTGATCGCCGTGGATGCCGGGCCTGCTGATACTCATAGTTCCTCGGCCTTCAACTACATCGGCGACGGCTTGCGTGACGTCCTCGACCGCGCTTGAAACTCTAATTTTGGGAGAAAGCTCGTGTCCAACGAAACCAATAAACCTTTGCTCGAGGTCAAAAACCTCAAGACCTATTTCTTTACGGAAGATGGCGTTGTCAAAGCCGTAGACGGGGTGGATTTCGAGGTATTTCCCGGCGAGGTGCTTGGCCTGGTGGGGGAATCAGGGTGCGGCAAGAGCGTCACCTCCCTCTCGATCATGCGGCTGATCAGCCAACCCGGTAAGGTGCTGGAAGGCGAGATCGTCTTCGACGGCCAGGACCTGTTGAAATTGACCGAGAACGAAATGACGCACGTGCGCGGCAACCGTATTTCGATGATCTTCCAGCAGCCGCAGACAGCCCTCAACCCGGTCTTCAAGGTTGGCAGCCAGATCGGCGAAGTGTTGAACATTCACCAGGATCTGGGCAAAGAGGCCGGTTGGAAACGCGCCATCGAGCTGCTGAAGATGGTGGGCATCCCCGAGGCCGAGAGACGGGCCGAATCTTACCCTCACGAGCTTTCCGGCGGCATGGCCCAGCGTGTCATGATTGCCATGGCGCTGGCCTGCCTGCCCGAGCTGTTGATCGCCGACGAGCCGACCACCGCCCTGGACGTCACCATCCAGGCCCAAATCCTGGATCTGATGCGCGACCTGCGGACGAAGGTCGGCGCCTCGGTCATCCTCATCACGCACGACCTGGGCGTGATCGCCGAGATGTCCGAACGCGTCGCCGTGATGTACGCCGGCCGGATCGTGGAGCAGGCTGACGTCAAGGCCCTGTTCGCGAAACCTCTCCATCCTTACACACAGGGTCTGATGGGCTCCATCCCTGTCTTGGGGAAGATCAAAGAAAAATTGGATGTCATCCCTGGCAACGTGCCCAACCTTATCAACCTGCCGTCGGGCTGCCGTTTTGCTCCCCGCTGCCGCGCTCGCGTCGAGCGCCAGTTGAAGATTTGCACAGAACTCGAACCCGACCTGATCGAGGTCGTTCCGGCTCACACTGCCCGCTGCTGGCTGTATCAGGAAACCGAGGGTCACCTCGCTCCCCTGGCACGGACTGGTAAATAATTCCCGTACTGGAGAAGCACTCGATGAGCACAACGGATACTGGCAAAGCAAATCCAAAGAAAGACTTGATCGTGGTCAAGAATTTGGTCAAGTATTTCCCCGTCCGGGCCGGGCTGTTGCAGCGCGTGGTGGCTTGGGTGCAGGCCGTGGATGACATCAGCTTTACGATCCACGAGGGCGAGACCCTGGGCCTGGTGGGAGAATCGGGCTGCGGCAAGACGACCATTGGGCGCACCATGCTGCGCCTGATCGAACCCACCTCAGGCTCGGTAGTGTTCGACAATGTGGAAGTATTCAAACTTCGCGGTAAGCAATTGAAAGCCATGCGCCGTAACATGCAGATCATCTTCCAAGACCCTTACGCCTCCTTGGATCCCCGTATGCCAATCGGAGAATCGGTAATGGAAGGGTTGAACGTGCACGGCATCGGTACGCACCGTGAGCGCGTCGAGACCATGATGGAGACCCTCAAGAAGGTCGGCCTGGAAGATTACCACGCCCGCCGCTATCCGCACGAATTCTCCGGCGGCCAGCGGCAGCGCATCGGCATCGCCCGCGCCCTGGCTTTGCGTCCCAGGTTCATTGTCTGCGACGAGCCGGTGTCCGCGCTGGATGTGTCCATCCAGTCCCAGGTGTTGAACATCCTGAAGGATCTCCAGAGAGAATTTGGCCTGACCTACCTGTTCATCGCCCACAACTTGAGCGTGGTGGAGCACATCTCTGATCGGGTGGCCGTGATGTACCTGGGCAAGATGGTCGAGTTGACCGGCCGCGAAGAACTCTATGAAAACCCGCTGCATCCCTATACCAAGGCGTTGATGTCAGCCATCCCCGTTCCCGACCCGACCCTGAAACGTGAGCGCACCATTCTCAAGGGCGATGTGCCCAGCCCCCTTAACCCGCCCAAGGGCTGCCGCTTCCATCCGCGCTGCCCGGTGGCAATTGACAAGTGCTCGGTCGAAGAGCCGGTCTTCAAAGAGATCAAGGCCGATCACTGGGCGGCTTGCTGGCTGGTAGAGTAGCATCCCTTTGGAACCTTGTCCCCTTCTTGGTACACCCAACGACAATTATTCCGCCGCGCCGACGTATCGGACAAGATTGCGTTTTTCCAATCCCTGTTAGAT
>Ga0163200_1000741_pt1 | contig 13163 bp, 12 predicted proteins | sample PL_2010_200m_FD_113535 | JGI IMG/M metagenome (GOLD analysis project Ga0163200, IMG submission 113535) | Freshwater microbial communities from Powell Lake, British Columbia, Canada to study Microbial Dark Matter (Phase II) - PL_2010_200m | ecosystem: Environmental > Aquatic > Freshwater > Lake ... | reverse complement strand
GTATGGATCGCACGAGCACTTGGAATCTCGCTGCGCTGCACACCTACACCACCAACCCCACGCTCAATTTCTGGTCATTCGAGGGCGCATTTGGCGGCAGCGGACAGGATACCTTCATTATTATCGGCGCGCAGGATATCAGCCTGCTTGGCGGAGCCGGTGATGACCTCTTCATCTTCTACGATGGCGCCAGCATCACTGGCAGCGTCGGCGGCGATGGCGGCACAGACTTGCTCGATTTCAGCCGTTACACCACACCATGGTTTGTGAATCTGGTTACCGGCGTGATGACCGGCGCCGCGGGCGGCAATGGTGGAATCGAAGGTTTGTGGACTCCTGGTCCTGTTGCTGCTCCATCTCCTATCACAGCTCCTCCTCCTTCTCCTGCTCCTTCACTAGAACTTGCCGTAACGATTCTGCCGGTTCGCCTCATCCGGGTTGTGAGCGGAGAGATCACAAATATATCCTGCATGGGCTGTGCTGCTGTCATCCTTCGCCTGCCGGAAGGCCATCAGGTCAACTTCGGCTGCGGGAACGGCGACCAGGCCAGCCTCACGGCCATGCTGTGGAAGAATCTGCCCGGCAAGCTCGCGGTTGGGGATTCGCTTATTGCCGGAATGAAGGTTCAGGTGTTTGTAAATGGTTTGCCGATCGATCGGACGGCAACATCCATGATAGTGTCCTTCTTGATCCCCCGCTGGCTGAGAGGTAATGATTTCTTGATCCTGTATTGGAATGAGAATTCCAATAGTGGACAGGGCGGCTGGGTGGCTGTCCCGACCATGCTCACGGAGGATGGACGAGCGATTGCCTATGTGAAGGCAACCGGCGACTATGCTCTGGTTGTGCGCGGTGAGCGCTGGCCACTGGCTTGTGCAAGTGGAAATACGCCTATCGTTCTGCGTCTGCCGGATGGAAACCGGGTGCAGATTCCTTGCGGGACGGGTGAGAAGGCCAGCCTGGCGCCTGCTGTGCTCTGGAATCTGCCGCAGGCGTTGCCGGATGCCCGCTCGTTCATCTACGGGATGACAGTGGATGTCTACAGCGGTGCGGCGAACCTGGCAGCCCTGCCTGATCAGAAATCCTTGGGCGTCTCCTTTGTGGTGCCGCAAGCCTTCAAGGGTAGTGAGTTGGTGATCTTACACTGGGATGGCAGCGGATGGAGGGAGATGCCGACAACCATCACAGCAGACGGGCGCGCGGAAACGGAAAATACCGGCACGGGATTGTATGTTCTGGCGCAGAAAGTGGAACAGTTGGCATGTGGTAATACTGTGATCGAGCGGCAGGTTGGTAATACGCAGGTGAACGTGACGTGTCCTGCCGGTAGTACGGCGGCGGTCAACATCGAGTTGGAAGAAACTCTTCCCGACCAGTTGCGCTTCGAGGATACATTCGTCGCTGGCGTGACGCTTTCCGGCCCTGTGACTGGCAGCCTGACTTTCGATGTACCTGCCTCGCCGACCGGTGAACTGTATAGCCTGCTGCGCTTCGATCCGGCCCTGTACGATGGGGCGGGCGGCTGGGTGGTCGTGGCAGATGGCGTCTCTGCTGCGTTGGAAATGCCCGGTACGTATATTTTGGTGCTTCATCCCCCGGAAGAGTAAACAAAATCGTTGAATGCGCCTGTGAAAAGCAGACTCTCCAACAAGAGTTGGATGATTTGTTGTTCGTTACCGAGCACGAAAAATATGTCCGATTGTGTGTATCCCTGTTCCCTGCGGCTATTACCGGATTTTGAAGCTGGCGCGCACGATTGCGGATCTGGCGGGGAGTGAAGCGATCCAGCCTGCGCACCTGGCCGAGGCGTTGCAGTATAGACCAAAAATTTTGATGGGGTAATAAACGAAGACACGATTCCACGGTTTGACGAGAATGTCGCCCAGTTCTGGAGCACGGCATCCCGATGGGTGAGTTTATCGCTTTTTGGGCTATCAACTGGGCAAGAAGAAAAGGCAGATGTACTTTCTCCCTCCCCAGTTGCATAGCCACTCACTGCGGCGCTAAGAGCCTGTCCTGAGTGTAGTCGAAGGATCGCTCTCCAGCGTTGCCCTATCCTCCGAGTGAGAAGGATATTTTATCGCCACTGGAAAACGACAATATTTCGGGTAACATTTCCTTGTGAGGCAACGATACTTCACAAAGTTACCTTTTTATGAGGCAATTCGGGAGACTCCCCCGGGTTGACATTTGTGCTATACTATTAGGTAATAATATAGAGGCTTACGAAACGAGCTTCCGTACGGTAAAAGGTGATACACACATAGTTTTATCAGGCATACACTCAAGTGAGTCAAGGAGGTGCGTGTGATACAAAATATTGATAAGAATCCCATCAACCGTCCATAAACCGAATACTTCATGTCTCCCCTAAGGAAAGGAGTAAATATGTTTATTATACGCGTCAATATGACCGACCAGACCTACAAGGTGGAGGATGTACCGAAAGCCTATCAATATCTAGCGGGGCGTGCGATGACATCCACTCTCGTTGCAGATGAAGTTCCACCACTTTGCCATCCGCTCGGACCAAATAACAAGCTCGTTTTCTCACCCGGAATCGTCACCGGCACTCCTGCCCCGACCTCGGCCCGCATCTCAGTCGGCGCTAAATCCCCGCTTACCGGGGGCATCAAAGAGACCAACGCTGGCTCCTCCTGGGGAGCAGACCTTGCCGACATGCAGGTCAAGGCTTTAGTGCTGGAGGGGCAGCCCAAGAAAAAAGGCAAATATTGGGGGTTGCATATCGCCTGGGACAAGGGTGCAGGCAAGCCCAAGATCGAGTTCTTCGATGCCAGCGAGTACACTGGTAAGCCACTGGCCGAGGTGTTCCCGAAAGTCTACAAGAAATTTGGGGACCGCGTCTCCATCAGCGGCGTCGGCCTGGCCGGTGAGTACGGATATGGCAACTCTGGCCTGGTATTCAACGATCAGGCCAAGCGCGCCACCCGTTATGCTGGGCGCGGCGGCCTGGGATCGGTGTTGGCCAGCAAGGGCGTGAAGTTCATCATCCTGGAGCGCAAAGATGCCCCCGGCGTTGGAATCGTGGACAAGCCTCTGTTCGATGAGGGGCGCAAGAAGATGACCGAGGCCCTGCAAACCCACGATATCACCAAGCCTAAAGGCGCGCTCAACTCCTATGGAACCGCCGTCCTGATCAATATTCTGAACGAGGCTGGCGGCCTGCCCACCCGCAACTTTTCCAGCGGGCGCTTCGAGAATGCCGCCAAGATTGCTGGTGAAGCGATCTTCGATGGCAACAAACAACGTCTGGGAAAGGAACTCTATAACCACGCTTGCAGCCCCGGCTGTATCATCCAGTGCTCGAACACCTGGTACAAAGAAGACGGCAGCGAGCACGCCTCCTGCGTCGAATACGAATCCGACTGGGCGCTGGGCGCCGACTGCGGCATTGACAACCTGGACGACATCGCTGAGATGATCAGGCTATGCAACGATTACGGCCTGGATACGATCGAGACCGGCACGACCATTGCGGTGGCCATGGAAGCTGGTGTGCTCCCGTTCGGGGATGGAAAGGGTGCTATCAACCTGATCCACGAGATGGGCAAGGGCACTCCGCTGGGCCGCATCCTGGGCAGTGGGACGCAGGGTACGGGCAAGGCCTACGGCCTGACACACGTCCCAGTGGTCAAGGGTCAATCCATGCCGGCCTATGAACCTCGCGCCGTCAAGGGTATTGGCATCACTTATGCCACCACTACCATGGGCGCCGATCATACAGCGGGCTATACCATTGCGCCGGAAATCCTCGGCGTCAGCGGCAAGCAGGATCCCCTTAGCAATGAAGGTAAAGCAGCTCTGAGCCGAAACTTCCAAATTGCTACGGCTTTCATCGACTCCTGCGGTCACTGCCTGTTCATCGCCTTTGCTATCCTGGATATCGCCAGCGGCTACCAGGGCATGATTGATGAGTGCAACGGTGTGCTTGGCACGAAATGGACAGCCGATGACGCTGCTGCATATGGCGCAGCCGTCCTGAAGAAGGAGCGCGCGTTCAACGAGGCCGCCGGCATCAGCAAGGAGGCTGATCGCATTCCTGAATTCATGAAGCTAGAGCCGCTTCCGCCACATAATCAGGTCTTCGATATACCCGACGAGGCGCTGGACTCGGTCTACGGCGAACTGTAACACCTACCTGAATGCGGACAGGGCAGGAACACTGCCCTGTCCGTTGCTTTTTGGCGCACAGATGCCTAAAGTAACGATGACCAACGGAAGGGGGCTTGTCCTGCCTGAGGATTTCTTGCAGCGCAGGCATCTCCCGAGGGAGTTGGATTGTTGGCTTGACGAGCGTGATGGGGAACTGATCCTTCATCCTTGTCTCCCCGACCTGCGCAAGCTCTACGTCGAACCGACCACGGCTTGCAACCTGAAGTGTCGTATCTGCATCCGCAATACCTGGGAGGATCCGATCGCTCACATGTCCATGCAGACCTATCAACTTATCGTTGATAGCCTGGTTGATCTGCCAGACTTGAAACGCGTCGTCTTCACCAGTTTTGGCGAGCCCTTTACGCATCCGCGTCTCTTGGACATGATCGAAGCGGTGCGGAAACGCGATCTGGCGGTGACGGTCGGAACCAATGGTTTGCTGCTCGACACCAAGATCGCCGCCGAACTGGTCAAATTGGGCGTCGAGCGGGTGATGGTGTCCATTGACGGCGGTAAGCCTGATACTTATGCCGCCGTGCGTGGGGCCATGCTTTCTCAGGTGGTCGAGCATATCCGTGGCTTGAACGAGGCCAAACGTGCGTTACGCTCCCTGTATCCTGCCGTGGGGATCGAGTTTGTCGCTTTACGGAGCAACGTCGCCGAATTGGATGTCCTTGCCAAGATGGCGGCAGAGTTGAACATCTCCCGTATGTTGGTCAGTAACGTCCTCCCTTACACAGAGGAGCTGCGCGAGGAGGTGTTGTATAGTTACGAGCCGGTTCCGCCCTTCAAGGCCAGCGGCTGGGCGCTGAAACTGGATGCCTGGGTATCGTGGGCCACGCAAGAGATGCCGCGCATGCACTGGGGCGCGGAGCGACGCTGCCGGTTTGTCCAAGATCACGCCAGCATAGTCGGCTGGGATGGGGGTGTTTCACCGTGCTATGCGCTTTCACACAATTACAGTTACTATGCCGTTGACGGTCGTAAGAAACAGGTCAATCGCTATATTCTTGGGAACGTGAATGATGCGTCTCTGGCAGACATCTGGACCTCCGAGGAATATGAGCGCTTCCGCAGCGAAGTGAAAGCCTACCGCTTCCCTTCCTGTCCAGACTGCGACTTGCGCGAATCCTGTGACCTGCGTGAACGGAATCTTGGCTGCTGGGGCTGGAACCCTTCCTGCGCGGATTGTCTGTGGGCCCAAGGCATTATCCGTTGCCCGTGAGGAGACAGGCATGCGTATCCATGTAAAACTCTTTGCAACCCTGGTTCGCTACCGGAGCGGAGGCCAGGCCGGAAAACCTTTTGAAGTTGAGCTGCCGGAAGGAGCTACCATGCAGGATTTGATTACCTGTTTGAGGATTCCGCCCGAAGAGACGCGCATCACGTTCGTCAATGGGATCGTGCAATCACCAGATTGGATGCTCAAACAAGGCGATGAGGTCGGAATATTCCCGCCAATCGGAGGAGGGTAAATGGCTGAGATTCTCGTTGACGTGTGGCTGTATGGCGAACTGGCACGCTATGGCGGCGAGGCTAACCAGGGCAGTTTTGCAAATCCAAAAGTCAACTTGCCGGCTGGCAGCACCGTCGGTGACCTTCTGTTACACCTGCAGATACCTGCTGAGGCGCGTGGCATCACTTTTATCAATGGTGAATTGAGCGCCATGCCGGGCATACAGCCAGATCTCGATCACCCCCTGCGGGATGGCGACCGGGTGGCCTTCTTCCATTTGCGCAGCATGTGGCCGTTTCAATACCGTTTCGGAGTGCGAATGGCGGACGAAATGTCTGAGGCAATGCGGGCCAGTAAAGACCAGGGCTTGCACCATGCGTACAAGGACGAATAGAGGCTACGCAACGGTAGGGAGGGTCGGATGTTAGTCCCACATGTCCACCACGGCGAAGATGCGGTCGGCGCGGAGGATTTGCTCACCTCGTAGGCCGCGCGGGTAACCGCTGCCGTATACTCTTCCCGCTTGACAGCTCCAGCAAGATGCCCGGCTTGTTGAAAGGTGTGAACCTGGGCTTCGCGGGTATAGCGCTTTGAGTGCGTCTCGCTCTGCTGAAACATATAGATATTTTCGGAGGAGAACATGAAAATCGCAGTTATCGGAAGCGGCGGTGTAGGCGGCTATTACGGCGGCTTGCTCACACAACAAGGCCACGCGGTGACCTGCGTGGCCGGCGCGCTGGACGTGAAAAACTACACGCTACGCGATTTTGCCTCGCGCTTTGAGTTCTCCCGGCAGCAAACTGGCGTAAATAAAGGCATGGGTGGGTACTTCAACGTCCACCTCTTTTGCCAGCCGCACCACCGCCCCGTTCTGCGCCTCCAATTCAGATGGCCGGCCTTCGATGATGTCGCGCTGCATCGAAGCCATCGTGGCGGGCGGGATGTTATCAATAAAAGACATCGTCTTTTGAATGATACCTGGGGATAGCGTGATGCCGCGCGCTTCGGCGACCGCCGCGACCTCTTCCATCGCCCGCAGCAGCATATCACGCGTCTCCGCCACGCTGCGGATGACGCCGGCCGGCTGGCGCGTCACCGCGCCAACGCCGCTGATGGCGGCGATGAACAGGAATTTCTCCCACAGCGCCGCGCGAATGTCAGCCGGGACGGCCACCGTCACGCCCTGGCAGCGTTCGAAGACCTGACGCAGTCTTTCCACCCGCTCGCTCGTGCGCCCGTCCAGTTCCCCAAAGGCAATGCGGGGCGGAATGGCAACGTGCTGGATGTGCCCAGGGCCGGCAATGAGCGCGCTGACGTGGCACAATCCGCCCAGCACGTGCTCCGCGCCAAGGACGGCCGCCAGTTGATCGGGCGCGTCCACGCCATTTTCGAGCGGGATGACCATTGTGTTTGGCCCGACCATCGGCTTCATGGCCTCGGCGGCTTCGCTTACCTGCCAGGCCTTGACCGTCACCAGCACCGCGTCCACTACACCGACTTCAGCAGGGATGTCCGTTGCCTGCACGGGATGGGTGACAAAATCTCCCGCGATGCTATCCACCCGTAAGCCGCTCTGACGGATGGCCTTCAGATGTTCGCCGCGGGCGATGAAAATCACATCCTCACCGGCCTGGGCCAGCCGCCCGCCGAAATAGCCGCCCACGCCGCCGCTCCCGAAAACAGCGATACGCATGATAAACCTCCTCGTCAGTTAGAATTCCCTAGACTTCCGAAGTCTTGGCCCCCTTCGGGGGTGTTTCCCCCTACGGGGACGCGGCGCGAAGAATTCGGAAGTCTCCACATTGCAGCGTAACACATCAGAAAGTACAGTGTTACAAAGGATGGAAATTATTGCCGTTGATGGCCTTGTTCCAGCGCATCTGCAGCCCGCCGGGCATAGGGCGAAGCAGGCCAGGTATCTATCACGGCATTGAACTCGCGTATGGCCAGGGCTTCCAAACCCTTACGGCGGTAGGCTACGCCGAGATTATAGTGGGCAGCGGCCTCATGGCGGAGGCCCAGAAAGCCTTCACCGGCTTTCTGCAATATGCCTGTAAGTGCGGCAATGGCATTGTCAATTGCCCCTTGTTGCATTGACATTACAGCTCGATTAAGTTGTATAATAAGTTTGCCGGTTGAGTCGGGCCACAATCGGCTCGCCAGAAGATAAAGAGCCTCTGCTCGATCAAAGCGCTTGCGTTCAGCAAATGAATTGCCTACATCCACCAACAGACGGACGCGCATGGTAAGCAAATACACGAGAAAAAGAAACAGGGCTGGGTGGGTCGGATAACCGCTTAGCGCGGTCAAGCCGCTGACAGCCAACGTAATCAGCGTTGCCTCTATGGCGAAGTGGAGCGACAGCCCCTCCCGCCGCAGAAGCGAAAGCCCGCCAAAGATCACAACGTAGGCGAAACCTTCAATCAATAGTAATGCGGGCAGAGACATAATTTACCTCCGATTAGCGAGAATTTGATTGCCATAGTATACAACGGATGGATGAAAAAGAGTGTTTTTCGACTGAATTTATCCGCCAGCAAGAGAGGGGAATATCGCATCGTCCTTCGATTACCAAAAGGAGGCGCCTATCGAATTAACTCCAGTTATCCCGCGTTCGTACGAGTGCTGAAACGTTTCGCAAACTCAACAAACGGAGGAAGAAATGAATTCAATTCTAGCGCTCGTCGTTGGCGTGGTTGCCATTGCAGTGGGATATGGCGTTTACGCCAAGACGATCAATAAGAATATCATCCAACCCGATGACAAAAAAGCCACCCCGGCCAAGATGTTCATGGATGGCGTGGATTTCACTCCGGCCAACCGCAACGTCCTGTTCGGGTACCAGTTCAAGTCCATTGCCGCCCTGGGGCCAATCCTTGGCCCGATCATCGCTGTCCAATGGGGCTGGCTGCCAGCCCTGCTGTGGATCATCCTCGGCACCTTCTTCATCGGCTGGGTGCAGGATTACACCAGCATCATGATAGGGGTGCGTGAGGAAGGAAAATCCTTCGGTGCGCTCAGTTATCAGCTAATCTCGCCCCGCTCGAAGATAATCCTCCTCACCTTCATATATTTCTATCTGTGGCTGATCATGGGCTCCTTTGGCGTCCAGGTTGGCTATAACCTGCTGACCATCACGGCCGTGCCGCTGGGCGTGATCATCGTGATCCTGGTTGGCGTCCTGGCAGGTCAGATGACCTACAAATGGAAGCAGGACATCATTCTCACCTCGGTCATCACCGTGGTGCTTTCCTTTGTCGGCATCTGGCTGAGCACGCTCCAGCCTGTCAGGGACTTCTTCAGCCTGCTGTATGGCTACCACCTCGCCGAGGACGGCAAGACTCTGGTCAGCCCCACCCTGTTCCTGACGGTGACCCAGGCCAAGTTCGTCGGCAGCCTGCTGGTGGTGATCATCTGCTACTTCGGCGCGGTGCTGCCCATCTGGCGCTGGGCGCAGCCGATCAACTACGTGGCCTTTTGGATTGTCTTCTTGGGCATCCTGGGCGGCGTGGTCGGTCTGCTGATCTGGCGGCCAGGCATGGGTGACTTCCCGGCGTACACCGGCTTCACCGTCAAAGGACTTGGACCGTTATGGCCGATCCTGTTCGTGACCATCGCCTGCGGCGCGATCTCAGGTTGGCACAGCCTGGTCTCCTCGTCGGGGACGGCCCGCCAAATTGAGAAAGAGACCGACGCGCTGTACGTGGGCGGCGGCGCCATGTTCCTGGAAATGTTCTTCGCCGTCATGGCTTTCCTCACCGCCACGGTTGCATTCGGTAGTTTCCAGGGATACGTAGATGCTGGTGGCGGGGCAGCCGCGGCCAAGGTCTTCTCAGTCGGCCTGGCGACCTTCATGAACCATTGGGGCCTGCCTATGACCCTGGGCACCGTCTACGGCTCGGTGTTCCTCACCCTGATGGCCCTGACCATCATGTACCTGGTGGTGCGCTTCATGCGCGTGGCCTCCGCCGAGGCGTTGGGCGATAAGATGCCCATCATGAAGAACGTCCACGTCGGCACCATCATCGCACTGCTCTTCACCCTGGCGCTGATCTGGCTGGTGCCCTTCCTGCAGATCTGGGTGATGTTTGGCGCGGCCAATCAACTGATGGCCTCGCTCGCCCTGCTGTTGGTGACCCTGTGGTTGAAGTCCAAGGGCAAGAAGTACCAGTGGACGCTCTGGCCCTTCCTGTTCATGTTCGTCACCACCATCGCGGCGCTGCTGTACAAGGCTTACGAGGCCTTCTTCAAGAACCTGCCCAAGATCGCCGATCCGGTGGCGAACAAGATCGCCAGTGTTGGCCAGTTTGCCACGGCGCAGATCATCATTGGCGCTGTGGCGCTGGTGCTGGTCGTGGCTGCGCTACTCCTCGCGTGGGATGCCCTCAAGGCATTCCGCGCCCCCGCTGCCAAGGCAGCCGCCCAGGCAAAGGCGTAACCCGATCACTGATTCATGATGTGCGACGCACCTTTCAGGTTGCGTCGCACATCCATGTAAGCACCTGGCACCCATGCAACCCGTTGAAGTCGAGGTGTTCTCCCCCGTTCCTGAGGGATGGGGCATCTGCCTCTCATGCGAGATGTTGATGGCGCGCGCCAACATGGGCAATGCCCCTTACGAGCGTGGGCTGGATGAGTACCCGCCCGAATGGAGGGAGGACTTTCAACGCCTCTCCGACCTGGTCCTCGAGGTGGCGGCGCGTCACGGCGAGAACATCCTCATCCGTATCTGGGACCCGCGCTCGCTGCAGGGGATGTTCAAGTCCATCCGCTACGGCGTGCGCTGCTATCCAACGTTTGTGGTAAACGGACACGAAAAAGTGACCGGGTTGGATGCCGCTCTGCTGGAACAAGTTTTGCGATCCCAGGGGCCGTAAACATATGGGTGATGAAGGTATAATTCACACCATAATGCGCGCCCGTTTCTCCCGCTGGAAACAATCCCTGCGCCAGTTTTTCGCAGCCATCGGCCAGATGATCTATGGCGCGACCGTTTATGAGATGGTGCGTGACCTTCACAAGGAACGTTCGCACCTCGAGCATTTATTCATCCTGATTGTTTTTGGTGATATTCTTGGCATCCCCGTTCTGCCACCCTATTACAGCCTGCGCTTGCTGCCTTATGCCATGCCCAACTTCATGGGCTGGAAGCGCAGTATGTCGCGCGAACGGGACTTGACCGACTTGTGTGACCAGTAGATAACCTGAATTTCTCAGGGTAGAATTCCACATTACCAGAAAAGGAGTCTAGTATGGCAGACGAAGAGAAAAAACCAAGGTTTTTCGATGGATTGAAGAGCGTCTTGTACGGTATGGCCGGCCACGACATGGCCCGCTTTGCGCTCAAGACGCGCGGCAGCATGGAGCACTTGTTCATCCTCATCACGATGGGCGACCTGCTCGGTATCCCCATCCTGCCGCCGTATTACAGCCTGCGCCTGCTGCCTTACGTGGTGCCGCAGATCAGCACCTGGAAGCGGCGCATGTTGCGCGAAAAAGACTTGACAGATGCGTTAGCCTAGGAGCAACCCATGTCTATGCGTGAAGTTTTTGATAAAAATCCTGATAGGAGATACATCATGTTCGGCGGCAAGGGTGGCCTGGGCAAGACCACCTTCAGTGCCGCCACGGCCTACTGGCTGGCAAAGCAGGGCTACAAAGTATTGGTTTTCTCCGTAGACCCGCAGGCCAGTCTCTCCGACATCTTCAAACGCGACATCTTCGGCAAAGGGCCGGTCGAGATCATGCCCAACCTGTACGCCCAGGAAATTGACGCCGACCAGCGGATCAAGGAGTATCAGGAAGAGATCCGCCAGAAGATCCGCGATATGTACGGCCTGCCCGAGATCCCCGAGGAGATCGAGAACTACATCCAGGCCGCGGCCGCCGAGCCGGCCATGGAAGAGAGCGCCATCTTCGACGAAGTGGTGGACATTGTCGGCAGCGGCAACTACGACTATTACATCTACGACCTTGTACCGTTGGGCCACGCCCTCTACTACCTGAGCATGGCCTCGGTCTACGACGAGTGGATTGATAAGATCACCAAACTGCGCGAGGAGATGGAAGAGTACTCGCAGGTTGCGTCGGTCATGCAGCGCAAGAAGGAAAGCGAAGAAGATCAGATCCTCAAGGAACTGCAATTTATCAAGCATCGTATCAATACTTCATCCGGCATTCTGACCGACAAGCAAAAGACCGCCTTCTTCTTTGTCGTCGTGCCGGAAGAAATGATCATCCTGGATACGAAGAAAGCCGCTGGCCTGTTCGCCAAATTCGACGTGCCGCTGGCTGGCTATATCGTCAACCGCGTCATTCCGCCGGAACTGGCCGGTCAAGACATCCCCGCCTACCTGCGCAACCGCATGGAGATGCAGACGACCTACCTGAAAGAAATTGACCAGGTCTTCTCCGGCGAAGTGCTGGCGCGCATCCCCGAATTCGAGCGCGACATCACCGGCCTGCCCATGATCGAGCGCATGGCAGATGTTATGTTTGGAGGTAAGTGATGATCGAGACACCTATGCAACAATACATGGCCCAAAGACCGAAGCTGAAGTACCTCTTTTTCGGCGGCAAGGGCGGCGTGGGTAAGACCGTGATGGCCGGCGCGGCGGCCATCTGGGCTGCCCGGCAGGGCCGGAAAACTTTGCTGGCCTCAACCAACCCGGTCCACTCGCTGAGCAGCCTGCTCGGACAGAATGTCTTCGGTAAGCAAACTCCTGTCGAGGGCGTTCCTAATCTGACGGCCTACGAGATTGACACGCACGATACGATCGAGAAATCCAAGAAGGAAATCCGCGAAAAAATCGAGTGGTTCCTCAAATACGCTGACATCAAGACCAAAGCGGAAGAGTTTGTCGAATCGGCCACCATGAACCCGTCCTTCGAGGAATCGGCTATGTTCGAGAACATGATTGACCTGATGTTCGACGACGAGTACGAGGCCTATGTCTTCGATACCGCCCCGACCGCCAACGCCCGCCGTTTGCTGGGCATGACCAGCGTGTACTCGATGTGGGTCAACAAAATGGTTCAGAGTCGTGAAGAGGCCAAGAGTCTGAAGGATCTGTTATCCTACAGTAAGAAAAAGCAGGAGAAAGACCCGCTAATGGATTACCTGCTCAATTTACGTGAGCGTATGAGCCACGCCAAGACCCTGCTCACCGATGACAGCCTGACCTCGTTCTTCTTCATCACCCTACCCGAGGCGTTGCCGATCGCGGTCATTACCCGCTTCATCGGCTGGTTCAGCGAATTCAATATCCCTGTCGGCGGCGTGATCGTCAACATGCTGATTGACAAGAACAGTGTCAAGAAAGACGCGCCTGATTTCGTCAAGAACCGCGTCGCCATGCAGGAAGAGCACATGGAAACCATCTGGAAGGAATTCGATGGCCAGGTGCGCGCCATCCTGCCGCTCTTCGAGACCGAGGTGCGCGGCGTGGAAATGCTCAAACGCACAGCAAGCTTGCTCTTCGCCGAGTAAATAAGAGGCTGTCCAAAAAGTAGGGCAAGATAATATCTTGCC
>Ga0163200_1000736_pt1 | contig 13191 bp, 15 predicted proteins | sample PL_2010_200m_FD_113535 | JGI IMG/M metagenome (GOLD analysis project Ga0163200, IMG submission 113535) | Freshwater microbial communities from Powell Lake, British Columbia, Canada to study Microbial Dark Matter (Phase II) - PL_2010_200m | ecosystem: Environmental > Aquatic > Freshwater > Lake ... | reverse complement strand
TCGAAAAGCATAGCCGCATTGATGATCCCGTTTTTCGTTTTTCGCTTTGCTTCCTTATTAACCACCAAGGACTCAAAGGGGCCTTCGTGTTCCTTTGTGTCGTCCTTCGTGTCCTTCGTGGTTTTATGTTCGATTTCCCCCAGCAGTTTCAAGTTGGAATAGTGCGTTGTTACCACACCGTATGCCCCTGTTCCGGCCATGGTAAGAAGTGCCGCTTCGGCAATGGCGCCACCCACCGATGGGTCTGTCCCGGATCCCATTTCATCGATCAGGAAAAGACTGTGCTCATCCAAATTCTCCAGGAAGAACTTCATGTTCAGCAACTTCGAGGTGTAGGTGCTGAGGTCGTTCTCCAGCGACTGCTCATCCCCGATATCGATCATGATCTGCCGGAAGATGCCGAATTCAGAATCTTCGCGCGCCGGTGGCAACAAGCCGCATTGTACCATATACTGGAGCAACCCGACTGTTTTCAGGCAGATCGACTTCCCTCCCGCATTGGGTCCGGAGATCACGAGCACCCGTCCGTCGCTGCCCAGCGTGATATCCTGGGGCACTACGATCTTTTTCGCCTTTTTATGGGAAAGGTAGAGGAGCGGATGCACCGCCTGGTGCCATTGCAGATGAGGTTGATCCACGATCCGTTTGCAGAGGACTCCGCCAATTTGCAGAGCCAGTTGTGCCTTTGCCCGGATACAATCGAAGGTTCCCAGTAACCGGTTCACCTCTAGTAGTTCGGGAATATGCGGACGGATCTGATCCGCCGCATCGGTTAGAATCCGTATGATCTCCCGCCGCTCGGCGTACTGAAGTTCCCGGATCTCATTGTTCATCTCAAACAGCTCCACCGGCTCCACATAGACGGTTTGTCCGGTGGCTGATTCATCGTGCACCACCCCCTGGATCTTCCGTTTGTGTGCGCTGCGAAAGGGGATCACCAGCCGTCCGTCCCGAACTGTCACCTCCGCGTCCTCATCGGTCCAGCCGATCTTCTTCACCTCTGAAAAGATTTGATTCATCCGTTTCGTCACTCCTCCTGAAAGCCGGTTGATCTCCCGCCTGATCCTGCCCAACTCGTTGGAGGCACTGTCGCGCACCCGGGACTTTTCGTCGAGAATCCGGTCGATCAGATCCCTGATGTACGACAATGAAGAATGAGGAATGAGGAATGAGGAATCTATTTTTTTATTTCCACTTTGTCGTTCAATCTTCGTACTTGACTTCTGGCTTCTGACCTCTGACATCTGACTTCCTTCCAACATGTTGGCCAGATTGGGGTAGGTTTTAGTGCGCTCTTCGTTAAAAAACCGGAGTATCTCCAGAAAAGTCGTCAGTGCTGATCGGAGCTCCGACAGTTCTTCCGGTTCAGGAAAGGTGTTCTCGATACGGAGGTGGTTCAGTAAGGGGGTCGGATCTGTAAAAAACTGAAGCGGGAATGATTCTCCGGAAAGCAGTATCTGGCGGAACTCTTCGGTCTGGGAAAGATGGGTGGTAATCTCCGGGTGATCAGCAAAAAACCGCATCTTCTCCACTTCCTCCCTGCCCAAGTCGGAGAGGCATAACCCTTCGAGGAGTTCTCTGATCTGGTCGAATCCAATTTTTTTTTCGAAATCCGGAGGGAAAACCATCAAATTTTTAAGCAAAGATACTTTTATTACTTTTTTCTTCACCACAATAGGCACAATAGGACACATTAGTATCCCTTTTGCAATCTTGCAAATAGTTCGGTTACAAATGTCTTTTGACCTTCCTTAAAAATATTTGTACAATTAAAATTCAATAATATTCCTTTTGGTTTCCCCAACAGTTTCAAATATGTAAGTAATTGAGCTTCATGGATGGGAATTAATATTTCTACCGCTTTAATTTCAACGATGATGATGTCTTCTACCAACAGATCGAATCGGAGATCACAATCAAGGTGCAATCCTTGGAAAAACAACGGAACTTTTTGCTGCATAACGAGACGTAATCCTCTTTTTCTAAGGATATGTATTAAGCATTTTTCATAAATACTTTCCAGCAGTCCTGGACCTAATTCTTTATGTACTTCAATGGCTCCGCCAATAATCTGGTGTGTTAGCTCATTAATGATTTTCTGTGTCATGTTGAATACATTTAATATTGGAATAAACTTAAATTCTATTGTGTCCTACTGTGCCTATTGTGGTGATAACAACCATTAATCCGGAAAACCATTAAAAGGTTAACTCGATGTTGAAAAAAATTTTAATTTTACTATCACGAAATGCGAAATGCAAATTTCCTACTGCATACTGCCAACTGCCAACTGAAACATGGACCCCATTATCGACCCGGTTGACCCCAAACTGCTCCTCAGCGAGCTTACTGAGCACAAGTTTGTCCGCCATACCAACAACGGCCGGCGACTGATTTATGTCTTCACGGCTCACGACAGTCCGAACCTGATGAAAGAGGTGGGCCGGTTAAGGGAGATCACCTTCCGCGATGCCGGAGGAGGGACGGGAAAATCAGTCGATATTGATGAGTTCGATACCGATGAATCGCCGTTTCAGCAGTTGATCGTATGGGATCCGGCCGACAAAACCATCGTGGGAGGATACCGGTTCATCCATGGGAAAGAAATTCCTATCAACGACAAAGGCTGCATCAACTCAGCCACCGGGGAGCTATTCAACTTCACCGCCAGGTTTATTCGCGATTACCTTCCCGAATCCATTGAACTGGGCCGGTCGTTCGTCCAGCCCAGTTACCAGCCCACCTTCAGCCTTCGTAAAGGAATGTATGCTCTGGATAACCTGTGGGATGGCCTGGGCGCGATGATCATTGACAACCCCGACGTGAGGTTCTTCTTCGGAAAGATGACAATGTACCCCTCATACGATAAAACCGCTCGGGATATCATCCTCCATTTCCTGAACAAGTTTTTCCCCGATGAACTTCACCTGATGTCTCCCTTTGAACCGATCCGGATAGAAACCCCAACTGACTTCCTTTCCCAGATATTTACGGCTCCCACGTTTGAGGAAAACTACAAGACCCTGGTACAGACCATCCGGAAATACCACGAAGCGGTTCCTCCCCTCGTAAATGCCTATATGAGCCTCTCCCCTACCATGATGACCTTCGGCACGGCAATCAATCATGAGTTTGGTGATGTGGAAGAAACCGGGATCCTGATTCACATTGAAGATATCTATCCGAGGAAAAAGGACCGGCATCTTTCAACCTATATCCAGCGGCTTTACAAGTTGCGGAACTGGCGGTGGAGGAGAAAAACTTCTTTTATTTGTTTTCTGTAGGAGTCGTCGGTTCCGGAGTTTGTTCAGCGGGCTCAACCTCTGCTTTTTTTGCAGGAGCTTTTGCTATAGCCTTTTTCTTCGGAGCTGCTTTCTTTTTCGGAGTTGCTTTTTTCTTTGGAGTTGTTTTTTTCTTTGGGGTCGGTTTCGCGGCTGGCTTTTCGCTGTTCGCTTCTGGCTGTTCGCTTTTTGCTACTGGTTTTTCGCCTTTCTCAATTGGCTTTTCGCTTTGCTTCGTCCCCCGAGTACTCGGGGTCCTCGCAATGACAGCTTCTTTTTTCGGTTTCAGCCCTGGTTTCTTTCGCGCTTTTTTGGCGACAGGTTTAATTTGTGCTACCACTTTTTCTTCTTCCTTCTTCCCTCTTACCTCTTCCTTCGTCTTCGGCGGTCTTCCACGTTTTTTCTTCGGTTTCTCAGAGGCTTCAGCCTTGATCTCCCGGCCCAGTTTTTTCAAAATATTTTTAATCTCCGCGATGTAATTTTCAGCTTCCTGTAATTCCAGTTCGTAATGATTCTTCAGAAATTCAAGTTCGCCTTCAGAAAATTTAATTGTCTTCATAAAAATCGAATTAATTAATTATTGAATTTTTTTCAAATATAAATTAATTTATCCATGGAATGCAAATTTTCGTTAATTAAAATATTTCTAAATTAGCCGCTTAATTCTTAATTCTTAATTGTGAGCGAAGTTCCCTGGTACGCGTTGTACACCCGGCCCCGGCACGAGAAGAAGCTGGCGGATTTGCTGAATGAAAAAGGCATTGAGGCCTATTCCCCGGTTCGAAAGGTGCTGAAACAATGGAGCGACCGGAAAAAGATGGTGGAAGAGCCGTTGATCCGGTCGTATTGCTTTGTACGGGCCAATCCAAAATGGTATTTCGAGGCCCTGAATACCCACGGGGCTGTTCGGTATGTTTGGTTCAGCGGCAAAGCAGCTCCGATCCCAGACCGGCAGATCAACGTATTGAAAGCCTTGGTGGGAAGCGACCTGGAGGTGGAACAGATCTCCGCGAACCTGAAGCCGGGTTCTCTCGTAAAAGTGACAGCCGGGCCCCTGATCGGAACCATCGGGGAACTGGTTTCCCTTGCAGGAAATAAAAAAGTGATCATCCGGATCGACCACCTGGAAACCGTGTTGTCGGTGACGATTTCCCCATTGCTCCTGGAAAAGTTGCCTGAAAGCATGGCCGTTGAGAAGAAGGGGAAGGAGGAGAGGTATAAGAGGTTTTGGTAATTAATTACTAATTACAAATTACGAATTACTAATTGAATTACCAATGCATAATAAAACATTCTATCAAATTGATATTCAATATATTAGTAATTGATAATTTATTGGTAATTTTTCTTTAGTAATTAGTAATTATCTCCTCCTCCTCTGTCATTGCTCTGTGACTCAGAAGGCGAAGCTTTATCTTCTTGATTTTAAGGTTTTCTGTATGGCAGTGAGTATTTTGAGAAGTTCTTCACAATCAGATAACATTGAATTTGCTTGTTTATCAGAGATATAGTGCCCATCATGAAGTAATCTAAGCCAAAAATGCACTTCTCTGGCCTCCTTATAGCAAATGGTAATTTTAGCCAGGAAGTCTCTTTTTGAACTTCCTCCTAATGCCTCTTCTAAATTGGCCCCAATTGATGTCCCTGCACGCAACATTTGTTTTGAAAGAGCATACTCATTCTTAGTAACCAAGTACCGATAGAGATTGACAATTCGCAAAGCGAATTGGTAAACTTTCTGCTCTAAAACATTCTCTTTCATAGAATTTTTTCTTCATTAATCCAAAAAAATCAAAAAGGTTATACCTCGCATGAAAAAAATATTGGTAATTTTTACTTCAATTAGTAATTAGTCTTTAGTAATTGGTAATTTGTTAGACATCTACATCGTCATCATCGTCATCCTCTTCCTCCTGGTCGCCCTCTACCAGGAGTGGAGCCAGCCGTCGCTGATCTTTCTGCTGGCGGTGGTGGTCTTTTACTTCTCCGGGATCATCTCGATCGGAGATATCCTGCATGGCCTTTCCAATGAGAGCATCATCCTGATCCTGCTGCTGATCATCATCAGCGAGGTGGTGAAGAAAACGGCAGTCATCGGATTTGTGCTGAACCGGCTGTTGCGACCCAACCTCACCTACCGGAAGTTCATGACCCGGATGACGACCGGCGTCGCCTTCTTCTCAGGCTGGATCAACAACACCCCCCTGGTGGCCTTCATGATGCCTTTCGTCTACGACTGGGCCCGGAAAAAAGGGATCTCGCCGTCCAGGGTACTGCTGCCACTCTCCTACGCTGCCCTGATGGGGGGTACCATTACGCTGATCGGTACCTCCACCAACCTGGTGGTCAATGGATTGGCGATTGAATCAGGACTGCCGTCCCTGCACCTCTTTGACTTTATCTACGTGGGAATCCCGGTGACGATTCTCGGTACTCTGTACCTGATCTTCATCGGATCCAGGTGGCTGCCCGACCGGGAGAATGCGTTGAGTCAGTACGATGAAAAAGTGCGGGAATACCTCACCGAAACCATCGTTCCTCCCCTTTCCAGCTTCACGGGGAAAACCATCGAGGAGGCAGGTTTGCGTAACCTGAACGACCTGTACCTGGTCCAGATCCTCCGCAACAAAGAGATCATCACTCCGGTATCGCCCCGGGAGGTGCTGCAGAAGAACGATTGCCTCTTCTTTGCCGGGAATACCGGACGGATCATTGAACTGGTGCAGGGGACCAAAGACCTGATCCTCCCCTATGGCACCAAGATGATCAATCAGCCGCAGAACAACATCGTGGAAGCAGTGATCCCCGACGGTTCCCGCCTCCATAACCAGACAGCCAAAGGATTTCATTTCCGCGATCACTACGATGCCGCCATCATTGCCATCCAGCGGAACAGTGAAAAGCTCCGGGGGAAGCTCGGAGAGATCAAACTGAAGGCGGGGGATCTCCTGCTGCTGGTCACCGGCAAGAACTTCCCCTCCGATGCCGACCAGGACATCCAGGTGGTCACCCAAGTCAAACAGATCGAACGGCTGGAGGGGTGGAAAGTCACCGTATTCTATATCATCCTCCTGGCCGCTTTCACCCTGTCGGCAGTCAAGATCCTTCCCCTCTTCATTGGCTTGCTTTGTGTGATCGGGTTCATCGCCATGACCAATATGATCAAGCTCACCGATATCCGCCGGACCCTTGATTTCAATCTGTTCTTTCTGCTGGTGTTGGCACTTGCTATTGGAAAAGCCATTTTCAACTCCGGTCTGGCCGCCCAGATGGCCGACTTCATCATCAGCTTCGCCCGTGATAACTCCCTGGTGGTGATGATCAGCCTCTACCTGATCACCAACATCATCTCGATGTTCGTCACCAATGCGGCTGCTGTTGCCGTTACCTTCCCCATTGCCATAGCGGCCGCAACAGAGCTTGGGGCCGACAATTACAAGCCCTTCATCCTGGCCATCGCCTATGCCGCCTCCGCCGAGTTCATGACCCCCTTCGGCTACCAGACCAACCTGATGGTCTATGGTCCAGGCGGCTATAAGTTCAAGGATTACCTCCGCGTGGGTGCTCCGCTGTCGCTGATCTACCTGGTGGCGACGATTGTGATTTTGAAACTTGTCTTCGGATATTAGATGCCGGATGTCGAGGCACTTACAAATGAAAACCACAAAGGGCTCAAAGGATGGCACAAAGGTCACAAAGGAAATCCTTCGTGGCCCTTCGTGTTGTCCTTCGTGTCCTTCGTGGTTAAGTAATAATTCGTAATTTCGTAATTCGTAATTAGTAATTCGTAATTAGTAATTAGTAATTAGTAATTAAACATGGACCTCGCCCCCTACGAAGACCGGATAAAATTGATGCGCTCCCTGATGTGGGACTATAACATCCCGCCCGAGCATTGCCTGGAAGTGCTGGAAGGCAAACGCGAACGAGCAGGCCACTACACGGAAGCGACGCTCTTTCGGAAATTGCTCGAATCGTACCGATGGTTTACGATACTCAGAATCATCCCTCCCAATAGAATCTATACCCTCCTGACCGATGAGGTCATACAATCCCTTCGGTTCAAATCATTATCAAAACGTTATGAATTCATCCGGCAAGAATTACACAGAACTCTATTCCTTACAGGATAGCGTTTTTAAAACCCTCAAACGAAATACATACGGGTTTTATCTGACCGGAGGAACAGCGTTGGGCCGGTTTTACCTGAATCACCGGTATAGCGAAGATCTGGACTTCTTTATGAATGATGTTCCGGACTACCTGACTGCAGCTAACCGGCTCCGTACTGCATTGGAAAAACGGTTCAAGACGTCTTCCGAAAAAGTGATCGTATCCGAATCCTTCGTTCGAATCTGGATTCCAGGCAAGGAAGAACTCAAGATTGAAATGGTCAATGATGTTGCCCACCGATGGGGAGATCCAATCGATACCCCTTCGATTCCATTGGATACAGTAAGTAATATTCTGGCAAACAAGCTGACGGCTATCGTCAGCCGGGATGAGCCAAAAGATGTGTTTGATATAGTCACAATTGCCTCCGTTTATTCCTTTAATTGGTCTACCGTTTTTGAGCACGCCATTCAAAAATCGCTTCTGTCTGAAAATGATGTTCACATGAGGCTGAAGTCATTCCCTGTCACCTGGCTGATTGGCAAAGACTGGTTGATCGCTCCGGTTGATTCGGCGAGCTTCCGGAAAAAACTTGACACGATCTGCTTTGACTTTTTTTATGGGAACGACAACTCCCTGGGCCAGGGGAAAACGCCGATAGAGGAAGCGAAACCCAATGAAGAATGAAGAATTCTCCCGAAATAAAGGCTTTCATCCGCGAGCACAGCTCCCTCTTCTGGTATACCCCGGAAGATAAAAAAGAGGAGATCAGCGAGGATCTGTTGGTCGAAATGGTTCTCAATTACGGGGACATGAAAACGATTAAGCGATTGATTTCCCTTCTTGGTATCAGAAAAATGTCAGAGATCTTCTTTCATTCAATCAATCTGAGCCCCCGTAGGAAAGGCAATTATTTTGACACCACCTGTAACTTTTTTACGCTTTACTTCCAGCGTTATGCATCCTGATATTCTCACCCCCACGCAAGTTGAGCTATTGCCACTTTTAAAAGAATTTCGCAGGAGCTTTTACCTTGTTGGGGGAACGGCTTTTGCTTTACATCTGGGACACCGGAGATCCATCGATTTCGATCTTTTTTGTCACTCTCCACTTAAGAAATCCAGGATCAGGAATAAATTGATGAAGTTCCGGTACCATCAAAAACCTTTGTCTGAAGACATCGATCAGCTTCACCTGATGATCCATTCGGTAAAAGTCACGTTCTTTCAGTTCCCTTACTCTATTGAACATCCGTTGGTATTTGATTCCATCATTACACTGCCTGCCTTGCTCACGCTTTCCTCCATGAAAGCCTTTGCACTCGGCCGGCGGGCCAAATGGAAAGATTATGTGGATCTCTATTTTATCCTGAAAGGGTACTATTCGGTTTCAGAAATTTCGGCAGAAGGCGAAAAGAACTTTCCCGGTCAGTTTTCGGAGAAACTTTTCCGGGAACAACTGGCATTTCATAAAGACATCGACTACTCCGAACCCATCGAATACATAGGCCCTCCAATTCCCGATGATGAAATCCGGGAGTTCCTGATAGAGCGGGCGATAGACCTGGAGAATTAGAATTAAAATTCCAATACCGAAATTCCAAACATAGCTCTTTCGAACATTAGTATTTGGTTATTGGAATTTATTTAGGACTTAGGATTTGGGATTTAGGATTTGGGATTTCATCACCTCATCACTTTCTCTATCACAGCCCTAAATACTTAATGAAAAAATGTTATTTTTGTGGCCATAACCCTATAAACTAATTTTATTGATCCGCCGCGACCTCTATATTGACCAGCTTCGTGACTTTATCGATAAACCCTTGATCAAAGTCATTACCGGCATCCGGCGATACGGTGCAACGGCATACAATCCGTGATGTGGAGCTGTTGGAACGAGTGGTCAGGTTCGTGTTTGATAATGTCGGCAACAAATTCTCTGCCCAAAACGTGGCCGACTACTTCAAAAGCCAGCAACGTAAAATTGATCTGAATACGGTATACAACTACCTGAATGCCCTGGAAAGCGCCTTTATTGTCTATAAGATTCCCCGTTATGATGTAAAAGGAAAGGAAATCCTGAAGACCCATCGACCGAGAATTCACACCGCTCCTTGATATCAGGGATCACCACCCAAAATACGTGGTAACAATGGATGAGACCTGGCGGGATAACATCCAGGGCGTTCAACATAAACACATTGCTGATTTCCTGTTGATGCAAGAGTATTAAATTGTATGAGGAAGGAGTCTATGAAAAAAGCACTGATAACGGGTATCACCGGCCAGGACGGAGCCTATCTGGCCGATTTTCTGCTGAAAAAAGGATACCGGGTATTCGGGACCTACCGGAGGTTGTCCACCCCCAACTTCTGGCGGTTGCAGTACCTCAACATCTTTGAGCAGATCGAGCTGCTGCCCTGTGATCTGATCGACAGCTATTCGATCATCGAGACGTTGAAAACGGTCAGGCCGGATGAGATCTACAACCTGGCCGCACAAAGCTTTGTAGGCGCCTCCTTTGAACAGCCCCTTGCATCCGGCGAGGTGACAGGGCTTGGAGTGACCCGCATGCTGGAAGCGATCCGGCTCATCACCCCGGAAGCCCGTCTCTACCAGGCTTCAACCAGCGAGATGTACGGCGATAACTCATTCCCCTTCCAGGATGAACAAACGGTGTTTTGTCCCTCCAGCCCCTATGCCGCCGCCAAATTGTACGCACACCATGTGGTAAAAATTTACCGGAAGGGATACGGGCTCTTTGCCTCCAACGGGATCCTGTTCAACCACGAATCGCCGTTGCGGGGGATGGAATTTGTGACCCGGAAGATCACCAATGCCGTAGCGAAGATCAAACACGGACTGGAACCCAGTCTGGAACTGGGGAATATCGACTCCAGTCGTGACTGGGGCTACGCCCCGGAGTATATTGAAGCCATGTGGCTGATCCTTCAGCATGAGAAGCCTGAAGATTTTGTGATCGCCACCAACACCACCCATACCGTAAGGGAATTCCTGGACATTGCATTTCGACATGCCGGTCTGTACTGGCAGACCTATGTAAAAACCGAAGAACGATATCAACGCCCGGTGGATGTCAGTTACCTGAAGGGGGATTTCGCAAAAGCCAGGGAGATCCTGGGATGGGAACCTAAAACGGAATTTAAAGAGCTGGTTCAGATCATGGTCGATAAAGACCTCGAGCGCTGGGGCGACTGGCTCGGCGGAAAGCACTTCCCCTGGGATGCCTGGAACTACCCCAATGAGAAGAAGATCCTCTCGCGTAAACTCAAGTACGAATAGATCAGACGCCGGATAATTTGGAATTTTCATTTCCATTTTTCCTTATATTTGCAGAAAAACAGAAATGAACTTCCAGGATGTACGACAAGCTATGTTCACGCTGGGTTGTTTCACCTCCAACCAGGTTTATTCCTTGCAACCGGGGTTCGATAAGAATAACCTGGGAAGATGGGTCAGACAGGGATACCTGGTGAAGCTGCGAAATGGGTATTACAGTTTCCCTGAATACCTGGGAGACAGAGACTTTGCGTTTTTCCTGGCAAACCGGATCTACCGTCCCTCGTATATCAGTCTGCATACAGCTCTTGCCTTTTACGGTCTGATCCCCGAATCGGTCATCCAGATTACCAGTGTATCTTCACTGAAAACAGCGACCTTTGAGAACAGGTTCGGAACCTATACTTATCAGACGCTCCAACCGAGGCTGATGTTCGGTTACGATGCGAGGGCGCTTCCTGGAAATCGCACCCTCCTTTTTGCGAATCCCGAAAAGGCGTTGCTTGATTTGTTATACTTCTATCCTTTTTACAACTCAACGCAGGAGATGGAAGCGCTGCGCATGGATCCTGAAAGTTTGCATGAAGGATTGGACGTGGAATTATTCAAAACTTTCGCAGCCAAGGTTCACAACAAAGCGCTTGAAACCCGATCTATGCTGTTTCTCAAGACCTACGGCTTATGATCCAACTGGAACAGATTCAACACTATTTTCCCCCGTTGGTGCGTGAAAATCCCGCGCATCAAAAGTATATGCTAAAGGAGTACATACAATTACAGATCCTCGATTTTCTGGCCACTACTTCGTATATCAGAAAGATTTCATTCATAGGGGGCACCAGCCTCCACCTGATTAAAGGGATCGACCGCTTCTCGGAAGATCTGGATTTTGATTGCAAGGGATTGTCGCATGAGGAATTTATACAGATGACAGAGGATGTGCTGGTGTACTTGCAACGGTTTGGAATGAATGTGGAAGTCAGGGAAAAACCCAGCGACAAATTGACGGCATTCCGGCGAAATTTACATTTCCCCGGATTATTGCATACACTGGGTCTTTCGGGTCACAAAGATGAAAAGTTCCTGATAAAACTGGAAAGTAAGGATCAACAGGTTCCCTATAAGCCAAAGATGGTCAACATCAAAGGATGTGGGTTTTATTTCCCGTTTCCCTATCCGGGAGATGAGATCCTTTGTGCGATGAAAATTGCTGCATTGCTTTCCCGGCAAAAAGGACGTGATTTCTACGATACGATGTTTTTGCTCGGACAAACAAACCCTGATTACGCATTTCTTTCAGCCCGTTGCGGCGTCAACAATCTAACGGAGCTGAAAGGGGAAGTCACAGAAATGCTTACACATGTAGATCTGCAACAAAAATCAAAAGATTTTGAGCATCTCCTGTTTCAACAACGGAACAGTAAAAGGATTCTCTCTTTTGATTCGTTCATATCAGATTTGAAATTTGGTATTTGATATTTGTTATTTCATCACCTTCATGACCTTCATGACCTTCAACCCGAAACCCCAAACCCGAAACCCGAAACTGAAAAATGCCCGAATACACCTTAAATAACCTGAAAGAACTCGAAGCCGAATCCATCCACATCATCCGGGAGGTAGCTTCCGAGTTTGAGAATCCCGTGATGCTATATTCCATCGGCAAGGACTCTTCGGTGATGGTGCGGCTGGCCGAGAAGGCATTTTATCCCGGGAAAGTTCCTTTTCCGCTGATGCATATCGACTCCAAGTGGAAGTTCCGCGAGATGATCGATTTCCGTGATAATTATGCCAGGGAGAAAGGGTGGGACATGATTGTACACTATAATAAAAAGGGCTTTGAATCGGGTGTAGGTCCTTTCACACATGGCAGCAAGGTGCACACCGACATCATGAAGACCCAGGCGCTGCTGGAGGGCTTGAGCAAGTACAAGTTCGACGCCGCCTTCGGGGGAGCCCGGAGGGATGAGGAGAAATCACGCGCAAAGGAGCGGGTCTTTTCGTTCCGCGACCGCTACCACCAGTGGGACCCGAAGAACCAGCGGCCGGAGCTGTGGAATATCTACAACACCAAGGTGCATAAGGGGGAGTCGATCCGTGTGTTCCCCCTCAGCAACTGGACCGAACTGGACGTGTGGCAATATATCCGGCTGGAGGAAATCCCCATCGTACCTTTATATTATGCAAAGGAACGGGAGGTGGTCGACCTCGACGGCAATCTGATTCTGGTCGACGACGACCGGATACCGGAAGAACTGCGCAGGAAGAGCTTCATGAAACGGGTTCGCTTTCGTACCCTCGGTTGCTACCCCCTTACCGGCGCTGTGGAGAGTGATGCCGACACCATCGAAAAGATCGTGGAGGAGATGATGACCGTAACCAAGTCGGAGCGGACGACCCGGGTGATTGATTTTGATCAGGAGGCGAGTATGGAGCAGAAAAAACGGGAGGGTTACTTTTAATAATTACTAATTACTAAAGACTAATTACTAGTT
>Ga0163200_1000730_pt1 | contig 13240 bp, 9 predicted proteins | sample PL_2010_200m_FD_113535 | JGI IMG/M metagenome (GOLD analysis project Ga0163200, IMG submission 113535) | Freshwater microbial communities from Powell Lake, British Columbia, Canada to study Microbial Dark Matter (Phase II) - PL_2010_200m | ecosystem: Environmental > Aquatic > Freshwater > Lake ... | reverse complement strand
TGATGTCGGGGTCGCCGTCGCACCGTCGTGTTCCTCGGCTGGCTCGACCAACCGTCCCAGTTGCGCCACCATCGCCGCCGCCGTCGGCCAATCCGCCTGCCCACCGCGCAACAGTTCCACCGCCTTGCCAAAACTGCCGGCCTCGACGTCGCCGCCCGGCGCGGTCGCGGCGAGCGGGAACAGGCCAAGATCGCTGGCGATGCGTTCCACCGCGATCATCGGCGCGAGCGAGCCGAGCCAGTCAGCGTGCCGGCGCAGCACGGCAAACGCATCTCCCATCGCGCCGGTCGCCGCGCTGCGCCAATCATACCGGCCACCCGCGCGACGGTAAGCGTACAATTCCTGGTCGCTGAACCCAAACAACTCGCTCCGCAACGCCGCCACCACCGCCACCGGGTTGTCGGGTTCGAGCGCGGCGCGCAACGCGGCGTGCCACAGTCCGAGTTCGCGCACTTCGTTGAGCGAACTGCCGCCCGTCACCTCGTGAGGGACGCCGAGCCGTTGCAGCGCGTCGGCGTACACGCTGAGCCGTTCCTTCTTTCGCGTGACGATAAGGAAATCGCCGGGCGCGCGCCGCCCGCCGTCCACCTCGGCGCGGATGTGACGAGCCAGCAGGTCGGCTTCGGTCGCCGCGATTGTCTCTTTGTTGCTTTCCGTCGTCAGAATCTGGAACACGCTGGGCGCGATCGCCTTTTCCGTCCGCCCCACCAGAAACGGCACGTACGCCGGCGCGACTTCATCTGCCGTTGACGGGAAGAATTTCCCGCCGCCAAACGCCGCGTTCACCCAATCCACCACCGGCTGCGCCGAACGGAAATTCGCGGAGAGCGTCACACACAGCCCGCCGGTTGCGGTGATAATCTGTTTCACCGCGTTGTACGTCACGATGTCGGCGCGCCGGAACCGATAGATGGACTGCTTCGGGTCGCCGACCACGAACAGCGAGCCGGGCACAGGACGGCACTTGCGCCAGTCGCGTTCGCGCTGGTTGTCGGCGGTCAACAGCAACATCACCTCCGCCTGCACCGGGTCGGTGTCCTGAAATTCGTCCACCAACACGTGCGTGAACCGCCGCCGGAAATACTGGCGGATCTCCGGCCGCTCGCGCAGCATCTTCGCCGCGCGCAGCAACAGATCCTGGAAGTTCAGCCCGTGCGCCGCGTGCCGTTGCCGGTCGTACACGGCCTGCGCCTGCTGCAACACACGCAACACCGTCGGGTACCGGTGCGCCCGCCATGCCGTGACGAACGGCTCGGCCACATCAGCGCAAAACTTGTCCCAGCGCTCGTGCTCGCGCAACGCCTGCTCCTTGCCGCCCGGCCAGTTCTTCTGGATGCATTTGCGCTCCGACTTGAACTGCTCGAAAACCTCCGCCGTGTCCGCGTGCCGCTTCAGGTCGTGCGACCGCATCATCCGCAACACGCGACGGAACAACCCGGCCAGTTCGTCCGTGCTGTTTTCCTCCGGCAGGTTCTTCCGCATGTGCTCGGCGTACTCGTGCAACGCCTTCGTGGCCGGTTTCAGCGCCGGTGCCGGCACGGCGGGCGCGGGCCATTCCTCGACGTCCGGGTAGTCAGCGAACCGCTCAAACGCCGACCGCAAATCCGCCAGCGGCAAGCCGAGTTCGTCCAACTCATCCAACACCGGGTCGTCCTTCGCGAACAACTCGTTCGTGAACTTTTCCCATGCCTGTTGACGGAGCCGCGCGTCGCGTTCGTCGTCGAGTTCCTCGAAATCCGGATCCACGCCCGCCTCGACCGGCCGCTCGCGCAACAGCCGTCCGCAGAACGAATGCACCGTGCCGATCATGCACTGTTCCGCGCCCGGCAGTTTCTGCTGCAACTTCTCGCGCAATTCCGCCGCCGCCTTGCGCGTGAACGTCACGGCGGCCAGTTGCTCCACGCCGCACTTGCCGGCGTTGACCAGCGCCGCGATGCGCTCCACCATCGCCGTCGTCTTGCCGGTGCCTGCGGCGGCCTCGACGATCATCGTCGTGTCGAGTTGCTCGACGATTTTGCGGCGTTCGTTGTGGTCCGGTGCGTTCATGGGTTCAACGCCTGTTTGCGTTCGCTTTGCGCCGTGACCGTCTCCACGTCGCGACAGATTCCCCGGTAATCGCAATAGGCGCAATCCTTCGCGTCAGTCGTGGCCTGGAACGTTCCGCGCGCGATCAATCCCCGCAAACGCGCCAGCAGTTCCGGCGCGCCGGCCAGTTGCGCGGGCGTGAACGTGATGCGCTCGCCCCGGCCTTTCTCCGTCGGGAAGAAATACCCGAACAGCGCCACCGGTTTGCCGTAGTGCGCCCGCGCCAACTCCATGTAGATCGCGTGCTGCAGAATCCGCCCGCCGTTGAACGGGTCGGTGCGCGGCGCGCGATACCGGGTTGTGCTGCCGGTCTTGTAATCCCACAGCGCCAGCCCCGCCTCCGTCTCGTCCACGCGGTCAATCCGCCCGCGCACGTGGATCGTCTCGCCGCCCGGCAGCGCCACCGGCACGCCGCTGATCTCGCGCTCGAAATCCACGGGCCGGCCGGTCGTGCGCCACTCGGCTTCCTCCACCTCGAAAATCCGAATCGCCCGCTCCAGTCGCCGGCAGTCGCGGCGCAACACTCCTTCGTTCGGCGGCGGGAACTTTTCCCGGTAACGCGCGATGCGTTCCTTCAGCACCTGTTCCAGCGCCACGCCGTCGCGCAGATGCCGGTGGAACACCTCGTGCAAAAGCTGGCCAAACTCCGCCGGTGGCAGCCAGCGTTCCGTGTCCAGCTCCAACTCCTCCGGCTCCTGCAATCCCAGCGCGTAGTGGAAGAAGTACCGCAGCGGACACGTCCCGATCGTCTCCAGCCGGTGCGGCGAGAACAACCGGTCGGCGGCCACGGACGGGTCGAGATCCGGCCCCGCGTCCGGCACAAAACCGTCAAACGCCGTGAACGCCTCGCTGTCGCGTTGCGCTGCCGCGCGCAACCCGCGTCCGAGCCACGGAAAACATTCACCCACCAACGCCGACGGCTCGACGACCGGCCCCGCGACGCACAACCGCCACAACCACCACTCGTTCTCAGAGAGTGCCTCCACGTCCCGCGTTGGCGCGCTTGCCACCACGACTGTTGCCGGCAAGGCGATTCCTGCGAACTGTTCGGCGTCGCCCGCCACGTCCCGGCACGAGTAACTCGCTGTCACCGTCCCGCGCAGGCGGGCGCGCAACCGCTCGAATCGTTTTGCCGCTCGCTCGCGTTGCGCCGCAACCGTCGCCAGGTCCGGCGACAACCCTTGCCGCTCGCTGTCCAGCAACACAGGGTCCTGCCGGCCCGACGGGGGAAACCGGTTCGCGTCCAGCCCGACGATGAACGTGTGCGGCCGACCGGAATGTCCGCCGTTTTCCCAGCCGGTGACGTACAGGTGGCCGGGCCGCGGACCTTGGCCGAGCACGCGCGTCTCGCGCAGCAACGCCAGCAACCATTCGCGCGGATTGACCGCGTCGTCGCCGGCCGTCAACCACGTTGCCAACTCGGCGATGCGTTCCTGCAAGACGTCGCGGGCGTAGTTGTCGAGTTCGTTGACGCACCGGGTGTGCTTCTCCAAGAACTCCGCAGCGGCTTCCAGCGGTGGACGGTTGGCCAGCGCCAGCAATCGCGTGATCGGCTCGCGTAATGCCGTCAACGCCTCGCGGCGACGTTGCACCGATGCCCGGTGTTCGGCGTGCGGTTCGCCGTCCTCGTCAGCTTCGAGTTCGGCTTGCTGGCGTTCGAGCGCGGCGCATTGGGTGTCGAGTTGCGACAAGTACCGGTCGCGTCCGAAGCCGATGGGCACGACGCGCAACGCCGCCGCGAGATTGCCGGGGATACCGGCCAACAAGCCGTCGCGAATCATCGCCACCAAGGCCGGCTGCGGAAAATCGTCGCCAAGCCACGCCAACCATGCGGCCAGCGCCCGGCCCGGTCGCGAGTAGCGCACCGGAATGCCCTCGGCGAAGGTAACGGGCACGTTGAGGTTTTCGGCGACCTCATAGAAACGAGGCGCGTACGTTTCCGCGTCGGTGTGCAACACCTCGACCTGATCGAGCGGCCAGCCGTTGGCTAGGCAGCGACGCAGCACTTCCCGGACTTCGTTCGTCTCGCCAACGGCGCAAAACGCATCGCTGAACGCCGGTGCGGGCGGCTCGTCGACCGGCAAGGTGACGCGCTGTTTTGCCGGCAGAGCGTCGAGGAGACGGCGTTCGAGCGGGCCGAGGTCGAGATCAGCCGGTACGAGGACGAGCACGTCGGCCGGTAACGCCGGGCACGCTTGGCGAAAGAGATCGGCATCGTCCACGAGCCGGTGTTCGTCGAGGGCCTGCCGGTAGGCGCGGAGCAGTTCGATGAGTTCGCGGCCTTTGGTGGGGGCTTCAAAACGACCGCGTTCGAGATCGTCGGGTTCGAGGCCGGCGAGGCGGAGGTCGTGGAGCGTGGCGGCGAGGCGTTCTGCGAGGGCGAGGCTGGGCCGCAACTCGCCGAGGTAGCCGGGGCCGAGGCGGCGCAGCAGCCGGCCGGCAATCACGACGCACCCCAGCGGGGAAACAAGCTGCCGTCCATCGGCGAGGAGGTTCGGCCCGGCGAGTTCGAGCGCGAACGAGACCGGTGTGTGGAGGCGGACGTTGACGGCGGGCCGTCCAGCGCGTGCGAGGGTGTCGAGCCATTGTTGTCCGACGCGGCGGTTGGGGCAGAGAAGCCATTTCTCGCGGAGCAACTCATTGCGTCCGGTGTCCGCCAGCGCCGACGGCAGGGACGCTAAGCTTTTGCGTAGCGTTTTGGCCGGAAAATTGTTAGTCATTCCCACGAGACAATGAAGATTTTGCCGAAGTATATCACACGGCAGGTGATCATCACGCTGTTTTTCAGCCTGGGCGTGTTCACGTTCGTGCTGTTGCTGGCGCGGATGCTGAAGAAACTCAGCGAGATGCTGGTGAACCGGCACATGAGCCTGGAGTCCGTCGGGATGTTCATCGTGCTGCTGCTGCCGTATGTGCTGAGTTTCACGCTGCCGATGGCGTTGCTGGCGGCAACGCTGCTGGCGTTCGGGCGGATGAGCGCGGACAGCGAGATCACGGCGATGCGGGCGAGCGGCGTCGGGCTGGGGCGCGTGGCGGCGCCGGTGATTCTGTTGTCGGTGGCGATGATGTGCCTGTGCCTGTACATCAACACGACGCTGGGGCCGCGGTGCCGGTTCGAGTTTCGGAACCTGTTCCTGCATGTCAGCACGCACCAGCCGGAGGCGTTGCTGGAGGAGAAGACGTACGTGAAGGATTTCCCGGGCTACGTGATTTACGTCGGCAAGAAAGACAAGAATGTGATCGAGGACATCACATTGTACACGCTCGATCAGAATGGCAACGTGGCGTCGAGCTTGCGGGCGCAACGCGGCATCGTGACGGGGAAACCGGAGGAGCGGGAGGTGTTGCTGGATCTCTACCACGTGCGGGGCGAGGTGCGCGATCCGAAAGACCCGACCGACCCGCGCAAGATCCGTCCGGGCATCACGGCGGAACATTACCCGGTCGAACTGGATCTCGGCGCAGTCTATAACCAGACGATGAGCGCGCGCCAGTTGAATGATCTCCAGATGCCGGAGTTGATGGCCGAGATCCGCAACCTGCGGGCGAAGGGCCTGTATCCGTCGGCGGCGTTGATGGAAGCGCACCAGCGTGTAGCGGCGGCGGTGGCATGCGTGGCGTTTGTGTTGATCGGCATCCCGCTCGGCATCAAGACGAGCCGGCGCGAGACATCCATCGGCATCGCCATCAGCCTCGGCCTGGCGGTGGCGTATTACTTCGCGATTGTGCTGGCCAACGCGCTCCGCAACAAACCGCACCTCTTTCCCGAAGCCATCCTCTGGTCGCCGAACCTCGTGTTTGAACTGCTCGGCCTGTGGCTGCTGTGGCGGCTGTCGCGCGTCTAGCCGGCGGCACAAAATAACTCAACATGCAAACTGACGGCATCACGCTTGCAGCGCCGCTGCTGCTTGTCAACTCGATGGAGTAATGGCTAGAGTTTGACGACGTTCTGGGCCTTGGCACCTTTGGCATCCTCGATCAGGTCGAACTCCACGAGCTGTCCCTCCGCCAGAGTCTTGAACCCTTCGCCCTTGATGGCCGAGTAATGCACAAACACATCGGGACCGCTGTCCCGTTGAATGAACCCGTAGCCCTTCTTCTCGTTGAACCACTTGACTGTGCCGCGAGTCATACATACCTCCGCTACTAAACAAAAATCGCGATCATTCAACGTCTTTGACCGCGATTCCACATCAACTATTCATACGAATTTGTATCAGTGGGCCTTATACCAGACCCGCGGGTCGCCTGTCAAAACCTTTTCTGTCCCCTCCGGAACATAATGTCAGCGCGCGCCGAGAACGGTGTACTCGTTGAAGAGCTTGAGGAAGACGCGGTACTCGGCAAGCGAGACGCCGGGCGGAGTTTGATGGTCCACGCTGGGGATGTAGCCGCCGCGTTTCATCAACGGCAGAATCCGCTCGAACTCGGCGCGCATGGCGGACTCACCTTTGTTCATCGTCATCTTGTCGAAGTGACCGACCATGCAGAGGTCGGGGTATTGGTCGCGCAGCTTCAGGCCGTCCACGCCGGCTTGGCGTTCGAGCGGCAGGACGCCGCGGATGCCGACGTTGCGCAGCCACGGCACCATCAACGTCACGTCGCCGTCGGTGTCAACGAGCGGGATGATGTTGAACTCCTCGGCCATCGGAATGAGCTGGCGATAGTATGGCGCGAGGAAATCGTTGAACGCCTGCTTGGAGATCATTGGGCCGAGGTTGTAGCTGACGTCCTCGGCAAACGTCATGAACGTCGGCACGCAGACTTTCGCGATCTGCTCCATCAGGCGGCGGTTGAAATCGCAGAGGTCCTGGTTGATGGCGTGGACGAGTTCGGGCTGGTCGTAAAAGGCGAGGCTGAGCCGTTCGATGTTCATCAACGTCCGCGGGAACCAGAAAAATCCTTCGAGCGTGATCCACACCACCGCGTCGCCGCGCCGCTGGCGTTCGGCCCACGCGCGCATCGTCTCGATCGCAGGCGTGTGGTCGGGGAAAATGTGCGGGCGGATGCGACGGTAGTCGTCCATGTTGGCGACAACGCCTTCGACGTGGTGTTGCGTGGCCTCGATGGTCGCCTCGGTGGTGCTGAACCAGAATTGCTGGTACGGGTCGAGGCCGAAATACTGCGCGATGTCGAAGACCTGGCTGAACTTCAACTCACGCGGCAATCCTTCGCCGTGCCAGCGCGCGATGGTTTCGTCCCACCACATCGCCCATTCCCAGCGCGACAACCGGTCGACCGGCTGGAAGTTCATCACCGCGCGGAAACGTTCAACGTGGTTCATCTTATGTTCGCAGCGCCGCGCGCATCGCGCGCAAATGTTCCGGAGTTGTTCCGCAGCAGCCGCCGACAACGGCGACGCCGAGCGATTTCATCCGCGCGGCAAACGCGGCGAGCGCGTCGGGGCCGACGTTATAGACGGCGTGTCCATTGACGACTTGTGGCAGGCCGGCGTTTGGCTTCGCGAGCAGGCGGGCGCTGGGACGCGCGACTTTCATCGCGCGGATGACTGTTTCGAGGCTGTCGGGGCCGACGCTGCAATTCGAGCCGACGGCAGCCGCGCCGGCGTCGGTGAGTTGGGTGACGGCGTCTTCGGGCGTCACGCCCATCATGGTGCGGCCGTTCAACTCGAACGCCATGCTGGCGAGCACGGGCACGCTGGTCTTTTCCTTCGCGGCGCTGACGGCGAGCAACGTTTCGGCGAGGTCGGTAAATGTTTCGCAGATGATGGCGTCCACGCCGGCTTGGGCGAGCAGGGCGGCTTGTTCGGCGAAGGAGGCGCGGGCTTCGTCGGGGCTGAACTCGCCGTACGGTTCGAGCATTTCGCCGGTGGGGCCGATTGAGCCAACGACAAACACATCGGAACCGGCGGCCTCGCGGGCGAGGCGGACGGCGGTGCGGTTGACGGTGTCGAACTTGTCCTCGATGCCGCAGCGACGAAGGCCGATGCGGCTGGCGCCGAAGGTGCAGGTGTAAATCATGTCGGACCCGGCGGCGACGTATTGGGCGGCGAGCTTGCGGATGGCGTCGGGGTTGTCGAGAATCCAGCGTTCGGGCACTTCGCCAACAGACAGGCCGGCAGCTTGGAGCATGGTGCCGGTGGCACCGTCGGCGAGAAGAGGTGTGGGTTGCGTCAGCGCGTCGAGAAAGGAGCGTTTCATGGCGCGACTGTGCTCCGGCAACCCGGGCAAGACAAGAATTTTTTGCGGAGTATCCGTGGTTTTGTTAGAATTGATGCACATGAAGACGTTGCTCGGCGCGGTGATCATCGTGTGGCTTGCGGCAGGGCCGCCGGTGTTCGCCATCAGCAAGACGCCGGTACTGGCGCGGGTGGAGTTGAAGGATTCATGGACGCAATTCCCGTTGCCCGTCCACGCGCTGCTGCGCGATGTTGCGGGCCGGGATTACGCGCTGGCGCTTGCCACAGCATCGCAACTTCGGCAAACGCACTGGCCTTACTCGATTCTCGACCACCAGCCGGACGTGGCGCGCTACGTCGTCGCGCTGCCGATGCGGAAGGGCGCACGCGAGGCCGCCAGCGGGCAGTTTGATGTCCGCCACGACGACGGCGTGCAATGGCTGATCCGTTTGCGGAGTGAAGCCGAGGTCGAAACCCTCAGCGAGTTGGGCTTTGCGCTCATGCGGTTGAGCGCGGAACCGTTAGTGTTGGAAAGCCCCGCGCGGTTCTCCGCGATGACTTTGGCACCCTTCGCCTCCAATGTCTGGATCGCTGCGATGATGAGCCGGATCAACTCGAACGATTTGGTGTCGCTGGTTAGCCAGTTGACCGGCGAAGAACCGGTGCCCGCCAGCGGCGAATTGCGCGTCGCCACCTCGCGCCACACGCGGTCCGGCGCGTCCGTGCGCAAGGCGACGGAATTTGGTTACGAGTTCTTCCGAGCACTGGGGCTGGCTCCTGTTTACCAAGCGTGGACGAATGGAATTAACACGAACGTAAACGTCATTGGCACGCAGGTGGGGATGACCATTCCGAATGAAGAGGTGCTGATAGTGGCGCACTTGGATGATGAGCCGTCGAGTGGACGCGCTCCGGGCGCGGACGACAACGCCAGCGGCTCGGTTGGTGTGTTGACCGCAGCAGCGGTGTTGAGCCAGTGGAGATTCGACCGCACAGTGCGCTACGCGCTGTTTACCGGCGAGGAACAAGGACTGCTCGGCAGCGCTGTCTATGCGAACGCGGCGTATGCCGCTGGTAACAACATCGTCGCCGTCCTTAACCTCGATATGATCGCTTGGGACAGCGCCAACGGTCCGACGTTGAACTTGTTCACCCGGACCACATCGAATCCCAACTACTCCAAGGACCTGCTGATCGCCAGCACCTTTACCAACGTGGTCGCCACCTACGGCCTGCAAAACCGGCTCACCCCCTTCGTCCTCGCCACCGGCATGGGGCAGAGCGATCACGTCTCGTTCTGGAACAAAGGCTACGGCGCCATTCTGGCAATCGAAGATTACCAAAACGGTGACTTCAACGCGTACTACCACACCGCGAACGACTCGCTTGCCAACATCAACATCAACTACTTCACCGCGTTCGCGCAGGCCGCGGTCGGCACCGTGGCGCACCTGGCCGAGCCGGTTGAGCCGCGGCCGTTTGATGTCGTCCGCGTCATCAGCGGCGACTGGTCGGCGACCAACAGCAGTTTCGGCGCGAGCCTGCTCCACGCTGTGCATACCAGTGGAGCCGAGGAGACAACCGACGTGTTTGACACGACCTACGCGAGCCTTCCCGCCAACACCAACAACGCCTGGCCTGTCATCGTTACGCAGCCCGGCGACGATGACTTGAGCACCGATTGCCGCGATGCCACAAGCCAGAGCATTTTCCGGGGCGACCTCATCATGTCGTCGCCGTACGGGACGCCGGTTTCATGCACGAACCGGCTGCGCTTCGTCTTCCTGAATCCACCGGCGACAAACCGTATTTATACCGTGCGGATCACGGTGGACAGCCAGTACACGCAATCGGGCACCGGCTTCCTGTGCGTCACAAACGTCAGGAGTCTCGTGGCGGGCGACGGGTTCATCGCGCTGCCGCCGCTGGCGAACGTCACCAACGGTGCGGTGTACGGCACCTGCGATCTGGCAGCGCGGTTTATTGATGTTGATACGGGGCGCAACACGTTACGGATCGGCTCGATCTCCGCGACGCAGGTTGTGCTGGAGGCTAACACCCAGATCGGCACACGAACGTTCAACGAAGTGGCCGCCTCCACCAATCTCGTGCCCCTCAATGCGTGGACTTGGATTGGCGCGTTCACCAACAGCGTCGCGCCCACCGCGTCGAATTTCGAGGAAGGCTGGGAACGGGTGCCGCTGGCTGTCGGCGTGTCGGCTTTCACCAACTCGCCGTCTTTGTTTTTCCGCCTGCGTCGAAGCTGGTTCGCTCCCTGAGCGGCAATCGCCGGGCCAGAACAGCCGTCAGCCAGCAACGTCAGGCGTAGAACTCTTGAACGCGCATGATGGCGTCAAAGCTTTCGAGTTTCATCACGTCTTCGACGCAGGCGAGCGCGGGGTGGCCGGTGGGGAGGATTTCGTATTTGCGGGCGACGGAGCCGATGATCATGTCGAGGCCGAGCGGCATCGCCAACGTGAGGAACGCGCTTTCGAGCGGGCCTTTGACGGGCGAGCCGTCGGCGCGTTTGGGCGGGAGCATGTGGGTGAAATTGCTGAGGCCGACTGACATGTGGACGCCCTTGAACGCGGGATCGTTGTGGATGAGGCGCATCGAGTCGAGGACGCGCTTCAACAAGCCTTCCATGTCGCTGCCGATGGGGGCGATGCCGGGGTCAAAGATGACCTCGGAGTTGGCGAGGCCGTGTTGGTGGGCGAGGCCGAGGAGGTGTTGGGCGGACTGGTAAGTTTCCTCGGCGCTGCGGCTGGGGAGCGAGACGCCGTTCTCGATGCGCTCGGAGACCATGAGGATCGGCATGAACTTGCGGATCTTCAACAGGTCGAACATGCCGAGGCGCAACGGCGAGATGGAGTTCAGGATCGGCAGCTTCGCGCCGGTGAAGGCGCGCAGGCCGGCTTCGGCGAGCGCGGGGTCGGGCGAGTCAATCGAGAGCGGCTTGGCGGTGACGGTCTGGACACGGCGGACCATGTCGGCCATGAAATCGGCGTTGCGGCGGCCGACGTTGACGTCAATGTAGGCGGCGCCTTTTTCGTCCTGCGTTTTGGCGAGGGCGACGATGCCGGCGATGTCGTTGGCGTCGAAAAGCTTCTTGGTGGAGGGGACGGAGTCGTTGATGGACTCGCCGATGATGGAGAGTGTTGAGATTGGCATTTGCGAGGAAGCTTAGCGCGTCGGGCTTGTGACAGTCAACTTCCCTGTGGACAGGGCCGGTCGGTTTGTATATCTTGCGGCGCACGGCGACCGATGTTTCCTTGTGCGCAACACAATTGATATGAATGTCTGCGGCTATTTACCGGCACAGCGCTCCCACGGGAGGCAGGGATGATCTATAACCTGGCACGGGGACCTTTCGTGTGGGTGGCGGTGCTGGTGTTTGTGGTGGGCATCGTGTATCGGCTGGTGGAACTGCTGCGCCTGACCCGGAAACGGGAGCGGGTTCTCTGGCCGACGCGCAACGTCCGCGCCGACTCTCCCGAGGAACGCAAGCTGCGTCCGATTCTTTCCTTTCAACACAGCCTGATCGGGAAACATCCGGTCATGGCGGTCGTGTCCGGGCTGTTTCACGTCGGCCTGTTCGCGGGGCCGTTGCTCGCCAAGGGGCACAACCTCCTGCTGCGCCAGTCGTTGGGCTTCTCCCTCTGGAGCCTGCCGCTGGCGGCGACGGATGCGCTGACGGCGTTGGTGCTGGCCGGCGTGTTGTTCCTGCTGGTGCGCCGGGTCGCGGTGCCGCGCGTGCGTGCGGTGTCGGGTGTGGCGGACTACGCGCTGTTGTTGCTGGTGGCGGCACCGTACCTGACCGGGTTCATCGCGTACCATCAATGGCTGCCGTACCGCGCGGTCATCACGCTGCACATGCTGACGGGCGAGGCGATGTTGATGGCGATTCCCTTCAGCAAGCTGGGGCACTTGGTTTTCTTTTTCTTCGTGCGTGGATTCATGGAAAGCGAACACAACGTGGGCCGGGGCGACCGGGTCTGGTCCTCCTGAACGAGAGCGACGCCATGGCAGGAAACGACCTCAAACCGATTAACACCGACCAGATCCGCGCGCTGCTGAAGCAGAAAGAGGCCAGTATGAAACTGCGCCTGGCCGCCTGCGCCGGGTGCACGTTGTGCGCGGAGAGCTGTTTCATGTTCATGAACAAGGGCAAGGGACAGGACCCGCAGTACATGCCCTCCTACAAGGTGCTGAACACGCTCGGCAAGCTGTACCGCAAACGCGGCAAGGTCAGCCGCGCCGAGCTGGAACGGATGCGGCAGTTGCTCTGGAAGAATTGCGCGCTCTGCGAACGGTGTTATTGTCCGCTCGGCGTTGACCTGCCCAACATGATCGCCTTCGCGCGGAAGATTCTGCGCTCGCAGGGCATTGACGAGACCGATCCCAAGGAACCTTCCACATGATCATCGCCAACCGCAAAACACTCGAAGAAATCAAAGAAGCCCTCAAGGCCTACAAGAAAGTCCTCAACGTCGGCTGTGGCGGTTGCACCTCCGTGTGCATGTCGGGCGGCATGAAAGAAGTCGAGGACCTCAACACCCAACTGACCATCTCCTTCAAGAACGACCAGGTCGTCTTCGAGATCAACGGCGCGGTCGTCGAACGCCAGTGCGAGACGCCGTACCTCGCTGAGCTGGACGAGATCGTCAAACCCTACGACGCCATCCTCTCGATGGCCTGCGGCGCCGGCGTGCAGTTCCTCGCGGAGCGGTACCCGGACAAACCGGTCTTCCCCGCGTTGAACACGGTCTTCCTCGGCGTCAACAAGGAGATCGGCTGGTACGAGGAACGGTGCAAGAGCTGCGGCGAGTGCGTGCTCGCGATGACCGGCGGCATCTGCCCGATCACGATGTGCGCCAAGGGCCTCCTCAACGGCCCGTGCGGCGGCCCCCAGGACGGCCACTGCGAAGCGAACCCCGATGCTCCCTGCGCCTGGATCAAGATTTACGACCGCCTCAAGGCCCAGGGCCGGCTCGACAACATCCTGAAGATCACCCC